>JABAHP010026146.1_pt2 | contig 14273 bp, 7 predicted proteins | sample 7062081 | NCBI WGS metagenome assembly JABAHP01 (sample SAMN14534357, study PRJNA622989) | marine sediment metagenome | biome: marine biome [ENVO:00000428]; feature: marine pelagic biome [ENVO:01000023]; material: deep marine sediment [ENVO:00002113] | place: India: Gulf of Kutch | collected... | reverse complement strand
CTTGAAAAAAATATTGACTTTCTTCAACGACAATCCGGTGCCAGCAATAAACTTGTTGAGCAGGTTACCTCTAAGCTTGAAAGGCTCGACGCAACAAACAAGCAGATCGTCAACTTTGCCACACAGTTGCAAAGTTTAGAAAACATTTTAAAAAATCCAAAGCATCGCGGAATTTTAGGTGAATATTTTTTAGAAACACTTCTTGAAAATGTTTTACCCCCGGACCAATTTAAAATGCAGTATCAATTTAAAAACGGTGAAGCGGTTGATGCGGCAATATTTGTCAAAGATAAAATTATTCCAATCGATGCAAAGTTTTCTTTAGAAAAATATAATCAAATCCAGGAAGCAACAGACAAATCATTGCGCGATAAACTTGAAAAAGAATTTAAGCAAGATATTAAGAACAGAATTGATGAAACCAGCAAGTACATACGCCCAAATGAAGATACAATGGACTTTGCCATAATGTTTATACCGGCAGAAGGGATTTATTACAATCTCTTAGTTACGTCGGTTGGTGCAGTTGACGTTAGCTCACAAAATTTAATTGAATACGCCAATAATAAAAAGGTGATAATTGTTTCACCGACCACATTTATTGCCTACTTACAAACCATCCTCCAGGCACTTAAAGCCCTAGCTGTTGAAGAAAATATTAAAGACGTAATTAAGGGACTGCAAAAATTAAATAAGCATTATCTTAATTACGACAATTACTTGCAAAAACTTGGCAGCCACCTTGGCACTACGGTAAATACCTACAACATTGCTTATAAAGAATTTTCAAAGATTAACAAGGACATGAATAAGCTTACCGGCGCAACTGACACAGTTGATCCAAAGCAGCTTGACAAGCCTTCTGATATATCATAAAATACGGTCACATTAAAAATTTGATTTTAACTCAACACTTATGCCTGTTACAAAAGCAGCAAAAAAAGCTTTAAGACAAGGAGCAATCAGAACAAAAAAGAACACCATTGCCAAGGCCGAAATTTCTACCTTAAAAAAGAATTTACTCAAAGCTATCGAGGGTGCTAAAGAAAATGAAGCAAAGGAAATTTGGCTAAAATTACAGAAAAAATTAGATAAAGCCGCCAAGACCAACCTGATTGCCAAGAACACAGTCAACAGAACCAAGTCCCGCCTTAAACATAAAATTAATCAGAAGTTTAAGAAAAAATAAATATTAAAAAATCACCCCATACGCAGGGTGATTTTTTTATTTATTAAATATTGCCAATAATCAACTCTAACCCGAGACGGGGGTCGACTTTGCCAGACTTTAAACCAACGTCCAGGTCCAGTGCTTTTTGATAGACAATTTTTAGTTCCTGAACATCAAATTTGTTCAGTACGGTTAAAATTTTTTTAGCCGCATATGGATGTATACCTAAGTCTTTTGCCGCCGTATTAATATTTGCTCCGTGGTTATCATCCATGTATGAACGCAGCTTAAGAATTATTTTTAACTGCCAGGTAAGTTTACTCAGTAGTTCAATTTCATTAAAGCCTGATCTGAGTAGCTTTTCCAGCACCTCAACTGCCTGGCTCGCCCTTCTTTGGCCAAGAAAATCGCAAAAAATAAAGATGTTGTCTTCTAGCCGGGTATCAACCAGCTCTTCAATATATTCCGGCTTAACTTCACTACCAGCGGCACGTGACTTTAGCTTGTCGAGCTCTGAATCCAGGCGCCAAATGTCCTGGCCAATCTTTTGCAATAGTTTATCCAGAATTGCCGGGCCCACTTTTATGCCCTTACTGCGCGCCTGGCCAATCAACCAAGCTCTTACTTCATTTGCCGAAAGCGGGGGATAGTCATAATAAAACACGTCCTTTTTTGGCATTGTTTTAAATGCCTTTTCTAGTTCACGCGGCTCACCGTCCTCCCAAAGCACCAAAATCGTCTCTTCGGGCACGCGCTTCCAAAGCGGGGTAAGCTCGTCCCAGTCTTTGGCTTTTACATAATCGGTTAGATCCTCAACCACAATCATTTTCTTGGGCGACATAAAAGGCGCGGCAGTGGCAGCTTGAAAAATTTCATCAGTTGAAAGCTTTTCTTTAAAAAAAATCAAGTTCAACCCTCCTGGATCAAACTTTTGCTTAAAGCTTGCGATAAGCTCTTTTAATTTTTCACGAGAACGAAAAGTGTCCTCGCCATACACCCAAATTATCATAAATTAACTTATAAAGGGTCATCCTCACTGCCGCGGGCCCAGCCAAGCTCACGCGCCTTGTCAAAGGCTTCACGGGCTAGTTCCTCTTGATCAGTGTGCTTATAGGCTTTGCCAAGCTCAAAATAGGAGCGACCGACGTTAGGCTCCATTTCAACAGCATACTGATACTTAGCTACCCCTTCTTCTGGGTGACCAGCCTCAATAAGACTGCGGCCCCAATCCCAGTATATAGACTGCCGATTCGGGCTGAGCTCCAGTGCCCTGTTAAATGTTTCTTGCCCTTTTTCAAGCTTTGCTGAATCGTTAATACTCCAAATAATATAGACCTGGGCTAGATCGGCCAGAGTATGATAAATAAATGGATCGGTGTCATGGGCCCTGAGATACCACTCTTCACTCTTTTTAAAATTATTGGTTCGTTCGCTTTCATTAGAGGTGTGCTGAGCAACGATAAAATAAAAGGATCCCATCTGCTGTTCATATTTATATTTCTTAACATCGCGCGAATAATAAAGCGCCTTGTTTAAATAGTGGAGGCGAATGTCTTTTTGGCTAACGCTTGTATAGCTCTGAGCATAATTAAAATAATAATCTCCAACCACTGGAAAAACATAAAAGTAGACAATAAAGGCAAGGCCGGCCAAAACCATGGCATAATATATCAGCTTGTATTCGGGCGCATTCCAAAATTTGTTTTTTTCATTTTTGTTTCTTTGCTCATTTTCAGTCGTTTCAACCTCTTGTTTTTTTGGCCAAGCCAGGTATATGGCAATACCCAGCAAGAAAAATAATATAAACCGAGCGGTCACATCTTCAAACATAAATTGATTATGGACAAAAAAACCGACAATGGCTAAAACGCCTGCCCAGCTAAACCATTTAATTACCTTATCATGAGATCTGAGAAAATTACGTAAATATATTATGATGCCACCGCCGAGTAATGTGAGCAGGCTTACCAAGCCCACAAAACCACTGGCGTGGGCCGTGTCAAGAACGATATTGTGAGCCCGGTCAAACCAAGTTTCCGGCATCTGGGTAAACGAAGGATCATAATAATAATCAAAAGCGTATAAAAATGCTTCCTGGCCAAAGCCAAGGATTGGCCGTTCAAGTATCATGTGCCAGGCAATTTGCCATACGCCCAGACGTTCCTGAATAGTGATGCTTTCAAACTTAAAAATACTGGCAATTCGCTTGACTATATAGATGTCCGACCCCTCCAAGGCCTCAAGAATTGGGCCAAGATTTAAGTAAAAAATAAGCACAATCCCGACTATTAGTGCCAGGCCAATAAAAAAGTATAGTTTTCTTTTGCCCAAAAGCAGTAACAACAAGCCAAGCACGAATAGTACGGCCACGGCAACAAAGCCACTACGACTGCCGGTTAAAAATATTGTGTAAATTACTGCACCAGAGACAATTAGCCAAAAGGCTTTTAAATAATATTTTTTATTAATAAAGACCAGGGCAAAGCAAAACNNTAGCCGGATAAATAAAGCGCATTGCCTAAGGTTGAAATTACACGGCCGCCGGCAAATAGATTGCCGGCATTTTTATAAAGAAATTCAATACCGTAGTATTGAAGTATGCCATAGGCCGCTACAAAAAGAGCGCCGATTGACATAGCTGTAGCAATGCGGAATATCTGACCACTGTTTTTAAGGCGCCAGGAAATGAATATCGAAAATATAAAAAACATTATATAGGCAGATAAGCCAATGTACCGATCGTATGAGCCCCACCAACTAACAGCTGGATGCCAGCCAAGCACGCTGGCAAGGACAAGAATGATAAAATATGCGATTAAAATATAGCTTAACCAGTTAAACCTGATCTTAAACTTATACTCCTCCAGGCTCTTGATAAGCCAGAAAACCAGCATCAGTACCACGGCTGAGCAAAAAAGATGGGTCTTGGGCAGGTCAAAGGTTTTAAAACTCAGATAAAAGAAGAGTGGGACTGCCACCAATAAAAAAAGCCATAATCCTTCTATGGCGTACGTGCAAAACATCGAGGCCTTGCTTTTTCTCACAACGTTATTATTTTTCTTTTTATCTTTCATGTTTTATTTTAGTTTTTCCATGTCTTCCCAGTTTTTGCCAACCTCAACGTCAACAATAATTGGTACCTTGAGTTTGTAAATATTTTCCATTTCTTCTTTTACAAACTCGCCAACTTTTTTAATATCTTTTTCTGGGACTTCGAAAACTAATTCGTCATGAACCTGTAAAATCATTTTAGCGGCTTTGCAAACTTTGGGCAAGCCTTGGTGCACGCGGATCATGGCCATTTTCATGATGTCGGCTGCCGTGCCTTGCACCGGCATGTTAATGGCCATGCGCTCGGCCGCGGCACGGACCTGCTGGATATTTGATTTAATGTCTGGCAAATAGCGGCGTCGGCCAAAAATTGTCTCAACATAGCCAAATTTATGCGCTAGGGCTTTGGTACGATCAAGGTACTCTTTAACGTCTTTATAAGCAATAAAATACTTTTCAATAAAATCTTTGGCCTCCATGAATGTGATGTCAGCGGACTGAGCCAGGCCGTGCGGACCCTGGCCATAGATCACGCCAAAGTTAATTGCCTTGGCAGCCCGGCGCATGTCTTTATCAACTTTTTCTTCCGGCATATTCCAGATGGCGGCGGCTGTGGCAGTATGAATGTCTTTGCCAGCTTCAAAGGCTTTGATCATTTTTTTGTCACCAGCCAAGGCGGCAACAATTCTGAGTTCAATCTGCGAATAATCTGCCGCAATTAATTCATTGCCTGGTTCGGCAACAAACGCTTTTCTAATTTCACGGCCCAATTCTTTTCGAATGGGAATGTTTTGTAAATTCGGGCTTGAAGATGACAGCCGGCCGGTGGCGGTCACGGTCTGATTAAAGCTGGTGTGTACGCGCCCGGTTTCTTTCGAAACAAGCTTGGGAAGGGCGTCAATATAAGTGCTTTTAAGCTTTGCCAGTTCACGGTGGTCAAAAATAAGCTTAATTATAGGGTGTTCACCTCTTAATTTTTCAAGCTCAGAAGCCGCGGTTGAAAGCCCGGTCTTGCCCCTACGAATACCTTCGGTTGGAATCTGGAGGCGCTCAAAAAGAATTTCTTTTAACTGCTGGGGTGAGTTAATGTTAAATTCTTCACCCGCCAGCTTGTAGATTTTTTTAGTGATCTTTTTTAAATCGCCATCAACCTGAGTGGCCATCTTTTTTAAAAAGCTGGTATTCACTTTAACGCCGTTGCGTTCCATTTCTGCGAGAACCGGAATCAAGGGCATTTCCACCTCATTAAAAAGTTTGAGCACATCAGCCTTTTTAAGTTTGGGCTCCAGTGCCTTTTTCAACTCCCAAATAAAATTAATTTTTTTGAGTTCAATGTCTTTGCCTGATTCAACCAGTTCTTTGCCAAGTTCCTGCAAAATAATTGCTCCCAGATCATGGGTGCGCGTGCCCGAGGCTAAAAGATACGAGGCAATCATAACATCAAAGTCAAGGCCTTGTAATTTTATGCTGTAGTTAGCCAAAATTTCCATCTCATGTTTGAGATCGTAGCCGATTTTTTTAATATTATTATCCTCAAGAATAACTCCGGCTGATTTCCAAAACTTGTTTTGGTCTTGTTTTTTCAAACAACCCAGTGCCAGAAAGTGAGCGCCTGATTTTGTACGAATTCCCATGCCGGCCAAGCTGTCGCCAAAAAGCCCGGCATCTTCAATCTCAAGCGAGATGGCAATTTCACGCTCTTTTTTCAGGTCATTGATCAGCTTTTCCATTTTGGACAAAGAGTCTATGATAATAAATTCTTTTTTAGATATTTTTTCCTCAGCCTCAGCACCAGGAAGTTTTGCCAAAAGCGATTTAAAGCCGTAACGGCCAAATTCATTAACCAGCTTGTCGCGGTTCCAGGTGCCGACTTTGCATTTTTCTAAATCAAATTTAATTTTTAAGTCAGTGACAATGGTCACCAGATCCTGGCTCAGTTTGGCACTCTCTTTTCCGTCTTTTAATTTTTCAAGAACTGACTTTTTAAATTTATCAGGATTCTTGACAATTTCCTTGTAAATTTCGCTTAAACTGCCGTATTTTTTGATTAAATCAGTGGCTCCTTTATCACCAATGCCAGGCACGCCTGGAATATTGTCAGACGGATCGCCTTTAATTGCTTTAAAATCAATTAATTTTTCCGGACCAAAGCCGTATTTTTTATTAACTTCTTTTTCGTCATAAAGCTTTGTCTCGCTTAAGCCTTTCACAAAGGTCAGAACCTTAGTATTGTCATCAACCAGCTGCAAAGTATCAAGATCACCGGTCACGATAACTGATTCAACGTCGCGCTTGGGATCAAGAATTTTACTGATCGTGCCAATCACGTCATCGGCCTCATAGCCGGCTTTTTCAAAAATCGGAATATCAAAAACCTTTAGCATTTCTTTTGCCAAAGGAATTTGCTCGTACAACTCATCCGGTTGTTTAACGCGTGTGGCCTTGTATTCTTCAAACTCTTCATGACGAAAAGTTTTTCCAGGCAGATCAAAGGTTACGGCAATGTATTCTGGCTCTTGTTCTTTAATCATCTTGAGGAGCACGGAAATAAAACCATAAATTGCATTAACAACCCGGCCCTGGGGATCGGTGAGCGGGGGCAGGGCATGCCAGGCGCGGTGGATTAAGGCATTGCCGTCCAGGATGATAAGGGTTTTTTTCTTTTTCGTCATAACATAGGGTATTTTACCGCAAATCTTGGGCTTTGTCTATTGAAAATTTTGGCTAAATTTAGAGAATTTTTCCACATATTGTAAACAGGCTTTAAACACCTTGACATAGGGCGGTTTTTATGCTAATTTGACCTATTCTGTTCCTTAAACCAAACAAGGAGGATGAAGATGGAGGTGATAAAACGCTCCGCTCTAAATACAATCGCGCTCTTGGCAACACTCGGCCTAAAGCTCGGCAAGGTGATCTTTCCTATCATTGGCAAGCTTGGCGGCACGTTAATCAAGCTACTGAAGGGCGGTTCTCTGGCAAAGGTTGCGCTTGGCGGCGCTTCATTCGCCGCTTATGCGGCACTATGGGACTGGCGCTTTGCCATCCTGATCCTCGTGGCGCTTGGCTTCCATGAGTCAGGCCATGTCTGGGCAATGAAGCGCACGGGTGTGCCGACCAAGGGTTTTTATTTCATTCCTTTTGCCGGCGCCGTGGCCTTGTCAGAAAAAGACTTTGAAGCCAGTCCCTGGACACATTCGATCATTGCGATCATGGGCCCGCTTTGGGGTTTTGCCCTGACGCTCCTTTGCTTCGGCATGTACAAGATAACCGGACTGGAGATTCTCGAGGTGGCTGCCTGCTGGATGGCGTTCTTAAACCTCTTGAACCTTATTCCGCTTTACCCGCTGGACGGTGGCAGGCTGCTGCGCGCCATTACCGGCTTCCGCAATAACAAGGGATTCATTGGGCTTGGCATAAGCGCCGCTGTAAATATTGCCTGTCTTGCATTTTGCGGGATAAAAGGTTACTGGGTCTTTTTCGCATTTTGCCTGATTCCAACGGTAGGCCTTGTTGTTAGCTTGGTTCAAGCGGTAAGGAGGAAGAAAGGAGAAGGGGAGCCTGAAGACGTTTTGGGCCAGCCGCTTGCCGAACTCTTGCCTTCCTTGAGCGAATTGAGCAAAGTTTCGGGTGACGCGAAGATGGAACAGATCGTTAATTCCCTCCGGGTTCTTTGCGAGAATCAGAACCTTCAGGACGAGCTGGCTCGCTTTGGAAGCCTGCGGCAAAAATACCAGACATGGGAAAACGACTACCAAAGCTATGCCCAAAAACTCGCTCGAATCTGGAATAAGCCGGACTATGCCGAGGTTCTTAAAAAAATGGAGCCAGCCGATTGGAAGGATAAGCTGGTGAAAGAGGAAATGGCCCTGGCAGATCGCTTACGAGCCATAGTCTCTGAGATGAATGAGGCATGGCCGGCGCTCAGCGATAAGCTTATGCAAGAATACCCTGACTTGCTGGCAGACATCGGAGTGAAGCCGTTTTCCTACTACGACGATGGCCCCTTTAGGGGCTACCGGTTCCACCACCTCGCCGACGGGGGCCACCTTTTGCTTTGGGATGAGTGGGGCTTTCACAAAGAAGAGTACTGGGGCCTCTTTGTTAGCGCTATTCTTCCCTTCAGGGAACCGCCGCCCCGGGGCTACTCTCTCAACACAGCTAGGCTCCGCCCCTTCGAATCCGACATACTGGCGGCATGGCTTAAACCAAGCCCCTTCCTCATCGCCCTGCTTGCCACTGAACCATTGGCGCGCAAAGAGTTCCTTTCTTATATTTACGAGAACAGCAAGCTTGTTCGCGAAGATATGCGGCCGTGGAGGGTTGCCCTGGTAGCTTTTTCCTATCTGTTGCTCGTTGCCCTGCTCTTCCTGGTGATGGAGGTGACCGGCGGCAGTGAGGCAGCCTATGGCGCGGTTAGATTCTTCAAATCGTTCTAGCATGATCTTAGTCCTGCAAATGCAGGACTTTTTTATATTGATGCCTTGATTTTTTAGCAAAATATTGCTATGATACGAGCAATTAGAGCTAGGGCCACGTAGCCAAGTGGTAAGGCAGGAGTCTGCAAAACTCTTATTCGGGGGTTCGATTCCCCCCGTGGCCTCCAGAAAAATAAATGAAACGGTTGGGGTGACTGACCGTTTTTAAATTTACAGATTACGCTAAAAATAGTAAAATTAAGGCAATATGCCAATACCACATCTTAAGAAAGGATCGGCTTTTTATAAAAAAAGCCTGTACAAAGGGCCGGGCAAAAAACACAAAAAACAGCTAAAAAAGCTTTGGCGCAAAATTTTTTATATTGTTGGCGTGGCGGCTTTGGCTGGTTTTATTTTACTTGCCGTACTTGTGGCCTGGTATTCGCGCGACTTGCCAGATCCGAATAATCTTCAGGAGCGGGCCATTGCCCAAAGCACGCAAATTTATGACCGCACTGGCGAGCATCTTTTGTATGAAATCCATGGCGAGCAAAACCGGACATTGATCAAACTTGAAGAACTGCCTGAATACGTTGTTTGGGCAACGCTTGTTTTAGAGGACCGAGATTTTTACAAACATCATGGCTTTAACTTGCGCGGCATTGTGAGATCGGTTTTATCAAATATTTTCAAAGGTACAAAGGTGGGTGGCTCAACCATTACCCAACAGTTTGTAAAAAACTCAATTCTTTCTACTGAAAAAACCTATACCAGAAAACTTAAAGAACTGATTTTATCAATCCAGATTGAAAGAAAGTTCAACAAAGATCAGATTTTGCAACTCTATCTGAACGAGATTCCGTATGGTTCAACCAACTATGGTATTGAAGCGGCCAGCCAAAGCTATTTTGGTCATACTGCAAAAGAGCTGACCTTGTCTGAGGCAGCTACCCTGGCATCATTACCACAGTCACCAACCCGATATCTAAACGATCAGGGGCTTTTGCACGGTAGGCGCGACTATGCTCTGGATGAAATGGCTGAGCTTGGCTACATCACCCAAGAGGAGGCAGAAGCTGCCAAAGCCGAAGAGGTAAAAATCAGACCAAGGATTGACGACATTGAAGCGGCGCACTTTGTTTTTTATGTAAAAGAAGTATTAACTGAAAAATACGGCGACCGGGCCGTGGAACAAGGCGGACTTAAAGTAATTTCCACACTTGATTATGATAAGCAGGTAATTGCCGAGCGAGCGGTCAGGGAGCATGTTGATGAAAAGGGCGTTTCACTCGGACTTTCTAACGGTTCGCTTGTGGCAATTGATCCTAAGGCCGGGCAGGTCTTGGCAATGGTTGGTTCAAAAGACTTTTTTGATGAAAAAATTGATGGTCAAGTTAACGTGGCCTTGCGGCCGCGTCAGCCTGGTTCATCATTTAAACCATTTGTGTATACTCAGGGATTTATTGAAGGCTACACACCTGACACAATTCTTTGGGATGTGTTCACGTCATTTAAAACCGCCATTAAACCCTATGAGCCGCATAACTATGACCTGAGCGAACGCGGGCCAATCACGGTTCGCACCGCACTCCAGGGCTCATTAAACATTCCGGCAGTTAAAATGCTCTACTTGGCCGGAATTGATGATGTCCTGGACTTTGCCGAACGCCTGGGCTATACCACCTTTGGCGATCGCTCGCGCTTTGGCTTGTCGCTTGTTTTGGGCGGCGGCGAAGTAAAGCTTTTAGAGCATACCGCGGCCTTTGCGGTTTTGGCAGCCGAGGGCAAAAAGCATGAAATTACGCCTATTTTAAAGGTAGAAGACCCTTGGGGAAAGGTTTTGGAAGAGTGGGAAGAGTCAGCTGGCGATAAAATACTTGATGAGGAAATTGCGCGAACCATTACTAATGTTTTGTCAGACAATAATGCCCGGGCATTTGTTTTTGGCACAGGTTCAAATCTTCAGCTCGGTGCCCGGCCAGTGGCTGCCAAAACCGGTACCACTAATGATTATCGCGACGGCTGGACCCTGGGCTACACGCCGAGCTTAGCCGCCGGTGTTTGGGTCGGTAACAACGACAACTCAGAGATGAAACGCGGGGTGGGCGGTTCGGTCGGAGCAGCGCCGATCTGGAATCGCTTTATGAGGGAAGCTTTGGAAGGCACTGAAATTGAAAGCTTTAACGCACCGCCAGCCAATGATGCCACTAAACCAGTCTTAACCGGCAAATCAGCTGAGGAAACTGTAGTTAAGATTGACCGCGCCTCAGGAAAATTGGCCACTGAGCTTACGCCTGTAACTTTTATTGAGGAACGCACCTATCGTGAAGCTCATTCAATTCTCTATTATGTTGACAAAGACAATCCGCGCGGCCCAAGACCCGCTAACCCGGGCATTGATCCGCAATTTACAGGCTGGGAAGCTGGGGTAAAAAAATGGGTCGAGGAAAAAGGTGAAGAATATATTGCCGAAGAACCACCAACTGAATATGATGATTTGCATGTTATGGAGAATATACCTTATGTGCAAATTCTGACACCAGATGACAATATCACCCTAAGTTCACGCACGATTTATGTCGAAGCTACTGCCAATGCAGCGCGGGGTATTAGCCGCTTGGAGTACTGGATTGATGATGTCCAAATCGGTACGACCTGGGGAACTGACTTTGACGGAAGTTTTCAGATTCCAAACGCCGTGTCAAAGGGATTCCATAGTTTATTTGTAAGGGCATTTGATGACATTGATAACAGTGAGAGCGATGAGATTACGATTAACCTTTTGGCAGACAAGCTACCGCTTGGCGTAGACTTTTCAACTCCGAGCAATGGCGATCGCTTTGACCGCACCGACTTTCCAATTACCATTGGGGCAAGCATTACCGATGTCTCTGACATTAAAAAGATCGACTTTTACTACGGCCAAAACAAAAACAATGGATATTTGATTGCTTCAGTACTGGGGCCGGACCAAACTTACCAGAGCATATCCTGGACAAGCGCGCCGCGGATTGGCTCATACAAACTCTGGGTGGAAGCAATCGACTCTAACGACCAGGTGCTAAAAAGCCAAGCTATTACCATTCACGTTGAATAACAACCGAGGAACAACAAAACCCCGCTTAGCGGGGTTTTGTAATTTCTTATTATAACTCACTATTACTGTTTGATGGGCATTACGATGTAAAAGTAGTCTTTTTCCTTACCAATGGCTGATACCAAACAAGGGTTTGCCGCATCAATCAGCTTAAGGCTTACCTGATCACCGGGTAGGGCATTAAGCCCCTCGAGCAGATAGCGATAGTTTAAGGTAATTGAGTTCTGGTCGCCATTGATTTCTGCCCCAAGGTTGACCTGGTTTTCTCCGGTCTGCAGGTCAGTAGATTTCGCAATAACTTGATTTGTCCCTGGGTCAAGCTCTAGGGTTACGTCAAATAAGCCGGTTTTTGAGAAAAGGCTGGTGGTTTTAATCGCCTTAATCAGTTCGTCCTTTGATACTTTGGCCTGAGTTTTAAAGTCAGAAGGCACAATTTGCTTATAGTCAGGATACTGGCCCTCAATCACACGCGAAATAAGCTCAACCGGACCATAGGTGAACACAACCTGGCTCTCAGAAAAGGCAATTTCAATTGTGTCGGGCGAATCTACCTCATCTTTAAACGTAGAAAGGATGCGTAAGACCTCGGCCATGGTGCGGGAAGGAATAATGGCGGTAGCGTTTGCTTTGTCAGATTCAGCACCTAAGCCCAAAGTTGCTTCACCCAGGCGATAGGTGTCAGTGGCAGCCAAAATAAGCTTTCCTTCCAGGCCCTCGCGGTTGAATTCAATAAATACGCCGCTGAACTCTGGCTTCGACTCATTGGGTGAGACAGCAAAGACTATCTGTGAAAGACTGCGTTTAAAATCATTTACACCGCAGGTATAGGTTTTGCTTTTTGTGACTTGGGGTATTAACGGAAACTCTGAGGCGGGCAGGCCCTTAATCTTGGTCTTATAATTTCCGCACTTAACATTAAGTTCATCACCGGTCACCGCAATATCAACCGCTTCTTGCGGCAAAAGACTAACATAATCTGAAAAAAGTTTTGACGGGATAGTAAATTCACCCGTACCTTCAAGTTTGCCGCGCACCAAACAATTGATCGCCAGCTCTAGGTTGGTGGTTGAAAGTTTGAGCCCCTTGTCTTCTATTTTTAAAAGTACGTTGTTCAAAATTGGTAAGTTTACATTCTTTGTCGTGATATGACTTACAATATTTAACCCCCTAGCTAGATTTTCTTGAGTACAGGTCAGTTTCATAGTTTATTATTATATAATATATTTATATATTTATAATTAGTAGTAATAATAGGGCTGTGGAAAGCGGGGACAGTTTAAAGGGTGGGGAAAAGCTAGCGGAAAATTCAATGGGGTAGAGGTGGCTTTTCTGTGCCTTGCGGGTGAACAGCGTGTGGACTCTTTTTGGGGTTAAAATGCGAGTGAATTCTGTACACACTTTTTAACGGTTCTTTTAACAAGATGATTGACGGCAGGGGTTGCAGGTTATGAACGTGTTATACACCGTACAGTTTTTCGCGTATGAGTTCGAGGTCTTGTTTTAACTGCTCGTCTTCTTTCAGGAGGTTGGAAATTTTTTCGTAAGCATGCATGGCCGTTGTGTGGTCGCGGCCGCCAAGCTCTTCGCCAATTGCCGGGTAAGAGGTTTTCATTTCTTCGCGCAAGAGGTACATAATGATCTGGCGGGGAAAGGCTAGCTTTTTTTCGCGGCTTTTGCCCAAAAGATCAATTTGTTTGATGTCAAAGTATTCTGCCACCACATCAATCAGCTGGCGCGGAGAGATGGATTTTCGCTTATGAACCGGGCTAAAGCTCTCTAAAATAGCCTCAATCGACTCCATGGTCGGAACCATGCTTTTGAACTGGTGATAGGCAATAATTTTGTTTAAGGCGCCTTCAAGTTCGCGCACATTGCTTTGGATTACGTTGGCAATGTGTTCCATAAATTCTTGTTCAAGATCATAGTTTTTGTCGCGGCATTTGTTGTCCAAAATTGCCACGCGGGTTTCAAAGTCAGGACTCGAGATATCAGCCATCATGCCCCATTCAAAACGGGTGAGCAGGCGGTGCTCAAGCGCCGGGATCGCTTTTGGCGGACGGTCAGAGCTGATAATAATCTGTTTGTTATATTGGTGCAGGGTATTAAAAGTATGGAAAAATTCTTCCTGCGTGCCTTCTTTGCCAGTGATGAACTGAATATCGTCAATGATTAAGAGGTCAACATTGCGGTAAGTGTCTTTAAAGTCTTTTGCTTTTCCGGTTCGGACCGCGTGAATGAATTCGTTAGTAAATCTTTCACAGGTAACGTAGAGGACTTTGGTTTGTGGTGACTTGGAAAGAATGTCATGGCCGATTGCTTGCAGGATATGGGTTTTACCTAAACCGGCGCCGCCATAAATAAAAAGAGGGTTGTACACCTCTCCGGGTTTTGCTGCCACGGCCTGGGCAGCGGCATTGGCAAGTTCATTGCCTTTGCCAACCACAAAGTTTTTAAATGTGTAGCGCGGGTTTAATCCGATTTCGCACCACTGGTCTCTTTGTGGTAGTTTTGGTTTTTCTTCAACCGTTTCTTGTTT
>JABAHP010002697.1_pt2 | contig 14281 bp, 16 predicted proteins | sample 7062081 | NCBI WGS metagenome assembly JABAHP01 (sample SAMN14534357, study PRJNA622989) | marine sediment metagenome | biome: marine biome [ENVO:00000428]; feature: marine pelagic biome [ENVO:01000023]; material: deep marine sediment [ENVO:00002113] | place: India: Gulf of Kutch | collected... | reverse complement strand
TATTATGAACATAAAATTAGTCCTCTGCATGCATCTTTTATTGCTGGAATATCAGTATCATATTTCTTCCTCATTGTTCTTCCTGAAATTGCATCAAGATTACCCGCAGCACCTTTTGAATTGAATCTATTTGAATATCTTTTTGTTCTTATAGGATTTTCTTTTGTTCATATCACTGAAAAATTTATTTTGCAAAAAGTTGAGAGCAAAACACAGAAAAAAATGCGAAAACTGCTTCAGAAAGAGCAGATACTTGAAAGTGTTGAGCACAATATGGAAAAAATTCTAACTGAAGAGTTAATACATGAAAGTCTTGATGAATCTGCATTAAAATCTATTGCTCAAACTTTGTCGGAACTTAACGACCAGGAAGAAGAAATGAAAGTCAATATTAACAATTATAAAATTAAGATTCAAAACCGTATCAATAAAGAATTAAGACATTTTAGATACATTACTGATTATATATATCATTTTCTAGTAGGGATTATTTTAATAGGACTTTTATTGCTTGAATTTATAGGAGGTATTCTCTTCTTTATATTTGCCTTTTTCAGAACTATCATAACAAAAAGATCTGAAGCTCATCTTATATTCACTGACTTAGAAATCTATGAAGAAATTAGACATGAAGAAAAAATTCTAGTAAAATGGATATTAGGAACTTCGGCTTTAGCTGGGATTATTATTGGTATAATTTTAAAATTAATCTTTCCAATCAATTTAGAACTCTTATTCATTTTTTATTCCTTTATCTCTGGAGTGATTCTATATGTTATAGTAAGAGAAGTAATTCCTGAGAAAGAAAAAGGAAATCCATTGAAATTTCTTATTGGTTTGGTTGGATTCGCTGTTATAATCATCATCATCAACGTTTATACCAGTGTTTTATAATGCTTGATTACTCTCTTAGCTATTGTTTAAAAAAAAATAAATCCTTATAAAATAGAAAATATATAGAAAATAATACTATTTCTCATAACTCTATTCTTTATAAATATTTAAATCTATTAAAAACAAGTTTAAATTAATACGAGGTTATGAAATAAAATGGATATGAAGAAAAAAAGTTTTAATGAATTATTAAGTATTGATGATGATGATAAAAAAATCATCGAAATGATTGAAAAAGATCCAGATATAACCCATAGTGATATTGCTAAAGAAATAGAGAAGTCTCAACCTGCTGTGGGTGCCCGTATCATTAAATTAGAAAGAAAAAATCTTTTAACTAAACAAGTTGGGTTTAATGTTAAGAAAGTAGATATAAAAGTAGCAATAGTGTATATTTCCACTAAAGATGTTGACGAAATTGTTCAAAAGATTGAAAATTGTCCTTTTATTAATCATGCTTTTAAAATTTCAGGTGAATTTAACGTCCTCTGCTTTATTTCTGCTTCTGACTTACAAACAATTGAAAAACTTGTTGATTTATGCTTCCGTAGGGATAAAAATGTAATAAATGTCAAGACTAATATCCTTATTGAATCCATTCATGACTTTGTTGTCCCAATCGATTTTCAAATTGAGAATTTTGATGGACGATATTGCGGGCCTGGATGCAATATGGCAGAAGATCTGCCAAAGTTCAAATTCACTCAAAAAGAAGAAGATTAAATATTTTTTTTATCTTTTAAAAATATAACTTCTCAATAAAAATAACCAGCAATTTTAGGAATTACTTGTCGATTACCTCTGCTATGCCTTTTGCCTTTGCGATCTTATATTTACAAGCTTCTCCGCAACCGTCTTCTAAAGTTGGGTTATGTTCTTCCGAATCAAAATCAATTGGTAATATAAAATCTTTAGCTATATCAATTACTACCTCCATGGAGGCATTTGTAATCTCAGGATTGTTTCGAAAATGATAATTTACAATGTTATCTAGTTTTTGAAGTTTAGAACTTGCAAGTAAAATACAGACATTATGCTCACCACTGAGGCGAAAAGCGTTTAACATAAACGGACAGTGCTTAGCCATGTCCATTAACTCATCAGGATTTTTGGTTTTTATTTCGACAGTAGCTAAGTGTAGATCTACCTTCTTAAAATTAATTCCTGGCTGGAATTGTAAAATACCATTTTTTTCCAGTTTTTTTATCCTCATCCCAACAGTTGGTTGCGACCTATTTATTTTTGAGGCAATTTCTGTGTGAGTAAGATTAGGATCTTCTTGGACGAGCGAAATAATTTGCTTATCTACATCATCAAGCTTTAATTTATCTGAAATCATAATATCTATTGGTAACTTTTTTTATTCTAATTATGTAAAAATAATTGTAACTTATATTTATTTTTCATAAGTTTATAATTTATAGGAAAATAGATTTAGATAGAAATGACCAAAAGGATGGTTTGAAAAATGAGCATATGGTTTTTAATTTCTTTGGGAGGGATGGTTTTAGATTTACCACTTCTCTTTTTATCAGTTGAACATATTAAGCTAGAAAATAAGTATGGAAAGGAAAAGGGCAACAAAATCGGTAAAATTTTAGGAATGATATCTGGTTGGAGTTATTTTCTATTTTGGTTTGGTATCTGGATTTCTCCTCAACCGAGGTTTACAATACCGTTCTTGGATTTAACCTTATTTGTAATCCCTCTGTTGAATATTACTGTTCCACTTTTTCATCTTATAATATTTATCCCTTTTATAATAATGGGAATATGGTTTGGAATTGCTGGTGTAAGGGGGACTACATTAAAAGTTTCGGAAACACATAAAGCAGAGAAAGTTGTCACTTCAGGAATATATTCTACTATAAGACATCCTCAATATTTTGGTGGAGTTTTATCTCATATTGGAATCACTTTATTATTATCTTCCTTTTTTTCTCTCATATCAACTCCGTTAATCGTATTAATTAATATTGTATTATGTTGGAAGGAAGAAAAAGAGTTGATTAAGGAATTCGGAAAAGATTACACTAACTACAAAAAAAATGTACCAATGTTCATTCCAAAAATAGGTAGAAGTAATAAGAAATAAACCAATAAAGAATTTCAAAAATCCAACAATGGAATTTTGTGGCAATAATAAATCATTTTACTATCAAATTCAACCTGAACAGTAATAATTTTAATACCCTTGTTCCTTGCTTCACTTAAATTATTTGAAAATTTAAGGTCCATCTCTATGTTAGGAGTGAAACCTTTAGCTCTACGAAATATTATAAAAAAGATAATTCCATTATGTTCAATAATTTCTCTTACATGCCTTGCTCCACGTTTTGTAGGAGCATCAGGAAAAAGCGCAACATTATCCTTGACTAGAGTAACTCCTTTAACTTCTAATGGTATACCATCGAGAAGAAAGTCTATTCTACTATTTCCAATTTTTACTTCTCTCCGAATTTCTTTGACATTAGAGAACTCTGGTAATAGATTAAAAATTTTTTGAGCAATATTGGAATGTAATGCAGTATCTATAAGAACCCACTCATCATCAGCTTTAACTGCTTTAATATAATATTTTAATTTTCCACGTGAATGAGTGAATAAGACCTCAACGCCTTCAATAAGCAATTCTTTTAATCGGCCAGGATCATGGATATGTGCATTTTCTACATGTCCTTTATATAATATTTCCCCAATAAATCTGTTAGGTCTTGAGATAAATTTTCCTTTCATTAAATTAGGAATTTCAAATAATGGGGTCTTATTACCATTCATTATATTATAATATATAATCTTAATAGATAAAAAGAATTTTTTATTTGATTAATCATAATGTGTAAACAAGAAGCTCAATCTACCTTTGAAAGCTATGAATTTCACCATATTGATATTTCAAAATGTTCCCAATGTCAAGATTTTTCATGTGAAGAAGCTTGTTTCAGAGGGATTTATGAAGTTATTGATAAAGAAACCACTCCTAAGTGCATTGTAGTGCAAGACCGTGAAGATAGGTGCGTAAAATGCCACATTTGTACAACGGCTTGTAAATATCGAGCTATAATAATAGATTAATTGCAAGTTTGAGATATTTATGTTTTATACAATTCTATATAGAAGATTTTAAATGATTTTATTAACTTTTAACATCATCCTATAATGATTAATTAATAGAAGAAATAAATAACTAAGGTGAGTGAAATTCAAGAGCGTGGAGGCCTTGCATTAATGAGCATCTGTACTAGAATAATGTTTCTTCTATTTTATTTATCAAGTATTATTTCTATGTTTTCAGATCCTTCAAGTGTCCCAGCGGATTTTAGATTGAGCTTTATTATTATAGGATATGCTTTACTACTTTTAGGTTTTGCTGTCTTCTTTCTTAGTTTTATTGGAGATTTTCTTAAATACAGAAGAGATAAAAAAATGTAAGTAGTTTATATGGATTAACAATTACATTTTCCACAACAAGTTCCTTTTAAAGTAATTTGACCATACTCAAGATTCAAATCTACTGGTAAAACAAAATCATTGACAACATCAGATATTACATCAATATGAACGTCGCAAACTTCAGGATCATTTCTAAAATGACGATTAACAACATGATCGAGATCTTTTAGAGTTAATCCAATCATCATAATACTTATATTAGAATTACCACTTAATCGAAATGCATTCAACATAAAGGGGCAATTTTTAACGGTTTCAATGATTTTTCTTGGATTTTTTGTTTGAAGCTCAACTCTCGCAAAGCAGAGATCAGCTACTTTGATGTTAATGCCCGCTTGATATTTCAAAACACCCAGATTTTCTAATTTCTTAATACGCATTCCTACTGTGGGTTGACTACGATTTACATGGTGAGCAATTTCAGTATGAGTGAGACTTGGCTCTTTTTGAATTAGATCCATTATTCTACAATCAATTTCATCAATTCCTATTTTATCAGTTATCATTTTTTTTCACTTTAATGAGATTAAAGAAATATAAATATTCATTTATCGCGATATAACGATATAACGATAGCATAATATTTAAATCTTTGTGATTTTCATATTAATAATGCAATATTAATAATTCATTAAAACAAGCTTTAAAAAGCTAAAAAAACACAATTCTTATAAACTACAGTTCTGGTGCTTGATGAGCGAATTTAATAGATATACTATTGAGTTTCTAAAAATACTAGGAGACCCTGCAAGATTGGAAATCCTTGAATTTTTAAAAGAAAATGAAAAAAGCTCATCAGAAATTCAAAAAAAATTAAAAAGATCTCAATCTACAATCTCAAAACATTTGAACATACTGTTCGACAACAATCTTATAGAATTTGAGAAAAAAGACAATAGAAAATACTATAAAATACGTCATCCGGAAATTTATGATCTAATTAATCGGATTAATTCTTTTGCTAATGGCATTACTAAAGATAGGCTTAAAGAAGCTAGTGATATTGATAGATATAATACATTATTGTAATTTATAATATGATATAAAAATGAAGACTCCACCTAATATTGAATTAAAAGAGGATTCAATAAAAATTGTATTAATTGGATTAGATAATGGTGGAAAGACCTCAATACTAACTTCATTAAGAGGAAATAAAAATATAGCTGCTTTTAGTGCTATACAGCCAACGAGAGGGGAAGATTCAAAACCTTTCAAAGCTTTAGATACAAATTATGTAATTTTCGATTTAGGGGGCCAAAGAGCATTTCGTGATGGATATTTCAGTGATTTTGAGAAATATTTAATTGGCACAAAGAAAATTTTCTTTGTTATTGATGTTCAAGATGTAAATAGGTATAAGGAAGCTCTTGATTATTTAGAAAGAGTAGTTAAATTAATGAATAGAAATAATGGAATTGAGTTTTCAGTTTTCCTACATAAATATGATCCTGATATAGAATTTAATCATAATCTGAATGAAAGTGCTATAAATGATTTAATAACACAAATTAGACAGAAGTTTCCTCACGAATTTGAGTATTCATTGTATAAAACATCGATCTATGCTCTCTTTGAGAAATCTATAATAAGTTAGTCAATATAGTCTATTAAAAAATGTTGAATGAAAACAATTATTCTGATTCTAATAAATTTAATCCGGAGATATTAGAAATTGTAATCTTTTTGATAGCTCTAGTACTCGTAATTCTCTCAAGTCTCTATAGCTACCTATTATTTCATAGTATTGCTGAGTTATTTAGTGTTATTATTGCCGGAGGAGTCTTCTTGGTCGGTTGGACTTCACGAAAATATATGGAAAGTTCATTTTTTTTGGTAATTGGTGTATCTTCGCTTTTTATCGCGATATTTGATTTAATTCATACTCTAACCTACTCTGGAATGAATATTTTTATTGGTTTTACGGCTAATTTACCAACATCATTATGGATTGCCGCAAGGTACCTCCAAGCAGGATCATGTTTGTTTGCTTCATTTCTATTAAAAAGAAGTCTAAGACCAATAATACTTATTCTTGGTTATTTATTTGTTACTTTCATCTTACTGGTTTTAATATTTGCTAATCTATTTCCAATTTGTTATATTGAAGGTACAGGGCTAACCCCTTTTAAAATTATAAGCGAATATATTATAGATCTTTCGCTTCTTGCATGTCTTCTAATAATTATAAAAAATAAGGATGTTTTTGATAAAAAAGTGTTTTCACTTATGATAAGTTCAATTTTGGCGACAATGATAGCTGAATTGGCATTTACATTTTATATCGGAGTTTATGATTTTTCTAATTTTGTTGGTCATATCTTTAAAATAATTGCTTTTTACTTGTTGTACAAATCTATAATTCAAATTGGTATTGAAAAACCATTTAATTTATTGTTTAGGAAAATTAGAAAAAGTGAATTAGAATTAAAGAACATAATTAAACATTCAGGGACGGGGATTGTTATGTTGGATGATAATGGACAATTTTTATTAGTAAACGAAAAAGCTGCTAAAGATTTTGGTGGAATCCCTGAAGATTTTATTGGAAAAACAATTTATGATATTTTTCCTAAAGAACTAGCAGAAGAATACTATAATAGCAACCTTGAATTAATCCGCAAAGAATCAAACCGCGCTTATCAAAGAACATTTAATTTGCCTACAGGAAGAAAGACATTTTGGATTGTAGAACAAGCTATAAAGGATATTGATGAGAAAACTTCATATATAATAATCGTTGCTACTGATATTACAGAAAGAAAACAAGCAGAAGATAGATTATCACAATTAATATCAACAGTATCCCATGAGTTAAGGACCCCAATAACAGTTCTATTAATGTCAATGGATTATTTAACTAAACATAAAGAAACCATTAACAGAAAATTAGAGGATAAATTAATGGAGGGTATTTCAAGAAATATTTTACTATTGAATGAATTAGCTGAGGATATTTTAATTATTTCTAGGATTGATGAGAATCGATTACAACTAAAATTTAGAGAGTATAGTCCTCTAGAAATAATCAATGAAATTTTAAATCTTATGGAACCTATAGGTAAGGAAAAAAACATAGAATTTGAAGTTGATATAGATGAAAAAATAAGATTAAATGGGGATCCAAAAAGGATCGAGCAAATTTTTCGTATAATTATTGATAATTCGATTAAATATTCGAACCAATTTTCAAAAATAGAAATTCTTACAATACCCAATTATCTAGGCAGACATAATCCAAATAACGATTCAGGAGTTCTATTTCAATTTAAAGACTATGGGAGAGGTATCCCTAAAGAAGAATTGCCTGAAATTTTTAACAGATTTTTCCGAGCCAGTAATGTGAACGAAATTGCTGGTACAGGTTTAGGACTCGCAATAGCTAAGGATTTAACCCAAGCACATAAAGGGAATATATTCGTAGAGAGTGAATTAGAAAAGGGAACAACTTTTTTTATATTTTTACCCAATTTGAATGAATAGAAAAAAATTTTAAATATTAGATACAACAATATTATTGATATCAATAATATGGTGAAATTCCAAATGGGAGATTTGAAACCGTTATTAATGATTGTTGATGATAATAAAGACATCTTGTTCACTCTACAGCTTGAACTTGAAACAAACGGCTATAAAGTACTTACTGCAAATAATGGAAAATCTGCACTGAATTTGCTTTCTTCATTAGATCAGATTCCAGACGTTATAATTAGTGATATTATGATGCCAGAAATGGATGGTTATAAGTTTTTTGAAACAGTCTCCTCAAATCCTAAATTAAATCAAATCCCATTTTTATTCCTTACTGCAAAATCTAGACCTGAAGATATTCGACTGGGTAAGATGTTAGGCGTGGATGATTATATCACTAAACCATTAAAAAAAGAAGATTTATTAGCTTCCATCTCTGGAAAAATAACTCGAAATAAAAAGTCTGCTCTTTTAGATAAGGAAATTAAAGAATTACTTACATTGCTAAACATTGAAACGCAAATCCCTATGTTAAATAGAGAATCACTGCTTATTTGTTTATTACTTGTATATTGGGATGATAGGATGGGACCAATAGTGGAAAAAGCTTACCCTACTGGTAAAAATCTTCCATTTTCAATCAATATTGTAGGAAACCAGCTATTTCACGCTGCAACCTCTATATATGGACATGAAAAGATCAAACACGCTCAAGGTATTTTGTTAAATATTGAAAATATTCAAAATAAAGGATATTTATTTTTTGATTCTTACCCAGATGATAATGAACGTTTTGGAGAGAAGCAGTACATGTTGTCCATAATTACTCCTAATCTAACTTATTTTGATTCACTTAAAGTTAAAGAAGTTTTAAAAGAGATCTCTGAAAAGATAAAAAGCAATCAAAACTGGGGAATAAAAGAATATTGGGACAAAATTGTTAAAATTATTCGTGTTAGAACACCTTTTTTAGAAAATCAATGATCTTACTCTCATTTGTGTGTTAAAATTATTTTTTAAAAATTAATTTAATTTTTAATTAAATCTCAAAGGGGATCTTCAGAGTTCCTTAATATTCTATAGAAAGAACTTTTATATCTACTATTTAAGTTTCAGATACTTAGAAAAAAAATACTAAGGTGAAATGTATGTCTGAAGTAAAAGAAGAAGAAAAGTATTTAACATCTCCAGAAGTATGTTCTTGGGCTGATGATGAGGAGAATATATATAAAATTGAGATACAATTACCTGGCGTAGAGAAAGATTCAATTAAACTTAAAATGCATGATGATAGTTTTTTCATCAGTGGCGAGACAGATGATACAGTTTATATCGGTTCGTTTGGTGTTTGTTGCCCTATAAAACCAGAAGAAGCAAAGGCAATATATAAAAATGGACTTCTTAAGATTAAGGTGCCTTTCAAAGAACCAGAGTTTCAAAGTATCGAGATAGAAATTGAATAAATAAAATTTTTATTTTTTCATTTTATTTTTTAGCCAGAATATTATAATTGCTTACGTTAATATTCAATATTCATTTCTTTGACATAATCAAATGCAGAGTAGGCTGCAATTACACCTTCGGAAACTCCTGTAATAGCTTGCTTAAATGGGGCATCCGCTACATCTCCTGCTGCAAAGATACCAGGAATATTTGTTTCTGATTTACGATTAATTTTAACTTCACCTTTTTCATTTGTTTCCACTCCAATCCTTTTTGCTAACTCAGAATTAGGAATGGAGCCAATTTCAATAAAAACTCCATCGATCTCAAACTCTTTTCCATTATCAAAAATAACTGATTTTACAATCCCATCTCCTTTGATTTCTACTAAATTAGTTTTATAGATTAACTCTATTTTAGGATTATCGAATACTCGTTTTTTATTTATGGGCTCAGCTCTAATTTCTTCTCCTCTATAAATAATATATACTTTCTTAGCACTTTGAGCTAAAAATAGAGCCTCTTTGGCAGCAGAATCACTTCCACCAATAACAGCTACAGTTTTATCTATATAAAATGGTCCATCACATGTAGCGCAATATGAAACACCTCTTCCTGCGAATTCTTCTTCACCGGGAATTCCTAATTTCTTTCTCTCTGAACCAGTTGCTAAACAAACTGAGTAAGCTTTAAATTTTTGAAAAAATGAATGAAGTTCAAAATGATCTCCAACTTTTTCAATCATTCTTACCTCATCTGAGATATAAGGTATTTTAAGTGAGTCCATATGATCTCTAAACATATCCATTAAACCTTGTCCACTTATGGATGTAATGGCAGGATAGTTTTCAACAACATGAGTGGTTGCGATTAATCCCCCAAAAGTTTTTCCTACAATTAATACATCCATAGCAAAACGCGCAGCATATATTGCACATGCAATAGCTGCTGGTCCACCCCCTAAGACAATTAATTCATAGCTTTTTTCCAGATCAATTCCATCCATATTAATATTGAACACGTATATTCCCTCCAATCAAAGCACGTAAAATCTCATTTGCCCCAACCATCCCAACCAAAGTCTTTTGATCGTTTATAATTGTATAAGGTACGCCCGCTGCGTCATAATATTGGCCGATGTCTGGATTTGCCATAATATCCACAATGATAGTCCTTATTTTTCCATTGGAAGCGATGGCAAAATTGTTTGCTATGGTACAAACTTGAGGACAGTATGGACAAGTCTCAGTTATCATTACTTTTATTGTTGATGGTTGTATTCTATCTAAATTTCGTTTTATTGTTGCTTCATAATAATTGGATGCACCTGCAAAAGCAAAAATAGCTTGGATAAAAGGTTGAATTTCACCCCCTTGAGGAGCTGCTAAATAACGAATAATTTCCCTCCCATTTTCATCAATAAATAATATCGTAGGTACTCGAGTAATATCATATCTTTTAGCAAATTCAGGATCGTCATCAAGACATAGCTCCTCAAATTTTAACATTCCATTTGAATTTTCTTCATAAACCTTCAATAAAGCCATAAATTGATTGCAATCCATACATTCTCTTATTTGACCCCCTGATGATTGTTTCTCTCTACAAGTAAAGACCTTAAGTTTGACTGGCCTGGTTAATTTTGACATTTCTCTTTTAATTATTTCTCTATATTTATCATCTTGAGACATTTTTTAATATCACCTAATTTTAAGCATACATTCCTCCAAAATCTCTACCTTTAGAACCTACCAATTTATCTAATAAATCTTGAGGGGTAAACATTCCGTGAATTACTTCCTTTTCATTTATAACCGTCATTGGAACCCCTTGAACATTATATTTCGTGCCGAGATCTGGATTTAGATTAATATCAATTATTTCTGATGAAATTCTTCCTTTTGAGACTATAGAGAAGAGCGTTAGAACAGGTACTGTCATTGGGCAATATGGACATGTTGGAGTAATAAAAATTTTCATCTTACCCTTTTCTATTTTTTTAAGATGAGTAAGGATTTGATCCGCATAATAAGGTCTTACTCCTGAGAAATATTGAATACTATTTAAGAAAGGTACAAATTCAGATCCTGTTGGGTGTGCCAGATATCGAATAAGTTCTTTATCCTGATCATCCACAAATAATATTGCTGGAATCTTAGTGATATTGAATTTATTTGCTTCTTCCTGATTTTCTTTAATTGAGATTTCTTCAATTTCTAGTTTTCCATATGACAAGCTTTCAAGGGTTTTTAACAGTTCAAATGTCCCCTCGCAAGCCATGCACTTTCTAATTTTTTTACCATCTTTCTTGATTATATAATCCGTAAAAAGCTTAAGTACAACCTTTTCTTTTAATTTAGCCATTTCTCTTTTAATATTATCCATTTCATTTTCGGAAAATAACAAAAAATCACCCATTAATTCATTCTATTATGAATATTTGCTTTCATACTTAAAAGAATTTTTCGTTTAAATTATAAAAAAAACCTAATTCTGAATTGTTTTTGAATAAAATTGAGAAGAATAACATTAATATTTCAAAAGATAAAATCCATTCTTAAGCATTAATTTCTTCAATATATTTCTTAAAAATAAAATACAAAATTAAACCAACTAAAAAACCGATAGCGATGTTAACTAAGTAGCAAATTATTGCTGAGATTAATATTATAGTAAAAGATTTGAGATTAAAATCTTTTAATGCTATTTTACCTAATAAAAAGGCAGTATAAATGAGCATAGCTCCCAAAATAGACAATGGAAAATTTAGAAAAAGGGTGAGTAATGCTTCGGAAAAAAATAAACCTAGTATAAGTTCCATTATTCCCTCCAATATCATAGAGCCACCAGTTCTAGCACCAAAAGCATACTGAGACATTAGCCCCCCAGAACCATGGCATAAGGGCATGCCTAGAAAAAAGGGATTAATTAAATTCATAACACCCATATTAAAAGCTAACGTATTAGCATCAATAATCTCTTTCTCTGGAAAGAGTTCTTTAACTAATACAACAGTAGCAATCATTACATTAGTTAGAGTTAAAAATAATTGCGCAATTCCTGCATATAACATCCCCAATACAAAATTATGCCATGTGGGAAACTGAAAAGCTAATAATGGTAATCCAAATTGTAAATCTGTGATATTAATAGAACCTGTAAAAAGCATGATTAAAATACCGCCAAATGTAAGAACAATTGCAGATGGGATGGGCTTATTTTTAATTAAAATAAATATAATTAAAATAGAAATAATCCCAAACCATGGATTTTCACTAAATAATAGAATCCCTGTCCACCCTAAAATTAAGGCTAAACCAAGTTGTATTCCTCTTACTGCTATAGTAGGCACTTTATTTACGATGTTATTCAATTTTTTTGAAAATCCAAGCAGAACCCAGATAACTCCTGTGCCGAAACCAGTAGATATTACCATATTAGGCGTCCAAGCTCTTGCTATAGCAACAGTACCAATTGTTTTTTGTGGTTGGACTGGAAGTGGAAGGTTAAATTTTATCCCTAAAATAATATTAGTAATACCAAGAGTTAAAAAGATTCCTGCAGGATTCAGACCTACAATAGAGATGTAACCAATTATAAAAGGAATTAAAGTTCCCCAATCTCCAAAGGCACCCCCAAATTCTCTTAAAGTAAATTTCTTATAAATAGATTTACTTTCCTTTTCAAGATTATTAACATTTGGGTCCAATTTAATCAACTATAAAAAAAGTACTAAATATATTAAATTTCTTAAAATGAATCATAAAACTATAATTTACTTCAATAAAATTCCAATTTAAATGTGAGTTTTGCCTTTCAATAAATTTAAAAATATTCAATTTATCATATTTGCAGATTTAGCTTAGGCTGGTAAATCTAAATATCATAAAGAACATTTTGTCCATTCTTTTGATTACGGTATATTTCCATGTCATTAGAAAGTAGGTTAAATTTTGAAAAGGTAATTTCAAGCATTTCTTCCCGATTTGTAGGAAGAGTAAACCTAGATGAAGCTATAAATTCATCCTTTGAAGAGATGGGAACCCTATCAAAAGCAGATCGAGTTAGTTTATTTCTTTTTGATGAAAAAAATAAGTTCTTTAAAAATACTCATGAATGGTGCACAGAGGGAATTAATCCTCAACAGCACAACCTTCAGAAAGTGGATATTGGGATAATATCTTGGTGGATTGCTCAAGTAGAAAAAATAAGTTTTGTCAATATACGAGATGTTTCTGTTCTACCAAATAGAGCCCTATCAGTTAAAAAGTATTTAGAATTTCAGAATGTCCAATCCTTTTTAGCCTTTCCTATATACGTGAGTGGAACAATTAATGGATTTGTGTGTTTTAGTAAAGTTAGGGAAAAAAATCAATGGAAGGGTAAAGATTTCGTAATTCTGAGAATATTTGGTCAAACTTTAGGTGATACTATTGAACGTTTAAATGCAGAAAAAGCATTAAAAGAAAATCAAGAGTTATTACGCGCTACCTTCGAGGCAACTGCAGATGGTATAATTGCGATTGACAATGATGGCGTTATTACGCACTTGAATGAAAGATTTATATATATGTGGCGTATACCAGAAAAGATTGTTGATCAGAAAGATTTTAATGAAGTCTTAAATTACATGTTAAAACAACTTAAAAATCCAGAGGTATTTTTATTAAAATTAACAAATCTTGAAAGAACATCTAAAGATGGGTATGATATGATTTTTTTTAATGATGGAAGGATATTTGAACAATATTCTTGCCCTTTAGTTCAAGATAGATATAAAGTTGGACGTGTATGGAGTTTTAAAGATATTTCTGAGCATCAACATGCAGAACAAGAATTAAGAAAGTCAGAAAATTTATATCGGGAAGCATATGAAAGAGCAGAACTTTTTAAAGATATTTTTACACACGATATAAACAATATTTTCCATAATATTAGATCTTCAGCAGAACTGATATCATTACTAAAAGCAAAATCAGGAAATTTAGATAATTTTGACGAATTTTTTCAGATTATT
>JABAHP010014682.1_pt4 | contig 14299 bp, 11 predicted proteins | sample 7062081 | NCBI WGS metagenome assembly JABAHP01 (sample SAMN14534357, study PRJNA622989) | marine sediment metagenome | biome: marine biome [ENVO:00000428]; feature: marine pelagic biome [ENVO:01000023]; material: deep marine sediment [ENVO:00002113] | place: India: Gulf of Kutch | collected... | reverse complement strand
CTCATCGATGCTGAGAGCATCCTGACCTTGATATCTCATTCGAATCTGGGAGACGTCGGCGTAGGGTTCGACGATGAAATCATACTTCAGGACCCCTCCATTAAAAAGGTATCGAAGATCGATTCCATCATAAAGGTCCTTATACAGAACGCCCCTGAAGCTACGGGCTCCAATCACCCATCTCTCTGGATTGTCTCCAAGAAAGAAATTTGTCGGATGAGGGAGCGACTCGTAGCCAACTGGCACGACCTTGTTAGCTCCTTCGAACTCAATACGCACCATCATGCCATTCTCTGATGTATCTGGTAGAAAAAGGTACGAAACCCATCCTGTCCCCATGGCGATTGATATGGTTTCTCCCTGGCAGTATAGACTTCCCGCACCCTCCCCCATCTGACCATTGTTCTCAAGGAAGTGCGCACCGGAATTTGAATGTAGATCAAGGACCTCTGTTGAACTCAAAGGGTTCGGATTGGAAGGGGCGACCACAGAGTCCCATGTATCTGAAATCTCCCCCCACGGTTCAACGTCCAACCATGGACTCATCACCAATAGGAGGGGCATGATGGTTGCAACAATACGGTTCAATTGGGGTTCTCCCTCCTTGGCTTTCGTATGTACAATGCATCAATTACGGTGTAAGCGCAAATGACGGATATCGCTAACCGTAGGTCGAAGCCCGGTGTGTCCTTGCCGTTGGACCTTGGAATAGTTGCCGATATGGGGTCTATTGGGGCGCCCTCCCCTGCATCGTTGATCGCAACAACCGAGTAGAAATAGGTACGTCCCCTCTCCACTTCGGTATCAGTCCAGATGGTACCAGTGGATATCCTTGCAAATAGCTCCATTTTTTCAGGTGAGTCACCACGGAATATAATATACCCCCTCAATGGGCTGCTTCCCTTCTCTGGAGGAGGCGTCCAAGTCAGTTTGACTAGTGGACCTTTCACATTTGCAGATAACTCCTGAACGGGCCCTGGTGGTCTTTTGATCCCACCGGGCGTTGCGTTTACAGGTTCGGACCTCTCGCCAAAACCAGCATCATTGACGGCGGCAACAGCATAGAAATACGTTCTGCCGTTCTCCACGAATATGTCAAGGTACGATGTGATGGGGGAAAGGGTCACGAGTTCTTCCAGCTGGTCTGTGTATTCTCCACGGTAAACAACATACCCGCTAATGGGATTGGCACCATTGAAGGAGGGGGGCTCCCAGAATAGGGCGACCTCGTTGTTCCCGGTTATTGTGACCAAGCTATGAGGTGGTCCTGGTGCACAGTAGGGAGTGGCGCTCACAACCTCGCACATAGATCCTTTCCCAGCTACCGATTGAGCGACGACTGAGTAATGGTATGTGATGCCTGCAACCACCTCATTATCCTCGAAGTACATGAAGGACGCGTCCCCTTCGACTACCAGGGTTAGATTGATCTTTGATATTCCCCTGTAGAGGGAATATCCTACCAAATCCATTCCACCAGTGTAGTCAGGATGGTACCATGACACCCTCACCGTACATACGCCGCCTTCAGCCCTTAGGTCCTTCGGAGGACCTGGGAGTTCGAACGGGGTAGCTTCTATCACCTGGCTCAACGGGCCCTCGCCTAGCTCATTCCAGGCGGTTACAGCATAATACAAGGTCACACCGTTTTCGAGGCCGACGTCATCGTAGGTCAATATGACCCCTATCAGGTTTGCATAGGGTTTGAGACTGTACTCCGTGTCACCACGGTATAAGATGAAACNNAAAACCATCACCGCATTTTATGGTAAGGTTCAATGATACCCAAGGAACCCCTATCGGAGTCGCGCTAACCTCTGAGCTGATTGAACTCGTACCAAAATCGTTGACCGCCTGTATTGAATAATGGTACGTCACGCCGTTCTCAACCCGTACATCCTTGTACGAGGTCTCAAAACCCTCAACGATTGAAAAAAGGTCCATCTGGTCGACGGACGTGCCGCGGTAGATGAAGTAGGAAGAGAGGTTGACCCCCCCCAGGTTTACAGGAGGTTCCCATGTTAGCATAATGAAGCTATCGCCCGAGGTCGCTTCCAAGTCCATCGGGATGGAAGGAGGGCCTACAGGCATCGCGTTTACGACGTCCGTGAAGTTGCTGACCTCCGCCCCATTGACTGCCCTTAGCTTGTAGTAATAGAGGGTACCGTTCGTTATGTTGGTATCATCGTAGCCGCTGACAGCTCCCAGTATTATCCTTTGGGATTGGTCCGAGCTGGTTGTGCCCTTGAACAAGTGATAACCGACCAACGGTACTCCTCCGGTGTACAGCGGGGGAGTCCAGCTCAACGATACTTGACCTGCACCCGGTTCCGCGGTCAGGTTGTTTGGGGGCGATGGCGGGAAGATCACCGTGGCATTAACCAAATTGCTAAGGTCGCTCTCGCCAGCGGGGCTGAAGGCGGAAACGGTATAGAAATAATTCCCCCCGATAAGTGGCGCATCCACCCAGCTCACGGTCTGTGGGTGTAGGCGTTTAAGGAGGTTCATACTATCCTCCCCAAGTCCACGATACAACCGTAGCTCGGTGAGATCGTAATCCCCGAAGGATTCAGGTAGATCCCATGATAATAGGACATCCATCCCATCCCGGGATGCCGTTAGATTCAACGGAGCTGTGGATGGTACGGGATCTGTCGGTACCACTTCTATCTTCGTCACCACCAGGTCGAAACCGCCACCGTGGCTCCTGTCATAGGCCCCATCAGTTGTGGGATAGTTAGTAGACCATGTCATTGCCGTCAATACAATCGCACCGTCTGGTGCTTGTGACATGAAGCCATAGTTCTCGTCATCGAACCCTCCAATGTAAGAACCGTACCTGATAATCTGGTCCTCGCAATCGAGAACGCCCAGGTATAGGTCAAATAAACCATAGTTGGTATCCCTAAAGGCATTCCTGCTTGTAGGCAGGTCCCGCGAATCCGTTGCCATTAGGTAGGTGATGAGGCCATCTTCTGCAAGGACCATATCTGTGATCCAATCGTCCCGATTGCCACCGATATAGGTCCCGAAATCGACTTTTGAGAAACTGGAGTTCAACTTGATGATGAAACCGTCCGTGGTTCTAGGATTATTAATGCTTGTATCCAACGCGTCCTCTTTAGTGGGGAAGTCTTCTGATGCCGTACATCCAGCTATGTACACGTTGTCGTTCTCGTCCAGAGCGATGGCCCAGGGATTATCGTTCGACCTTCCACCTATGTACGTGGAGTGCTTGATCCTGGTGAGGTTCAGGTCAAGCTTATTGACGACGATATCGTCCCCGCCCGTCAAGGTCTGACAGAAGCCATGGTCACATGTCCACACATTGATAGAGTCCGTTCGCATGGCCACGTAAACGGAATCGTCCTCCTCGTCGACCACAACCTCCCTATAAAGGAAGTCATTGTTTCCACCGCCTAGAAACGTTGATTTCTTCAATCGTTTTCCATCGCTGCTGATTCGGAATCCGAATGCGTCCCACCATCCGATGTACCTCGTGTACACGCAACCGTCGACCGTCGGGAAGGCGCCGGAGCCCGTGATGCCGAAGACCATGATGTCACCGTTGGCAAGAACGTCAACGAAGAACGCACCATCATCCTGTGCCCCCCCAATATAAGTACTCCAGAGGAGTTCGGTACAATTGTTGTTGAGCTTTGCGACGATAACGTCGTCCAATCCACTGTTGTTCGGTTGGAACACTCCTGATGTTGTTGGCCAATCAGTACCGTTGCTCATCCCAACGATGACCAGGTCCCCATTCTTATCGAGGCGGAGGTCTCCAGATACATCCCAAATCGAAGAGCCTAGTATTGTCGAGAAGATGATATCGGAACCATCCGCTTTGAGCTTCACAATGAAGCAGTCGATATCGTACTGCCACGTGATGTTTACTTCACCTTGGGTCGCTGGGAAGTCAATGGAATTCGTCGACCCGAAGAGGTAGATATCCCCGGCTTCGTCAACGAGGATTTCGGCAGAATCGCCCTTGTTGCCTCCAATGTATGTGCTGAACTCCAGGCCTGGATCGATTATCAGGGGGAGGGTCGTGTCGTAATCATCAACCTTGAACCCTACCGTGTCATCATCTATGAGCACGAACTCGGATGGCACCTCTTCGGAAGAACCCGGCATATGCTGGAAGGTCTTTGGTGCCGAATCGCGCAAGTCCACCAGGGAGGTCCTTATTATCAAATCGCCAGTAGCGGGGTCAATGGCGAGCTTCTCATCTCCACTGTACCTGAATGTTACCTGCCCCGAGTCCACATGGGGCCCTACGATTATCTCGTACTTGAGGGAACCGTAGCAAAATGAATACTTTATATCGACCCCGTCCCACACATCCTCGTATAGGACCTCGGAGTAGCTCCTAGCCCCAACGACCCACCTTTCAGGATCGTCCCCCTTGAAGAAATTCGACGCATAACCAGGAAATCCAAAACCCCGTGGAATTACTGTGTCGCTACCTACGAACTCGACCCTTACTGTGACCGCTTTCCCGATATCGAGGGAACGGTACTGATATGACATCCAACCTATCCCGAGGGCTACCGACAGATGCTCTCCTACACAGTAGAATAAACCTCCCCCTTCCCCCTGTTGCCCCCGGTTCTCGATAAAGCGACCATTGATTCCGGTTATTGACGCCTTAATATCAGGTCCTATTTCAATAAGAGATAATTGTCTATCATCAATTGGTTCAGCATTGATGATGCTCCCGGATTTGGGGGTATGGTCTCCGTCCGTGATAGGCATTATCAAGACTAGAATGGTCAAAAAGGCGAACGCCATGACCTTCCTGCCCCTAATGTCATTCCCCCCCTATGGTCCACCCGTCCGAATGGGACAACTTATATTGTATAGCCCTGTATATAAAAAGTCGCAAGGGTCAATTGAGAGTTTCATAGATACGTCCATCATTGTCACGACATCTATCCTCTCCTGTTGCGATTAATCCCGAGAGGGGTGCTAATTCGGTCAACCACCACTTCGCATGAGTTGTCCACACCATTCCTAACCGCGAATATGGCGTGAAATAATTCAGGAAGAGAATATATAAGTCGATTGGAAAGAACTCATACGTCCCGTTCACCCCCTCGCCAACTCAACTCGTAAAACTTAATAGCCAGTTCTCCATGCGGTGCCAGTCCACCATGTACGAGTCCATGTCCCGGGACCTGGCGCCCCTGTCGCTGTCCTTCGTCGCCATCGTCATCTTCGTGGTCCTTTTCACCGCGGCCGACCCCATGGGGTCCGACGACTCGGTACCCCCGGTGGCCGAAGCGGGCCCGGACCGGACGGTGGCCCTGGGCCAGACCGTCGCCTTCGACGGTTCCGGCTCCCACGACGACGTGGGCATCGTGGAGTGGGAGTGGTCCCTCTCCTACGCGGGCGCCCACCTACGGTTCGGGGGGGAGTACGCCATCTTCACCTTCGAGCGTGCGGGCATGTACCAGGTGACGCTGACCGTGAGTGACGCTGCCGGCAACTCGGACTCCGACACCTTCTGGGTCAGCGTGAAGTGAGGATGACCGCCTGTCTCAGTCATCTTCCTTCGGGACGATCTTCGGGTTGGCCTCCACCTCTATCCCAGTGATGTTCTCGGGCTCGTCCTCCTCGGGGGCCTCTGCTTGCTCCTCGGCCTCGCCCCTCATCGACCGCCTCCACAGGGAGAGGACGTACACCAGGACCAGGAAGGTTAGGACGAGGGTGAAGATGGCCCAGAACTGCACCGTACCCAGTATGCCTGGCGGGTACTCGTCGAACTCCAGGGTGTACTCGCCAGAGGCGTTGACGTCCAGGACGACGGACCGTTCCATGTCGATCTTCGTCCACCGGTAGGTGGTCTGGAGCAGGCCCGTGGCCTCGTAGGAGCCCTCGCCCAGCTGGAAGACGACCTGACCGTCCCCATCGGATATGGCGGTGGCTACCACCGCGCCCGTCCCGTCCTCCAGGACAACGGGCACCCGGGATATTGCTTCGCCGTAGCGGTCCTCCACCACCACGGTGGCGCGGAACACGCGGCAGGCCAGGGTGTCCTCCAGGTCCCCTCCGTCCAGGACCAGGTCGTCCATGCGCAGCACCATGGTGTTGCGCCAGTAGACCTCGACGCGGTAGGAGGTGTCGGGGAGCCGGAGGGAGATGGTGCCGTTGCCGTCGGTGGTGCCGAAGCCCACCACGCCGAAGGTGCCCATGTCCATGGCCACCAGCTGGACGCCCGGCAGGGGTCCGTCGTCGGCGTCGGTCACGTGGAACGTGGCCCAGTGGACGGCGCACTCGATGTCCAAGGTCCCGTCGGCGTCGGGGGCGAAGGTGGTGTCCGCCACGCCGAAGCCCCTCCACAGGATGATGACCGCGTGGTCGGCGCCGGGCACCAGGCCCAGGGTCACCTGGCCTTCCTCGTCGGTGAGGGCGAGGAGGGGAGTGCCCCAGCCCGCAGGCGGCGTGACCTGGACCGTGGCCTCGGCCAGGGGGTCGCCCCTGCCGTCCACGGCCCTGAGGGTGACGTCGAAGATGGCGCACTCGATGACCGCGGGGTCCGACTCTGGGATGTCGGCGTCGACCTCAAGGGTCAGCTCGCCGACGACGACGTCGTGCCATACGGCCGTCAGCGTCACGGTGCCGCCGAAGACCTCCAGGAAGGTCCGGCCGTCCTCGCCGGTGACCGCGGGCTCGTCCCGGGGCCCCGAGGTCACCTCGGCGCCCTCCACGGGGCGCTCGCCCCCGTCAAGGCAGAGCACCTGGACGGTGTAGACCTCGCCGATGGTGAACTGGGAGGATGCGATGATCGGGTAGGCACCCAAGGTCCCGTGGCCGAAGTGGTCCCTGTGGTTCACGCCCGTCAGCTCCACGGCCCACACGGTGAGGGTGTATCGCCCCGGCTCTGCATCCTCGTGGTCCCAGGCCAGGGTGAACTCGGCGGGGGATGTGCCTCGGGGGAGGTCGGGCCGCACCATCGTGACGTTGTCGATGATCACGAGGCCGTCGGGGTCCTCCAATATGGCCCTCACCTGGGCAACGTCGTAGAGGCCCATGGGGTCCTCGGTGACGGCGTACAGGGTGACGTCGGTGTCATCGGCCAGGGGGTCCAGGCCGTTGGTGGGCTCGCCCTGGGAGTCCTTGACACCCACCTGGGGCAGGGCCAGGCGGTCCGCCGTCCTGACGGTGAGGCGGCTGTCGGCGGTGGCGGTGTCCCAGACGATGGTGACGAAGGTGGAGGTTCCGGGGGTCATCGAGATGAGCAGCCGTATGGAGTGGCCCTCCGCGAAGGTGTACGGGTCGAAGTCCAGGGAGAAGGTCATGAAGTGGGGGGTGGCGAAGAGGGGCGTGTTGCCGTAGTTCGCCTCGGCCACCACCTGGCCGTAGGGGTCGGTGGCGGCGTCGGCCACGTCCAGGAGGGTCAGGGTTATCTGGGAACGCTTCTGGCCGCCCGAGGCGTTCATCCAAAGACCCAGCGTCACGTTGTCGGTGGTGAGGTCCTCGGCCAGGAGAGGATGGAGGTACCAGTCCTCCTCCCACTTGGAGCCCGAGGTCACCGACCGGTTGGCATCCTCCCACTCGGTGGTGGTGTCCATGAAGTTGCGAACGCTGTGGCCGCCCAGGTCCCGCGAGGGCTCCTCGTCGTTGACCCAGTGCAGGAACAGGACGGTGTCCAGCTCCCTGTCCTCGGCGGCGCCGGGGGTGGCGACCAGACCGAGTCCCAGGAGTGCCAGCAGTATTGCCAGTATCAAGATGTGTAGATGGCGCATCCTCTCACCTTCCGGTGATTCGGGTGAGCCAATCACCGATTAGCCTTTCGGTGCAAGTATCAACAGGGAGAAAGGGGCCAGGGGCCGTTTCACTCGTCCACGTATCGGTGCCTGGCCAGCTTCTGGGGGCGCTCCCCCATCAGCTCCAGCTCGAAGATGGCCATCCCGCCTTCGGTGAGCGGTGGACCCGGGTCGGGGCAGGCCACCCTGGCCACCCTCCCCGCCCTGGCGGCGCCCATGTCCACCGGGTCGGCGCCCTCGCGCAGGGCCAGGCCGAACTGGAGGATCGAGGGCAGGGCGTGGATGCAGACGGGGCCCTTGGCGTCCAGCTTGGCACCACGGATGTAGAACACGTCTCCCACCTGATGGACGTCGCACTTTCCATCTATAGCGGCCACCCTGACACGGACGGTACGGGGCATGGGCGCCCCCATTGTGCCCGGGGATTGAAAAAGGCTTCGATTCGCGCGTACAGGCGACCATATCCCGTACCCGTAAATATCACTCGTGGGGGTCCGTTGATTCTCGTTCCGTAATCATCAGAACCGGAGCTGACGGCGACCACCTTAAGAGGGGTCTCGGCGGTCCCCTTCCGGTCCGGGGTGACACTGTTGAGTTTCAGGGAATGCAAGCGTTGCGGCGGTAACGCGGTGGCCGTGCAGGGCCCGTCGACACGGCCGGTGTGCATGGACTGCATAGACCAGGATGGCCCTCCCCACGAGTACGTCTGCTCCATCAAGGGCTGCGGGAACCAGCCCATCTTCTTAGCGGTGGTGGAGGAGGGCTCGCCGTCCTCCGTGCTTGTGTGCGAGCGCCACTTCAAGGACATCAAGAAGGCCGTCTCGTCATACCTGGAGGTCCCACCATGGCTCACCAACGGCAACGCGTTCCTTGCCGGTGACGGGGGCGTCGTCTTCCAGTTCGAGATCGGTCCCGACGACAGGTGACGGTTCGCCCTACTCCTCCTTCGGCCCGCCCCTGAGTATGTATATCAGCCCAAGGACCACGAAGACGGCCACGGCGGCGGCGAGGATGTAGAGCATGTTGCCGCCCAGCCCTCCGCCGTTCTCCTCGGACGCCTCCACCACCACGGTGACCTGGGTGGTGTCGAACTCGCCCCACGGGTCCTCCAGCTTGAGGATGACGGTGCCCTTGCCCGTCTTGCCCTCCTTGATGGTTACGACCATGTGGTTGCCGTTCATGTGGACCGTGAAGGCCTTGGCGTCGGTGGTGGCGTTCCACTTGAGGGTTATCTTGTCGTCGTCGGGATCGGACATGTAGGTGCCCAGGTTCACCGAGGTGTCCCGGTCGGTGGTGACCTTGGGGATGCTGCCCGTGATCTCCGGCGGGTCGTTGCTCGGGTACGAGAGGGCGACGGTGAACTCCAGGTCCACGTCGTGCTTGAGGTCGCTGACGCGGACGACGAAGTCCACGTTGTCGGTGGTGTCCCTCTTGTCGGCGTCGGTGTCCCAGACCAGGACGCCGGTGTCCTCGTTGATGACCGCGTCGTCGGGTCCCGTCACCAGCCTGAACTCGATGGCGTCCCCGTCCGGGTCCTCGGCGTCGAAGTCGAAGACGTAGTCGGTGCCCGCCTCGTGGGTGGTGGGCGGGGAGTTGGTGAAGGCCGGCGGGTCGTCGGTGGGGCGACCGGTCACGGTGATGGTCCACTGGTGGTGGACCACGTTGAAGCCGTCGTCGATGGCCAGGTCGATGTTGTGGTTGCCCTCCTGGTCGAGGGTCGGCGTCCACGTGATGCGGCCGTTGGGCGCCACCTGCATGCCGGTGGGCGCCTCGTCGAAGAAGAAGTCGTAGCTCTGGCCGATGTCCTCGTCGGTGAAGACCACCGGGTACTCGTACTCCACCGAGACCTGGGCCTCACGGACGGGCTCGCTGGTGACCACGACAAAGTCGTTCATGTCGATGACGGTGATGTCCAGGGAGAACATCGTCTCGTCCTCACCGTCGGACACGGTCACCTCTATGGTGAAGTTCTCCATCCAAGTGTCGAAGCGGGCCGTCAGGCGCAGGCCGCTCACGGTGACGTTGTCGGCCTCGGTGGTCAGCATGAGGGAGGTGATAGGGTCGTTCCCGTCCACCAGGTGTGGCTGGAGGTCCAGGATGTCGTTCTCCTCCTCGGTGACCTCCCACACCGGGACGTCCACGGCCTCTGGGGCCAGGTTGTAGGGGGTCATCGACTGCTCGGGGGTGTAGTTCCAGTTGCCCTTCAGGTCCGCCGCCAGGAACCTCCAGGTGAGGTTGCCCGCCGGGTCCCTGGGGATGTGGATGGTGTAGTTGAAGGTGGCGCCCTCGTCGGCCATGGTGTCGTTCTTGACGGCGGCCGCGCCGAACCAGTACTCCACCCGTACGTCGTCCAGGCCGAAGTTGTCCGCCGCCTCCACCCAGACCATGATGGACTTGCCCTTGACGGGCTCGCCCGCGCTGCCGTTGGCACCGAACTCTGGTAGGATGTCGTCCACGTTCTCGTACTCCCCAGAGAGGATACGGACGAACCCGTTCACGTCCCTCGCCCCCAGGAAGTACTCGAGCTTGACCTGCCGGTCCAGGGGTATGCCCACGGCCACGTTGCCGTAGGTGCCGTTGCCGCCGCTGTCCACCTCCAGGGGGGTCATGGTTATGTTGCTGGGCGCCTCGCCCTCGAAGGCGTAGACCACCCATACCAGGTCGACCCCTATGTTGTCCGTCACGTTGACCTTGAAGTCGAAGCGGTCGTCACCCACCGGGTGGGAGCCGTCGGGACCGATCATGGGGGCGTCGTTGTCGGTGACGTTCAGGTCGACCACTTCGGAGACGTTCCATCTCCTGGACCCGTCCTGGACCAGGAACTGGTACCAGAAATTGCCCTCGAAGTCGTCAGGGATGGGTACCATCCTCTGGTACTTGCCGTTCTTCTGGGCGTCCACCTGGGTCGCGGCCATGGTCTGGTTCCTGGGGGCGGTGTTGCCGTAGGTCCAGAACACCTTGACCTCGTTTATCTCCACATTGTCCTTCACATCCACCTCGAAGCGGAACATGTCGCCGGTGGTGGGGACGGTGTCCGAGAGGTCGTCGACGATCTCCGGACGGTCGTTGTCCCTGATGGTCACCTGACCCCGGGTCACCCTCACGTTGTTGGAGGTGTCCCGGGACCAGAGGGTGTACGACAGGGACTGGGTGGTGTTCTCGGGAACGGTGATGTTGTAGACGTAGAGGCCCTGGCCCCTGTTGTCCACCGACATGGCCACCATGGTCATGTTCTTGTCAAGGAAGGGCGGGCTTCCCACCACATAGTGGACCTTCACCTGGTTCACCCGGACGTCGTCGCTCACGTTGGCCCAGAAGCTGAAGGCGTCCCCCGTGGTGGGGATGCCGCCCAGGGTCGAGGTGAAGTCCTCCACCTTGGGTCCCGTCACGTCGCTGAGCACGACGTTCCCGCCCGAGTTCAGCCTGGAGTTGCCCAGGGTGTCGAAGGCGTACATGTCGTAGTTCAGGGGGCCGATGTTCCCAATGGGCACTATCACGGCGGCCCAGGTGCCGTTGGTGGCGTTACCCGAGGTGCGGTTGAGGGCCACGGTGAAGCGGCCGCCGGTTATGTACCAGTAGTCGACGGATGCGTTGTTGACTCCGGTATCATCGGTCAGCGTCACGTTGAACTCCATGGGCTGACCAACGATGGCGTTGCCAGGGGTACGGTCCGTCACGAACACGGGTCCGTCGGTGTCGGCCATCGGGCCCACGTCGTCGGCCGCCACGGGGATTGCGACCATGATCATAGCCATTGCGATAATGAGAACGTTCCTTCGATACCCCATCAGGGAGCCTCCTCTATGCCTGCCAGCGATTCTCGGACTAGTAGTTATGCTTTGCGTGACAGGGCACCTGCGACTTCCCAGCAACTGCCACTTTCACTCCTCCCTCCGGACACTATATCTGCCAAAGGGACATCTGACCTTGTGGAGGTGTGGAGATGCCCTCGTTGGAAGGAAAGGTCGCGGTGGTGACGGGCGCCAGCCGCGGTGTCGGGAAGGGAGTGGCGATAGGTCTGGGCGAGGCCGGCGCCACGGTATACGTGACGGGCCGGACCATGGACCCCGAGGAGGCGGTGGTCCCCATACCCACCAGCCTCCGCGCCACGGCGGAGGAGGTGGAGGCCTTCGGGGGCACATGCGTGCCCGTCCGGGTCGACCAGAGGGACGACGGCCAGGTGGAGGCCCTCTTCCGGATGGTGGAGGAGGAGCAGGGCCGCCTGGACGTTCTGGTCAACAGCGCCTGGGCGGGCTACGAGAGCATCCACCGGATGCAGGGCCCGGAGGACTACGTGTTCGAGCTTCCCTTCTGGGAGCTGCCTCAGTCCGTCTGCGACGACATGTTCACCATCGGTCTCAGGTCGACCTACGTGGCCAGCCGCTTGGCTGCCCCTCTGCTCATCGCCTCCGGTGGGGGTCTCATCGCCCACGTGTCCTCCTTCGCGGGACCACAGTACATGTACAACGTCCCCTACGGAGTCTCCAAGGAGGCCGTCGACCGGATGGCAGCCGACATGGCCCACGAGCTCAGGGAGGAGGGCGTGGCCTGCGTCTCCCTCTATCCCGGCCTCGTCAGGACGGAGGCCATCATGAGGAACGCCGAGTTCTTCGACCTCACCAACTCGGAATCGCCCACCTTCACCGGGAGGGCCGTGGCGGCCCTGGCGGCGGACCCTGGGATGATGGAGAGGACGGGGCAGGTCCTGGTGGTGGCGGAGCTGGCCGAGGACTACGGCTTCGACGACGTGGACGGGAAGCGGCCAACCTCCATGCGGGGGAGGTCCTGGGACGGCATGGCGTGAGGTCAGCGCCCTGAGCGGGGACCGTACAGCACAAGTTTTGGAGGCTCGACCTCTTGCTCGACCCCGGATATCCTTCGCTCCAGCTCCTCGATCCCCATGGCCGTCAGGATGTTCCCTTTCACCATGAACAAGGTGGGAGTTGTGAGCCGTGCCCACCCTTTGGGCTTGTACCTCATCTTCAGGCGGACCATGGTCTCCTTGGGGCCAAGACCCCTCCGCTTGACGTCGATGGACTCGATCTCCTCATAGGGGACGAATATGAAGTCATTCACCTGGATGCCTCTCTCGTAGAGGCCCCAGACCGGGTCCCTCTTGACGGCCCGGAGGGTCGCTAGAAGGATTATTATCCACATTGCCAGGAACATCGCTCCGAAGACCACTGTCATGATGAATAGGACGGACCGGAAACCAGGGTCCTCGATCCAGAGCCAACCGATCAGAAGCTCTAGCAGTAGGTACGATGCAAGCAACAGGATGCCGAGCGTCCTGACCATCTTCAGGAATTCATGGCGGATGACTTCTATCCATTCGCTCCTGGTCATGACGAGCATGGGCCCCCTCTCGTAACCCTTGCTAGGCCTGGCGCTCCCCTGGACGATGATCCTGTACTTGGCCAGCCTGTCACACCCCATTTGATAATATGACCAGTAGGCCTCTATTAACCCTGTGGTCCCCCCACTGGGCCCAGCTACCATGATTCTCATATCCGTCCACGGGGGTCGAAACGTATTAGACCGGGTCGGCCCAATGGTCGGGCAAGATGCTCCGACCCAGGTACACCATCTCCGACCGCATGAACAAGGCCCTACTGGAGATTGAGCGGGCCCGCGGCTTCCTGGACGCCGCCAACCTCAAGGAGGAGTGGCTGGAGGACAAGCGGGTGGATGCCATGGTGCTGGAGGCCCACCACTCGACCCACATCGAGGGCACCCGAATCACCCTCCCCCAGGCGGAGCTCATCCTGGCCGGTGAGGAGGTGGAGGGCGTGGACCGGGACGACCGCCAGGAGCTGCTGAACTACAGGGAGGCCATGGACTTCGTGTCCGACTACCTGGGGGAGCTTTCGGACCTCACCGAGGGCCTCATCAAGCAGATCCACGGCATCCTGGTAAAGGACGTACGCGGCGGGACGCTGGAGCCCGGCAAGTACCGCACCGTCCAGAACTACGTGGGCAACGTGGTGACGGGTGAGATCATCTACACCCCGCCGCCCCCCGCAGAGGTGCCGGCGAGGATGGCGGAGCTGGTCAAGTGGCTCAACAGGGCCAAGGGCATGTCCCCGGTGCTGGTGGCCGGTGTGGCCCAGCACGCCTTCGTGGACGTCCATCCCTTCCTGGACGGCAACGGGCGCACGGCACGGGTGCTGTGCACCCTCATCCTCTACCAGAACGGGTACGACTTCCAGCGTCTGTTCTCCCTGTCACAGTTCTACGACACCGAACGCCAGGAGTACTACGATGCCATCCAGCAGGTGCGGGAGGCCGAGGGGGACCTGACGGGGTGGCTGGAGTACTTCTGCGAGGGGCTGGCGAGCCAGCTCATGGGGGTCAAGTCCATAGGCGGGGCGGTGATGCGCCGCGATTCGCTGGTAGCCCGGGCCGAGGAGCTGGGCTTCAACGAGCGTCAGCGGAAGGTGCTGCTCCACATAGTCGACCACGAGGGAGCCTCGGTGGACGACATCGTCAAGCGCTTCGACCTGGTCCGGCGCACCGTCCAGCGGGAC
>JABAHP010000605.1_pt5 | contig 14302 bp, 14 predicted proteins | sample 7062081 | NCBI WGS metagenome assembly JABAHP01 (sample SAMN14534357, study PRJNA622989) | marine sediment metagenome | biome: marine biome [ENVO:00000428]; feature: marine pelagic biome [ENVO:01000023]; material: deep marine sediment [ENVO:00002113] | place: India: Gulf of Kutch | collected... | reverse complement strand
AAAATCAGAATTGCATTGGTGCGGGGATCATCATTGCCGTTATATATTTTGAAAACTCCCGTAATCTCAACATCCAGATTCGTTTCTTCCTTCAGTTCGCGCACAGCCGTCTCGGCCGGATTTTCTTCCCATTCGCAGAAACCAGCCGGAATGGTCCAGTAACCGACTTTGGGTTCATGCGCACGCTCCACCCACAGAAGCTTTCCATCCTTAAACACTACACATCCGGCGGCCGGTGCGGGATTTTTATAATGTACAAAGCCGCAGTTGGGGCAATAACGCCGCTTTTGTCCGTTGTCATTGAAATTTTTCATCTCGGTTGCACACATGGGGCAATGCTTATATACAGCCATTCATCAGCCTTTCATTTAACATACAACTTATATCGGCCCGAACAAATTGGCAAGTTTGAAAATAACGCTAAGCCGGCGCTTTCAATTTCAGGGCAACCACTGTCATATCATCCTGAGGCATATCTGAGGAGGAAAAATCCATCACCTCTTTGACTACCCGGTCGGCAATCTCCTTCGCCGACTGGGACCTGATCTCCTTGATCAGCTCAAGAAGGCGCTCCTCGCCAAACTGCTCTCCCTCATGGTTGAAGGCCTCGTTAATCCCGTCTGTATAAAAGAATACAAGGTCACCAGGATTCAGTTTCAAAGAATCCTGTTTGTATGTGGCTTCCTTGAACGCGCCCATCAACAGTCCGCCCTCAATTAGAAAGCGATGTTCTCCTTTTTGATTCACCACAATCGGATAGTTGTGCCCGGCATTGGAATATTCCATTGTCTTTTCGATCGGATCATATTCGGCATAAAAAAGCGTCACAAATTTCTCGGCTGAGGTGGTGGTGGACATCAGAAAATTGACATTATTCAATATTCGTATTATCGAATCGGTATTTCGCACTTCACTGCGCAGCATAGCCTGAATCTGAGAAACCATCAGGGCAGCCGGCATTCCCTTCCCGGATACATCGGCGATGATAATTCCGGTATTATTCTTTCTGGTCTGCAGGAAATCGTAGAAATCTCCTCCCACGTATCGAGATGGTTCGGAATAGGCCGCCATCTCGAAATCATCTCCAACAGGAACGGTTTTGGGCAAAAGATCGCGCTGAATCTGCCGCGCCAGGGAAAGCTCTTCCTCCAGCCTCTGTTTTTCAAGCGATTCCTGATAGAGACGCGCATTAGACATTGCCACCACAAGCTGGTTGGAAAGAATATTCAGTGTGGTGATATCCTCATAGTTGTAATTGTAACCTGAAATCTTATTGGAAAGAGCTATAAATCCATCCAGCTCGCCGCGGTTTATGAGCGGGACTATCATCTGATAGCCCATTTTCTCCAGATTCTCTATAGTCTTTGACTTTTGATCGGCTCCGCGAAATTCATCAATCAGGGCGGGACGGTTTCTCCTCAAAAGATTCTCTGTCAACTGATCCTCGGGCGAGAACTTCATCTCCGGCGCGGGATCATTGGGCTGCGGCAGGAGTACATAAGCTGCACCGTCATCCGATTTCATGCAAAGCCTGACCTTCTCGATAAGCATCTCTTCTCTCAGAATCCTCATGATCGAGGTTTTTAGTTTTTCGGGGTCGAGAATGGATGAGATTTCACGCGAAATCTCGTCGGCCACATACCTGATATCCACTTTGCCCTTTATAAAAAACTTCTTGAGGAAGTTATCTACCTGGTTCATGATAGGCTGGAAGAATATCAGCGCCAGGATAATAAATGCCGCCGGAAGAATAGGGGTTTCTCTACCGAGTATATCCTGGAGTATTTTTGTGAATTGGGATATTATCAGCAGATATGCGCCCACTATAATGGCCGACGTAATAGTGTACACCACCGACTGACGAACAATCAGGCGCACATCCAGGAATTGATATCTGATAATTGCATAGATCACAGAGCCGTTACCGATGGCCAATGCGGCCACTGCCATACCGATCTGCACATTGGGCGACAGCTGCAATCCGCTCAAATTAGGCAACAGATAGGCGATCATATACAGGCCCATGGCCGACTGTATGCCCCAGATTACAATCAGGGTCTGGGTCTTCAGACGCTTATTGGATATATGCCTCAGGCCCCTGTATAGTAACACCAACGCAATTATTATATAGATGATATTGATCGCCGCAAAGGTCTGCAGATGCAGGCGCACCAGGAAGTCCAGGAGCGCGGCGATGAATCCTACGAAAAATGCAAACCTATCGGTAACCCAGCCGAAAAAGGCAACATCCGACTCTACCTGAAGAAATTCGACTATCTTCCCCGTATCCGCGAACAGGGTAACCAGGAGAATATGAAACACATGAGGTATGAAAATAAGGTATTTCACCCTGGTGTTGGTTGAAAGTATCGGATGCTCGGTGGGAAATACCAGCGAGAACAGCACCAGTTGAGGGAAAAATAATTCCCACAGAAAGAACAGGTTTTCGTAGAAAGGAACCTGTCCTTCCACAGTCCCTGCGGTCCTGCCCAGAAAGACCCCCAGCGCCGCAAACAGTGGGGCAAGGCCTGCAAAAATAAGCAGCAGGCTGGTTACCCGATTCAGGCGGCGGTAGGGATTTTCTCTGAAAATAACGGTGCCGGTAAAGAACAGAAGAGCAGAGAAAATTAAATATATTACTCCGATTAAAAGCTGATAATCCACACTCGCCTTGCGCCTTCTTATCGATTACGAAGCTAATTTTTTTATGATAATCATTCGTGTTCCGCCTTCCGGAGGTTCTTCGAATTGAAGGTCATCCACAAGACTTCTGACAATGAAAATACCTCTGCCGGCCTCTTTTAAAATGTTATCATCCGAAATCGGGCTGGGAATCTCTTCCGGTTTAAACCCCTTGCCCTGATCGGTTATCGAGATGGAGAGATGTTTATCGCTGAATTCAAGCTCAATCGTAACTGTTTTATGAGGATCTGATTTATTGCCATGGATGATCGCGTTATTAATAAGCTCGGTTGCGCTGATAGCAAGATCGGCAATGCTGTCATCATCTATGCCATGCTCTTTCAGGTGGCCCTCGAGAAATTTATCGGCTTTGGCCAGGAAATTCTGGGAACTTGGAATTTCAAGTCTATAGCTCTTTTTGTCTGCCATAATTTTACCAGTCGGCTGTATCCAAATCGAGAATGTTCCTATTATGTATCAAAATGAGCCAACCGCTTCATCCGCTGATCCATAAGTCTCGAAAACATTATCCAGCTTTGTGATTTCGAATAAATTGGCCACTTTTTCAGAAATATTGGCCAGTTTCAGCTCGCCCTCATTATTACGCAGGGAGGTCATGCCGGAAATCAGGATTCCGAGCCCGGTCGAATTCATCCATTCAACATGGCTCAGATCTATAACCACCTTTTTATTGTCGGTGGATATCAATTCATATAGCCGGTTTCTCAGCTCTGTGGCCTCGGGACCACCCATTATTTTTCCTTCGGGTTCGAGAATTACCACGCCATCTTTTTCATGGGTGGAGATGCTCATCTTGCCTCCTAAGTTAAATCAATAGACCATACGAGATCGAATTAATATATCTTTAATACGCTATGATAACAATTTAGACGGATTTTTAGTAGCAAATTTTTCAAGAAAAGCAAATTACTTGAAGAGGGCCTTAATCTTGCCCCAGGTGGTGAGTTTAACATTCAGCGAAGTCTTAACCTCCAGGTTGACCTTCATTGAGCCTGGACTCGGGTTGATAGTGGGCTCCGCTTCGCGTCCATCAACTTTTATGACGACAATATCGGTTTCCGAATTATACCCCTTCTGATCTGGATCAGATGGATCATACCTGGGAATAGTTAGAGAATACTGCCCGCTCTGAGTGGTTTCATCCGAGACGATCTTCTCACCATCGATATATGCTTCCAGCGTCCTGCCGATTGATGCATCCTGGCCGTTTATTTGAAGGCTGCCGTAAACTGTACAATCATCGGCGGGATTGGAGAATGACACCCCTGTCATAAATAGAACAAGGCATACAAGAAGCAGGCATCCTGCCACATTTTTTGGCATTATAGAGGGCATACTGAATGCACCATAAAGATTTGTGCTAAGCTTGTCAAGAAAAAAACTTGGGCAAAGTAGTTGATAATTTAGCCCTGTTCACAGTAATGGTCGTTGACCAGGCAGAATGACAGATGTTCCAGCTCCATGGCCATATTTTCATTCCGCAACGAGACTCCCTTGGGTACTTTGAGATTAATGGGAGCAAAGTTCAATATAGCCTTAACATCAGCTTTAACGATATCGTCGCAGACCGCCTGCGCCTGCTGAGGGGGTACCGCTATGACCACTATTTCGATATGGTTGTCCTTGAGCTCTTTGGTCAGATTAGCAACATCACGGATTACAATTCCCTTGTGATTGGAACCGATTTTTCTCTGATCATTATCGAACAGGAGCTTTATCTTAAATCCCTGACGGGCGAATTCCTTATATGATACCAGAGCCGAACCTATATTACCGATTCCGACCAGGGCTACATTCCATTCCTGATCGACACCCAGTATCCTGGCTATCTTATCCTTCAACTCTCCAACCGGATAACCAAGCCCGCGTGTCCCGAATGATCCGAAAAAGGAGAGGTCTTTACGTACTTGTGCTGGAGTCAGGTTTTCAAGTCGGGCAAGGTCTTTGGATGAAACGGTTTCATAATTATCTTTATCGAGTTGAACCAGGGCACGATAATATCGCGAGAGACGAGAAATGGTTGACTCGGAAATGCTCTTTATTTTTGCCAAAGTTCCTCCTTAATGAAGAATGATATAGCTAATGATGTTGTGAAAGCTTTCACAACCAAATAAATTCCCACCAGAAACAATTGTCAAGCGAAAATTGAAAAATAAAAATCCTATCTAATGTATCATAATTAGATAGGATAAGTTCCAAATTTATATTGGATTTGATCGGTAGAGTATAAAAAATCTGCGAATATTGATATAATTTGTTATTTTTTTAGCATTCTTTTCTAAAACGCCTCGACTTTTTGCACTGGAACTTCGGTTTTCGCCAGATTAATCGAATTCTCGGCCACCTGATCATAATAGCTGTTACATGAAAAAACCAGTATCTGATAGGTATCGCTGTACTGCTTAAGAATCTTCATAGCATTCTGCCTTCTTTCGGCATCGAAGGTCAAAAAAGGCTCGTCAAATATAAGCACCGGCTTGCGCTCCTGAGAAATGACTCGCACCAATGCCATGCGAGCAGCCAAATAGAGCTGATCACGAGTGCCGCGGGAAAGGAAAATATCCGGATCCAGCCAATCATCCTTCAGGGGGGAGTATACTTCAAAACGAAGGCTCTGGCGATCGAAACGCACCTTGCTGTATTTTCCGGCTGTGACCTGCTCCAGAATCTGAGAGGTTTCCTCTTCCAGAGCTCCAATGGAGGCTTTCAGTATATCCTTGCGGGCTTTTTCTATATATTGCTTGGCAATTTCATAGATTTTGACCTGGTATTTGGCACGCTCCAAGGCAGTCTCCACTTCCTGCAGGCGCTCCTCAAGCGAGGACTGAAGCTCGCAGCCTGATTCCGCGAATTCGAGCTGCCGCTTGAGAGCTATTTCGGTGCCTTCCAGGCTGGCCTTCTGCTTTTCCAGAGCATCCACAAGCACAACAAGCTTTTCCTTCTCCTCGGCATTCATGACATACAGCTTCAGATCGCGGGCGGCTTCATTCTCAACTGCCAGATCCCTGGTCACATTGTCAAGCGCAGTCTGCAAATCCTTCAGTGTTTTTCCACCCAACGAACTTTCATGACGTCTGGATTCGCTATTGAGTTCTTTTTCCAGGTCACGGTACTGCTCGAACTTTGATTTCAAGGTGCTGATATCGGGCACCTTATATTTTTCCATAATCGTCTCAATTGCGACCCTGGAATCCTCCATATCCGATTCGATTTCTTCATGACTGGATTTCTTGAGTTCACATTGCAGCTTAATTGCCCGGGCATGATTGGCCTTATTCATCCAGAATACGAGGAATATCACAAACAGCGCAATTCCTCCAAAAGCACCAAACAAAAATCGGTTGTCACTCATATTGATTACGCCACCCCAGTAAGCCAATGCCGCGGCGGAAATCAGAAACATAAAGACTGCACTCAATTTCAGGAATATACTCGGTTTGGCAAGAGTATATTGCTCTGCCAGCTCCTCGACTTTCTCCTCTGCGTGCCCAGCCTTGTTCTCGAGGTAGCGCAGCTGGGCTGACTGCTGCTCGGCTTGTGAAACATCCTGATAGTTTATCCTGGGCAGATTGGCCAGTTCCATTTTGAGCTTATCTATAGTATTTTCCGAAGCCTGGACCGAATTCACCCTGCTGTTCAAGTCCTGGAAACGCTCCTCCAGGGCTTTCAACTTCTCGACTTTTTCAATAGCCTTTTCGGCTTTCTCCATGTGCGATTTCTTGGTGGCATATTCGGTTCTGATGCCCTCCAGCAGTCCCTGGGTCTCTTTGAGCTTGGCCCGATTCTTTCCAATCTGGTCTATTTCCCGCTTGGCCTTGTCGAGTTCGTATATTAATTCATCCTTATTCTTTTCCAGTTTCTGGATGACACCCAGATGTTTGGTTCCCTGTTTATTTATATCACGGATTTCTATCTCGAGTTTATTGATAGCTTCCGAGGCAAGGACCTCCTCCTGCCCGGCCGTTATCATCCCCTCCAATTTGTCTTTGATCGCATCTGCTGATTTGGACACCTTGCCGATCTCATCCTGCCGAATTGTTGTGGTGGCCAGATAAATATCCCGGTTGGCCATACCCAGTCCGGATTCGATAATATTCAGGATATTCTTCTTATCTATGATTTCCTCGCCGCTGCTCTGCTTCAAAAGCGAGGTCTCTCCACTCTCAAAATCCTTGCGGAGGCGATACATCTCCCCATCGATCGAAAATTCCATTGCCAGTTCGAATGACCTCTCAGAATCCCATCCAATTCTTTCCTTTAGTTCTTTTTTTGTCGAGCCGGGATCGCTAAAAAAGAGATCGGTTATTGCTTCGACTACTGAGGATTTACCGGCCTCATTAGGGCCTTTGATTAAATTAATACCTCTGCCGAATGTCTCCCTGAATGACCTCAGGTTTTTGTACCTGCTTATTTCGAGCTTTGTGATCTGCATATAGAATACCTCAAATTGCGTCTTTGCCGGATAGAAGTGCATAGCCCAGCTTCAAGCCGTTGCGGAGCAACTCCTGTTGTTCGGGATCCTGTTCTTGTTTGATGTCGGCCGAGAGCATCTTGATATACTGGCCAAGAATTGTAGTCTCCGGCAGGTTCTGTTCCTCCAGGTTCTCCGGGATGGACTGGGAGCGGTTATCCAAATCCAGGTACAGGAAGGAATCTGCCATGTGTTCATACAGGCGGTCGAAGTCGATATAGCCATCGGCCGGAAATAGACCTGTCAGGATCACCTTCAGAAGCTTATTTTCCCCCACATATTTGGAAATCTCACGCTCCAGTTCCAGGGTATATTTATAGCTTGTACAGGGCAGTTCGATAGTCCTCCATTCCAGCTTGCCCACCTGAATCTTATCAACAATAACTTTCCCCTCAGCCAGTTCAACCATGGCGGCAAAGCCTGCATCAGTCTGTTTGAATGACAACGGCTCGGGTGAACCGCAATATGAGGCCGGGACCCTTTGGGTCGGAGCGCGCATGTGAGAATGCCAGTGTCCCAGCGCGACATAATCGAAACCGGAGCCCTCGATCTCGTCAATTTCCATGGGAAAATCATCCGGGGCCGACTTGCCCGGTATCGCCAGCGAACCATGAGCAATAGCGATGTGATATCCTGGTGAGGAGTCCCGGGTCAATCCATTAAGCGGCGACTGCTTTGAGCGGGTGCCCTCGTTTGGACTGGCATAGAAAGTCAGGCCTTTGTCTGAAAAGGTGAATTTAGTCTTTTCGGGATCATTGAAAAGATAAAGGTTTTCCGGGCATTCATTCGCGTGCAGGGTGCTGTAGAGGCAGTTGTCTTCCAGGCAGTCATGGGTTCCGGGAATGACAATTGCTGGTATATCACCCAGCCGTCCTATCTCTCGCATGGCGAAATCCAAAAGCGGCTTGGAAATCCGGTTTGAATCGAACAGGTCGCCTGCCACAACAAATGCATCGACTCTGGATTCCAGACAAATATCGATCATTTTTGTGAATGAATCTTTAAGCGCGGCCCGGACTTTATCGCCCGATTTTCCCAGGCCGGTCACTTTTGCGCCCAGATGAATATCGCCGGTATGAAGTATTTTAGCCATAATATTTCCTATTCTTATTAATTAAAGACCTCTTTAAACATATCGGACTATCCCGCCAGTATCTGAATCCCCGCAGGTGAATTTTTGAACAGGGGGACTATTTTTTTGAGGGGTATGGATTTATGAGAAGTCTAAAAGATTGTGCGGGGCCTTCAGTCAGCCGGACAGGCGTACGTCCTTATGCTCTCTGCAAAATTTGAAAATGATTTGCCGTATGGGTGGCCTGCCCAAATTCATTTGGGTAGGAAAATTTGACTTGTGAGCGCCAAGGCAAAGCTGTGAGATCTCCTGGATCATCAAGAAACACGCCCAAAGCCAGTTTGGACGTGCCACCCAGTCGTTCCGTCAGTTCCTTAGCCGAAGGCGGTGAACTAACGGCAAATAAAAAAGCGATGAATCTCTGGTTTTTTCCGATTCATCGCTTATGATAGCTGCAACGTGGTTCATCTATCAAAGCTCTCTCCTTCCTGAGTGAGGATTTTTGATCTTTTCAAACATTACAATCTTTGATAATAGAAATCACCTCGCAGATATCGGTTGACGGTGGATCCGCTCAGGTAGATCAGGAGTCCCCCGAACAGCCATGCCGATCCCACTGCAACCGAGGCGCTCGATGCCAGAGTTACCGCTCCCACCACCACGGCAACCGCGCCCCCGAACATCAATGCCAGGCTTGCAAACCTGAGCGGATTGTGGATTACCCATGTCAAAATCCGCATTTCACATCACCTCGATTCTTCTTCCGGTCTGTTAACACTTTGATTCTTACCTTTTCAATGCCCCGTCTTTTGATTTACAGGCAATATTACGAAAACATGTTTGTTTTGTTACAATTTTCGTAATGAGGACGATGATTTTTCAGGCGGCAAAAGTGCGTTTCTTAGTCAGCCTGCACAAATTTATCACGCCAGATTTCAAGTGGAATAAGCTATAAATTCAAAAGCTGAGAATCAGGCCGAAGGAAATATAGTGCAGCAGCGCGAAAGTGTAGACATCATCGACATCCGCGCCGCCCTCCAGAATCCGGTAACCCGATTTGAGCGCAAGGTTCTCATCGATATGATACTTCAGCGCCAGTATGACATCTTCAGCACGTCCCTGAGGCGCCGCGAGCGCATCACCGGCGAATAAAAGCCCGAACCTTTCGGCTAAGAGCCAGTCGATCTTGAAATTTATCAGCGGCACAAATCCGGTGTTAGTCTTGGAGGCAATCTGATCTTCCGATTCGATCCTGATCTCGGCATCACGCACCTTGGCAGTGAACCCCAAACCGATTGTCAGGTCGGGCTCTCTGATGAAATTGTATCGATATGTCAGACGATATGAATCGAAGCGATAAAATCCGCGCAGATCGGTATTGGCGGGAAATGTCGTGCCCTCGAACAATATCTCCTCATCCACGCTTCCTTCGGCATCCAGCCGTAACGGCGCCGCAAAACCCGATATCACATGCCTTCCCTCAATTATAAACGACACCCGTGTCCTGAAAAAGAAATCGGGATCGACCGAGAGATCATCTGTCAATGAAAATCGCGTCCCCGTTTCATCATTGGGAATCTGCACATCATTGTATCCGTTAAACACCGGTCCAAATTCGAGATCGATTTCCCATTGCGCGGATAGATTTGAGAATGCCAATAGCATAACTAACAGCATAAGTATGGCAATTTGTATTTTTTTTCTGCTCATCACAATATTCCCTTTTAATCTCTATTTTTTGTTATCTCAGTTAATAATCATATAAACAATTATTGACAAATATCAATCAGCAAATTAAATTATTTTCGGTAGAAAACAACCATCAACATAAAATTTGTGCATCCGGGGGCAATGGCTGCAGAGGGGATACGTTTTATTACTGCGCATGACCCAGGGGCATTGTATCGGGGGAGGGAAGCATGTCCGCCATATCGTTTTTCAGAACAGTGCTGCTTTTGACTTTCTTAGTAATCTACACATTCGGGCATATATCAGCACAGGAGTGGGGCAAAGTTGAGGAGTGGGAATGGGCTCTCGAGCAGCCGCTGGAGATTGCCGATGAACCGGCCATGATTATTTTCGACAATGGTGATATGAAGGTTGACCTTGAAGGCATAACAGTGATGAGACATGTGCGCATCAAGGTTTTTGATAAAGACAATATTGATGATGTCGCCAGCATTGATATAAGTTACTATGACGGCGATAAATTCAGTAAATTCAAAGCACATACAATTCTGCCCAGTGGCGATAAGAAGAAAGTCAAGGACAAATTCGAGAAGAAAGCCGGCGATTTGAAAACACTGACCTTCACATTCCCGGCAATTACGGATGGCGTTATCCTCGAGTATCAATATCAGATGTTTCATCAGAGATTTCATATTCTCGAACCCTGGTATTTCCAGAATGAGATTTATACGCTGAAATCGATTTTCTCCGTCACCCTTTACCCGGGCTTCACTTACAATGCCAGGGGCACAAATCTACCGCTTGATAAGCAGCAACCCCAGGCCGAAGATATCAGGGTCTTTGATGTCACAATGAAAAAGTTTACATGGGAGCTTGATAGTCTGATGCCCGCAAAGGCCGAGCCATTAGCCGGATCAGTCACAAATTATATGGCTGGTCTGTATTTCCAGTTAATAGAATTCAATGATGGAAGGACGAGAGTTAGTTTTCTCAATAGCTGGGATGAAGTTGGTGGACGGATTAGCGAACTATTTGTAGATTTCATAAATAATAAAGATGAAATCGGAGAACTGGCAGATATGCTGACTGCCAATGCTGTATCGGATGACGAAAAAATCAGATGCTTATATGATTTTGTACGGGATTCGATTGGCACCAGGGGTGGAGGGCTCTACGACTTTCTCGATTGTAAATGCTCCGATTTGCTGAAAGACAAATCCGGTCCCCAGACGGCTAAAAATCTGCTCCTGACTGCATTGTTGCAGCAGTCCGGATTCAAAGCGCACCCACTTTTAATCGGTACGCGCGGATTCTGCAATTTCAATCCAAGTCTGGTGCAGTTGAGTCAATTTGACCATTTAATCTGCTATGTGGATCTGGGTGGAGGGGAATATATCCTGGATGCAGGAGAGAAAGCAGTGGCTTTTCCATTTGTGCCCGCCTATGACCTTATTAAAAGAGGACTGCTTGTCGATGGTGCTGCATCGCGGCCGATCAGCCTCATGCCGCACGCTGACCGCACAAGTTCTACTCAATTAAGCGGGATAATTAATCTCCGGGAAGATGGTTCGGCAATATGCTCCACTTTCATTTGCGTTCAGGGATATGAAAATGCCAAATATGATGAATATCTGGTAGACACAGTCTCTCAGCAGCAAATTGCTGAGGGCCTGATGGAAAAACTCGAGCATAATTATCAGGTCCATGAAGCGTTAACTACTTACTATCCGGAGGGTGACAGCCTGAGCATGAAACTGGTTCTGGAATTCCCGGAATTCTGCACCAAACTGGGAGAAAACATGCTGGTTTCCCCTTGTCTGCTTCCTCTCGTGGATAATCCTTTCGAAAGTGAGAAAAGGCAATTCCCCATTGATTTTCAGTATGAATTTACAGTTTCACATAATATTGTAATCAATCTGCCTGAGAAAATCGAAGTTGCGGATCTGCCGGTGGCTATAAATAAAGTCGAGAACTGCGGTAAATATATCAGAACATGTCTGGCCTCGGGAAATTCGATTTCGGTTATGGCATATTTCAAGCTGAATAAAGCTAAATTTCTTCCTTTGGAATATCCTGATTTGAAAGGTATGTTCGATGAAATTACAGAAACCAGTAAGGATGAAATAGCCGTAATAATTCAGGAATAATTATATCCCGCCCGTCTCCTCTCGCCACTCAGTTAGGATTTCCATCCACTTTTTGGCGCTGGTGACCCCGCGGATCGGCTGCCCCTCCGGCATGAGCTCCTTCAGTTTGATGGGACGTTCCTCATAGGCCCAATCGTAGAAGGATTTGTAGGCCTCGGCCATTCTGCGTATGCTCTCCGGGGTGTGGACATAGGTGATTTGCCTGATCTTGCCATCCTCAAATACAGCAATCCAGGGATCAAAATAGAGGGTATCTATGGTGAAAGCTTTATACCAGTCATTGGTTTCGGTCTTGGTGCAGTAAACAGTATCCCCTCGAGTTTCTTTAACCGTAAAGGAAACCTCAGTATTCACAATCGAATCCCATTCCGCCAATGGACGAAGTTCGGTTTCTGTCAGGGGACTGGAAACCCGGCCCATCTCGATAGTCACCGGCTCGGCATAAAAGGCCAGCACAGCCTCGACATCATGGCTGTTTATGGCATCTTCATAGGCCTTGATTTTTCCCTCCAGCCCCTTCCCGCAGGACAGGACCAGTGTCAGCAAAAATATAATTGATAATGCAGCAAAAACAGCTCTATATCTTTTTCTCAGTTTCAATGCTTTCCTCCTGTCGGATTGACTGTTGCTTCTTATTTATATACACAATCCCGAGCGGCAACGCAATCCCGTAAACGCCCCATAATAAAAATCTCCAGGGCGTCTTCAGTGACAAGAGTAAAAACAGAAAAATCGCCAGACCTGCCGTCATATAAATAGCGGCTCTGATTATAAATACTTTCTCTCTTCTGCTGCCGGCATGTTTGACACTATTGCAGGTACCGTAAACCGCGCCCAAGAGCCCGATCGCTCCGCCTATAATCCCGCCGATAAGACCCGGATGCATTCGAACCTCCTTTCCTGGCCATATTCATCAGATAAGAGTCTAAATCGGCAAAAGTCTGGACTGGTTTAATGGTCGGAGACTCACAGAAAGTCATAAGCCACTTAATTATAATAGCTTAGAATCAGTCGATCGAACTCCCCGGCATGCGAAAATTATACCTCTTAATCCATCAACACTGCAATTCCAATAAGGGCAACAGCTTAAAAATTGACCTTATAAATCGGATATTTCCAGAATGCATAAAATACAATATAATGTGGTCTATAATCGGTTGATATACAATATATTGTATTTTTTTTAACATTTTTTTAATATTTTGCTTGACTGAACCTATTTTAGATTTTATTTTAAGCACCGCGAGAGTTTGGTTAAAGTATCTCTTTAAGTAAAAGCTATAAGCTTACTTAGATTCTCATAATAATTATAAAAAATCAACCCCCACTGAGGGCTTTTTTTCGCAAAATTACAAGTTGCGATATCAAAATGATTTACAGGGGATGTAAAAAATAAAAGATTGGATTGGGTGTCATGGAAGAATTGAAAGAGAATGTTATGGAAAAATTAGCCAAAGAAGCGGTGCCTGAGGTGATACTGATGGCGATTACTCCGGATGGGGAGGACGTAATCGAGCGCGCCTGCCGTACATGTTACCTCTCTTTCCACAGGTATAATCCGCCCGCTTCCACAGAGGACCTGATAAAGAAGGTAATTCGTAAAGGTCATCATTCTGTTCTGGAACATGCCTCCGCCACATTTCGTATCAAAGGTGGATCGCGGACATTCACACATGAATTCGTGCGCCACCGTGTGGCTTCACCCTCACAGGAATCGCAGCGTTATGTCGAGTACGGCGTGCGCAAGCAGTTCGAGGTGGTGGTCCCGGAAAGCATGAAGGAAAATGGTTTCGCCGAGAAATATCTGGAGCTTGCCAAAGAGACCCATGAGCTCTATGAGCAGATGCTCGAGGCGGGTGTGCCCAAGGAGGATGCACGCTATATTCTCCCGGGCGGAATTACCTCGGAGATTGTGATGACTGCGAATTTCCGTGAATGGCGCCATATCTGCAAGATCAGGTGTCATGAGCGCGCGCACTGGGAAATCCGCAGAATTTGTCTGGAGATTTTGAAGATATTGAAGAAGGAAGCCCCGATAGTCTTTTGGGATTTTGAAATAGATGAGGAAAACTGCACAGCGCGGCAGGTTTCCGATTAAGGAGGAGGGAAAATATGCATATCGACAGACAGCTGGGTCTGACCGAAAATGCGATGAAGGTATTGGAACGGCGATACCTTATCAAGGATGATGAAGGGAAAGTTGTTGAATCGCCGAAAGAG
>JABAHP010006235.1_pt4 | contig 14307 bp, 16 predicted proteins | sample 7062081 | NCBI WGS metagenome assembly JABAHP01 (sample SAMN14534357, study PRJNA622989) | marine sediment metagenome | biome: marine biome [ENVO:00000428]; feature: marine pelagic biome [ENVO:01000023]; material: deep marine sediment [ENVO:00002113] | place: India: Gulf of Kutch | collected... | reverse complement strand
GGCAGGGGTTTACGGCAATTGCAGCCGTCTGCGGGCATATGCGGACAAAAGAAAATATCGCTTATGTTGCCCCCGCCGGATCTGACAGCTGCTTTTAATTTCGTATGAATATTTTCAAGTTCCGCCGGGGAAATCAGCTTGCGTGGAATGGCCGACTGGTTCGTGATAACAATGATTGTAAAACCGGCAGCGGTCAGATCGCGCATCGCTTCGATACTGCGCGGCAAAAAAGCGAATTCCGACCAATTTTTAATGTAATCAGCAGAGTCCTGATTGATCGTTCCATCCCGATCGAGAAAAACCACTTTCTTTAGCAAAATATTAGGCTCCCAAATTTTTCTCTTGCATCAATCAAAATCTCAACGAATGGAATATCAAAACCCGCAGCCGCTACAAGGGTCTAAAGAACCAATTGGTTTCTAAAAATTACAAATTTGCATAAATTATGAAAACCTGAAGAAAACCTGCTTATTCGGCCACCAGAATGGGATCGGTGAATCCATCCTGTATGAGAATTTTTTCCTGCTCCACGGCTTCTTCCAGGCTGGTAAATCTTCCGACCCGAACCCGATAAAAGATTTGATCGCCACGATCATAAACCGTTATATGCGCATTTTTGTAACGTTGCGCCAACTGACGCCTTTGTCTTTCAGCATTTTCGCGATTCACAAAAGCGCCGACCTGAAAGGTAAAATTGCCGGTGTAATAATCACCCGGCGTGTAGGTCGAAGCCGTATTACTGGAAGATGTTGTCCGTTTACCCAAAGCAACCACTTCAACCCGGGCCGTCCCCGGACCGACAATTCCGACTTCCTTGGCAGCCGAGTAGGATAAATCAATTATTCTGCCGCGTACAAATGGGCCACGATCGTTGATTCGAACCACAGTGCTGCGTTTATTTTCCAGGTTATGAACACGCACGTAAGTGCCCAGCGGCAATGTTTTATGCGCCGCGGTCATTGCATACATGTTATATATCTCACCGTTGGAGGTTTTTTTACCGTGAAAATCGCGCCCGTACCAGGAGGCCAGGCCGCGTTGGCGAAAGCCATCGGAATGAGGCAATGGCTGATACCACTTGCCGAGGACTTTATAGGGTTTTGGATGGCCGGGTTTGCTGGGCGGCGGCGGTTGAGATGATGATGGGGTGTTGCGCGCACAACCGCAAACCCATACAGCAACGCAGGCGCACACCAGGATTAAACAAAATTTGTTTAAGCGGTTGCGTACACGTAAGATTCCGCACATAATCATCGATTCTTTCAGCGCTAAAAACAGTTGATCCCACCGGGAGCATCGCGCATTCAGATGAAGAAGCGCATACCTATTTTATCTGTCCCGTGTTAGCGCTTGCGCTTTTGGGATTGCCTTTTGCGGGTCGGCCGCTTTCGGCCATCCAGTGCCAGTTCCAGGACGTCTCTCATTTTATCGACAAAATGAAAGCGGATTTCTTTCTTGACCTTTTCCGGAACGTCCTCGAGATCCTTTTGGTTCCAATCCGGCAGGATGATCTCCTTGATGCCGGCCCTGTGAGCGGCCAAAACTTTTTCTTTGATTCCGCCAACCGGCAAAACCTGGCCTCTGAGTGTAATTTCACCGGTCATTGCCAAATCCTTGTGGATCGTCTTGCCGGTAAGTAGCGAAGTTAAGGCGGTTAACATGGTGACACCGGCCGAGGGGCCGTCTTTGGGTATCGCACCGGCCGGCACATGAATATGCAAATCATGGGTATCAAAAAAATCTTCATCGACATTTAATTTTTTCGCATTTGAGCGGATAAAACTCAAAGCCGCTGTTGCCGATTCTTTCATCACATCACCCAGCTGTCCGGTAAGCGTTAATCCTTTTTTGCCTTTCATGGCAGTGGCTTCTATGAAAAGAAGCTCACCGCCGGTGGGTGTCCAGGCAAGGCCGGTGGCCACTCCCGGTGTCGACACCCTGGACTTGGTTTCAGAGGTAAACCGGATCGGTCCCAGGTATTCGTGAATATCGTCTAAGTTAATGGTTACCGATTTGGCCTTGCCGGTGGCAATTTTGCTGGCCACGCCGCGGCAAACATTGGCGATTTCCCGTTCCAGGTTACGCAGCCCGGCTTCGCGGGTGTAGCCGGAAATGATTTGTTTCAGCGCGCCCTGACTAAATTTAATCTGCTTGGCATTTAAGCCATGTTCATCCCGCTGGCGCGGAATGAGATAGCGTTTGGCAATTTTAAGCTTTTCATCAAGGGTGTACCCATGCAGCATCAAAACTTCCATACGATCCCGCAAAGCCGGCGGTATGGTATCTAAAATATTGGCGGTTGTAATGAACATCACCCTGGAAAGATCGAAGGGGACATCCAGATAATGATCGGAAAAAGAAAAATTTTGTTCGGGATCGAGCACCTCCAGAAGNNAGCATAAAAACCGGATTGTTGGATTCGGCCCGTCGCAAACCCTGTATAATTCTGCCCGGAAGCGCACCGACATAGGTCCGCCGGTGTCCGCGGATTTCGGCTTCGTCCCTGACGCCGCCCAGAGAAATGCGATGGAACTTACGACCCAGCGCCCGTGCAATCGATTGCCCCAGAGAGGTTTTACCGGTGCCCGGAGGGCCTGCAAAACATAAAATCGGCCCTTTTGACTCGGGCTTTAACTTACGAACGGCCAGATATTCAATAATGCGCTTTTTGGGTTTTTCCAGCCCATAATGATCTTCATCCAAGATCTTTTGAGCCTTTTTAATATCAACATTATCCGGTGTGCTGTCGTGCCAGGGCAAAGCCGTTATCCAGTCAAGATAAGTTGACGCAACAGTATATTCGGCAGAAGACGGGTGCATTCTGGCCAGACGGTCCAGTTCGCGTTCGGCTTCCTTGTGGGCTTCGGGTGGAAGATTTTTTTCTTCGATTTTAGCCCGGTACTCTTCGATTTCGACCTGGGTCTCATCTTTTTCGCCCAGCTCCTCTTTAATGGCCTTGAGTTGTTGCCTGAGGTAATATTCTTTCTGACTCTTGTCCATGTCTCCTTTGACCTGGCTCTGAATTTTATTGCCCAGTTCAAGGACGCTCAGCTGATGGTTTACCAGTCGGGTTACTTCCTTGAGCCTTTCTTTTACATTTTGCAGCTCAAGAACTTTTTGTTTTTCCTGGGGAGTGGCATTAATGGTTGAGGCAACCATATCCGCCAGCGTGCCGGGCTCAGGGATCGATTTGGCCATCTGGCCGATCTCCGGGGGCAGCCCCGGGGAAAGCTCCACGATACGCATAAACTGGCCGATAAGGTTGGACATGAGCGCTTCAGTTTCCTTGCCCTTGGTCTCATCTTCTTCCAGCACCTGGATTCGTGCACGAAGGTAGGGCCTGCTATTTTCCCAGGATTTTATCTTAAACCGATGAAGACCCTGTACCAGAAGCTGGGTTCGATTATCCTGAGTCTTGGCCATTTTCAAGATGAGGGCGCTGGTCCCGATCGACGCCAGATCGCTGCGGTCCGGCTTGCTTCCCTCATCGGGCTTCTTGGATACCACCAGCCCGATGATCCGATTTTGTGCCATGGCCTCATCAACGAGGCGTACCGATTCGCCCTGCATGACCACCAGCGGCAGTACCATTTTGGGAAACAGAGCTGCATCAAATAACGGCAGGATTGGCAGCAGTTCGGGAATTTTTTCGGAATTAATATCCGGCGTTGGTTTTTGATCAGGTTGATCCGTCATGAGCTCCTCCTGGAAGGGTCGTCTGGTTCTTGCTTAAATTGACTTATAGTCGGTATTTGAAATCTGGCAAAAAATCTACCAGTTTGAAATCATCCGTCTGATATGGGAATCTTATGGGTCTTTTCGATCGGCAATTTTGCCAGTCGAATCTCGAGTAGGCCGTTGGTATAACCGGCAGACACGACTTCCGGGTCGATGGGTGCGGGCAGATAGAGAATTCTTTCAAAGCGGCCGTATTGAATTTCTGCCAGCCGGTAAGTGGTTTGATCGGTGCAATGCCTGGCAATCCGGTTTCCCTTTATCCGAACCGCCTTACTGCTGATTTCGACTTCCAGATCATCTTTCTCGACTCCGGCAACCTCGGCAACGATAACGATCTCATCCGGCGTTTCGTTCATGTCCATCGGCGGTTTCCAGGTACGCTCGGCAAGTGTGAAAGCCGGACTCATTGATCGAAACATGTCTTCGATTGTTTTTTCCAGGTCAGAACCCAGATGACCAAAATCTTCGGCAATTCTAATTTTGATAAATTCCATCTCCGGCTCCTAAATGTTAAAAAGATAGTTTAATTTGGATCATAGAAATCACGACAAAATAACACTGATTACATACTTTGTAAAGCTTGACAAGAATACATGTATGATTACGTTCCGGGCGAAGTAATTAATAAGATATAGGAGGTTATACTATGCCAATCGTAAGATGGGACCCTTTTCGGGACGTGGCTGCCTTACAGGATCGTATTAATCGAATTTTTAACGAATCCTTTGATAGCTCGCGTGAGCTGGACGATGACGGCAGGATCTACGACTGGCGGCCACCGGTTGATATTTATGAAACGACCGAAGGTTTTATCCTGAAGGTAGAGTTGGCCGGCGTTGAAAAAGATGATGTATCGGTTGAAGTTAAGGATAATGTGCTGACCCTCAAAGGTGAACGGCTTCTTGATCCGGAAGTTAAAGACGAACAATACTATCGCAAGGAACGCTCCTTCGGCAAATTCCAGCGGTCGTTTACGCTGCAAGAGTCAATCAAGCCAGAGCAGGTTAAAGCAGCCTTTAAAAACGGCGTATTAACGATCGTGGTCCCAAGGCCAACGGCGGAAAAGGCAAAACAGGTCACCGTCACAATCGATTAACACAGGTTCGGGGTCTGGTTCCACCGGGCCCCGCAGCTTTTCTTTGTTACCCCCACCGTCGCTGCGCGCAAAACACCTTTTCATTTCATTTCCGCCCTTCATCGAGCGGGTACGGCTGTCCGGATAATAAAAATTGACCACTGACAAGGGCATTGCCCTTTTCGCATAAATGCCGTATGAATCGGCTATGGCCACCGAAAACAAGCCGACAGATAGACTTGTTATCGGTTCCCAGTACTTTTTGTATTTTGGCGTACTGGGGATGTATTTGCCATTTTTTAACCTGTACTGTTACCATCTGGGCTTCAGCGGCCTGAACATCGGAATGTTATCTGCTGTCCGTTCGGTCGCAATGGTGGTTTTCCCTCTCATATGGGGTGCTCTGGCGGATCGCCTTAGTGCCCGCCGCTCCATTTATATTCTGTGCAGTTTTTGCAGCGCTCTGATCTGGATGCAATATCTTTTTACGGTTGACTTTGGTCCCATGCTGGCCATCACCATACTGTATGGGATGTTCTATGCCCCCATTATCTCCTTTCTGGAGGCATTCACCATGGACATTCTGGGAAAGGAGAAAAAAAGTTATGGCCATCTGCGCGTCTGGGGGTCCATCAGTTTTATCGCTGTGGTGCTGGTGCTGGGTAAGATCATCGACCTGTATTCTGTAGAGATTATCGTTGTTCTCATTTTAGCCGGATCGTTGATGTTCGCTTTGATTTCGACCCAAATCCCTGCCATTAAACCGCTCAAAAGAAAAGGCCTGTCCAAGGGGGCAAAAAGTCTGCTTAATGGTCGCGTCCTGGTATTTTTATTTTGTGCTTTTTTGATGCTGGTCAGCCATGGGGCCTATTACGGTTTTTTTTCGATTCATCTTGAAAATCTGGGATACGGCAGCACCTTTATTGGATTAACATGGGCATTAGCATCCGCAGCAGAAATTCTGGTGATGATCCGATCCGAACAAATCTTTCGGCGCTTTTCGCTGGAATCTGTCCTGATTTTTTCATTTATGGTCGCCGCGCTGAGGTGGTTTGTTCTTTTTTGGGCCCAATCCGCGGTAGTCATCTTACTTTCCCAGGTTTTGCACGCCATAACCTATGGCACCTTTCACATTGCCAGCATCCTTTATATTGATCGCCTCACACCCGACAAGGCCAAGACCCTGGGGCAGGCGGTCAACAATGCCGTCAGCTATGGCCTGGGTTTGATGGTGGGTTTCTTTTTCAATGGCTACCTATATGAAATCAGCGGTTCCTTTGCCCTGTTTATGATCAGCAGTCTGATTGCCTTCGCCGGCGGCGTATGTTTCGGGGGATTTTATCTGCTGGATCGGAGGGGTGCTCAAAACTAAAGGTTTCAAGCCTTATTGCTCCTGGCTTCTCGCTTCTTGCTCCTGGCAGAAAGCAGGGAATCAGTTGCGAGTTGCCAGAAGCCAGCAGCCAGAGGCCAGAGGACGGACACCTATATTTAATCACCCCGATGCGGAAAAAACAGATACCGCAACCAGTGCCGCAGTGTATTTTCACGCAGCAACTCCCGATCCAGTTGGTCAATTTCGGCATAGAGGTTGGCGGATTTTGAAAACCATTGCTGGCGGGTCGTCAATGCTTTTTGCGGATCAAGGTGCTTGATGACTTTGGCGGGATTTCCGGCTGCGATGCAATCTGGCGGAATCGAATTCACGACCACGGACCCGGCCCCGATGATGGAATTTTCACCGATGGACACACCTTTGCAGACAATGACACTGTCTCCAATCCAGACATTATCAGCTATGTGAATCGGTTCCGTTTTACCAAAAGCTATCCGGTTATAAATATCATGCCAGTCGGAATCGGTCAGATAAACATTGCTGGCCAGCATGCAGTTATCACTGATATGTATTTTTGAAGCCGAACTGATTCTAACGCCCGGACAGATAATACCATAGTCGCCGATTTGAATTTGTCCGCTCACCTGTTTGTCTGACCAAACAGACAAGCGCACCCTGTGGTCTGAAGTTGCAACAATGGTAACATGATCGCCGATAGAAACCGGAGACCCGAATACTTCCACATACCAGGGCTTGATAATGGTTGCGGATTTTCCGAGGGCGGCAAAATGAGGCTTTAAGAAATGCGCGCTGTAAAATTTTTGGAACTTCAAAACCGCTTTTTTGATGGCATAGGGGCGGTGATCTTTGCGCATGTATCTTGTTCCTGGATAAAAGGAATCCCTTAAGCGCGATCAACAAATGGCGAAAGCGCAGATGTCGCCCAGAATTGATGGCTGAACAGCACGCTTGCAGGAGTTAGATTATAGATCGCATCTGCGGCTATCAATGTCACCGCATTGGTCCAGGTGATTTTATCCTTCGGCCAGGTGATCAGATCCGGGCAGGTAAATCCGCACCAGTAGGATCCATCCTCATAGCGCCGGTCGCTGATCCAGTTAAATACAATTCTGGCCAGTTCCAGGTTGCCCATGCCGGCCAGCGCTAGCGTCAGCTCCGCGGTTTCGGCAATGGTTACCCAGGGCTTATCTGAAACGCAACGCACGCCCCGGTCTTCTACAACAAATTTTTTCCAGTATCTGTCGATCCGCTTTTGAGCGTCCGTGCCGGTGATGATACCCGCCAGAATCGGATAAAACCAATCCATCGAAAAACGCGATTTGGTCATGTTGAACAAATAGGGTTTGTTTCTAATGGCGTCTGCCAGTTTGAGACAGCCGCGTTCCCATGATGGCACGGAAAGACCCAGTATTTTGGCAATGGCCAGTGCGCATTTGATGCTCATGTAAATGGAGCTGGATCCCGTTAAAAGGGCCATGCGATCGATGTTGCCTTTGGGACTTATGGCCCAGTAAATCTCTCCATTGGGAGTTTGTAGGCTCAGGGCAAAATGGATGGCCCTAAAAATCGTGGGCCACATTTGCTTGAGCAAGGCAAGGTCTTTGGTTATCAAAAAATGGTGAAATAGGCCCACCGCTATGTATGAAGACAGATTGGCATCTCTGGTTTTATCTTCGACAACCCCTTGTCGGTAGGCCGTATACCAGCTGCCGTCTTCCAGCTGCCGCTCGGCCAGCCACCTGAATGCGCGCCGGGCCTCCTTATAATAACCGCCCACGCTCAGACCCATGGCGGACTCTATGTGATCCCAGGGATCTGATTTTTGACCCACAGCCCACGGTATCTCTCCATCGGATCGCTGGGTACGGGCAATAAATGATGCCACCTCACCGATGCCGAACTTAGATAGCGGAAGTTGTTTGCTGCTGGATNNGGTACGGGCAATAAATGATACCACCTCACCGATGTCGAACTTAGATAGCGGAAGTTGTTTGCTGCTGGATAGTTCAAAGTCCACTAAGCGCCACATCCCCTTTTATAGTCGTTGTCAAAAAACGTTCCGATAGCNNGGAGCATTATAATGACAAGCGGTGAATTTCCGGTAAAGGAGCATTCATACAAAGGAATCCGTTGTTATGCAAGCAGAATATCATCTAATTTCCCGGCACAAAACTGCGTATGGCCTAAATATAACACCACTAGTGTCGGTTTAATTGTAAACCATTTGCCCCTTTTTAACGTCTTTGCAGGCAGAACGTCGAACACAGGAAGGAGTGAAAAATGAAAAAAATTTTAACAGCACTGGCTATCATAGGTCTGACAGGGTTCATTTTCAGTACGCCCTCCTGGGCCGCCACATATCAAAAGCGTCTGATTGAACAGCAAAAGAAAATCTGGCACGGCTTTAACAACGGTCAGCTGACCCGGCATGAAACCCGGCGCCTGATGCATGAGCAGCATAAAATTCGCCGCTACATTTGGTCTTTGGCCCGGGATGGACATCTATCCGCCAAAGAAAGAAAACGCATAAACCGCCGGTTGTATAAATCCGATCGGCACATATGGCGCCTAAAGCATAACAGCCATTATGCATCCTGGCGCTCGCAACCCGATCGGCGCCATCGTTACCGCTCTGACCGGCATCGCTGGCACATCTGGTAAGCAACCAGGCCCGAAATAAACAACAGCAATAGGTGTCAGCTGAGGTTTAATATAAAAGCAACGCATAACAGTTGTGGACAATCGTATCTTGAGCCATTAAGATTAAAACGCATATTGGAAGCATTATTCTTGTAAGTGGATAACCTGGCAGATACTCAACAATGAATCCATCAACACATAATGCGTCTGGCTCTCAAAACGCTGCACCGCAACTGACTCAACTGGTAGAAAAAGCCAGAGACGGTAACCGCTTGGCTTTTGATCAACTGATTGATCGCTATCAGGGAGACATATATCGCATGATATACTATCGCATACACAGACAAATGGATGCTGAAGATTTGACCCAGGATGTGTTTGTTCGTGCCTATCGCAGCATTTCCCGGCTGCGGGAACCGCAGCGATTTCGCAGCTGGCTGTACACGATTGCCGTGAACAGGGTAAATGACTACCTTCGCAAGAAAAGAGTCCGATCCATTTTTAAATCATCCGATGAAGGACCAGAAATTCAACCGGAAGCAGATGATCGCCGCGAAAACCCTGAAGCACTGGAGCAGGTTTTAAAAGAAGACTTCTGGCGGCAGGTGGGTCGCATCGCAAAAAAACTATCGAAAATGGAACGCGAAGTCTTTATGCTGCGATTTATGGACGATTTAAATATCACTGAAATTGCCCACATATTGAAGAAAAGTGAAAGCACCGTAAAAACCCATTTGTATCGGGCATTGGCAAAATTTAAAAAAGAAAAAGGATTACGTCAATTTCTTCAGGAGGACTTAGCGTGAGTCATCATAACTCAATGTCTTCGCATCTGGGCGAAAACGAGATCCTGCAGGCAGTCGTTGATGAAACCGATCTGTCCCAGCGCTTGAAGCAGCATTTGAACGAATGCTCACACTGTCGTTTACAAAAGGAGCGTTTCGCGCAGGAGCTGGCACGTTTGGGGCAACTGGCCAGGCGCTATGCACCTGAACCACAGCGGCGGTTGACGCTTGCTGCGGACAGGGTTAGATGGCCATTTTTAAACTGGAAATTTGCTTTTAGCGCTGCAGCCGTCGCCGCCGCCATTATCGTCGTATGGGCGACCGTTTTAATTCAAAGTCAACAGCCAGGTAGTGTTGGAAATTTAGCCGAAAATATGATAGAAGCAGAAAGACTGATGACGGAGATAGATGGGCTGGTAGAAAACGCATTGCCGCCGGTCTACCTGGAAATCGTGGGTGAAACCGACTTGAACCCGGATGAAGAGTTTCTCGAATTTCTCATTCCGGCCGCCGAAAACGTCCCCCGAATCTCTGTATTAACCACGAAAGGACCCGCGATATGTTAAAGAAGGTCTTGATTGCTGCACTGCTGATCTTACTGATTGGCCTGCCCGAAGTTGTCGCCGCTCAGGATGTACCGTCCGGTAAATGGTGGTACAATAAGAAAGTGGTTCAGAATCTCAATCTGACCCAAAAAGAGGTCGGCCAGCTGGATCGGCTCTATGAAAACAGCCATCGTAAGCTGATTGATTTAAAAAGTGCGGTAAAACGGGAACAGTTTGAACTGGATACGCTCCTGGGGAAGGAACCTGTCGATGACGCCAAGGTCCGTAAACAATTCAAGCGCCTTGAAAAAGCCCGCACCGACCTGGCCAACGAGCGCCTGGGATTTGTCATCCGCGTTAGGGAAATTATCGGCGCCGATCGCTTCCAACAACTGAAGACGTCTTACAAGGATTGGCGCTGAAACAACCTTGTATGCAAGCAACATTAATCCCTGATTTGCAGCATGTCAGCGTTAAATAACCGCCAATTTTTCCCGCTTGACTTTAGTCCACGCATTGTTTAGTTTACTTTTCATATAGACATTACCATCAGGCCTTCAATTATAATCGGTTATAGCAACACAGGATTCGGCTCATGGGTCCGGGTCCGCAAATCGCACAGCGTGCTTTCCTTCTTTGACCGGAAGCCTTTTATCAGGGTTGCCGGATTCCATAATCCTTGCCTTTGGTTTAGAAAAGGAGGAGCTGATGATACGGGTTAATAACAAATTGCGCATTTGAAGCCTCCAACGGCGCTGTTCGTTCGCCGGGAGGCTTTTTGATGCCCGCAAAATTGAAAGGGCTAACATATTGGCGCGCCAAAACGGCTGTAGGGAAGAAACCGGCCGACCGGCGCTAAAAATGATCCATCGACATTGCGCTTAAAGTTGCAAGAAAGGAGGAAAAAATGGCTGACAGCGTGTACAAAGTCATCAGACTGGTAGGAACGAGTTCGACTTCCTGGGAAGAGGCCGCCAAAAATGCAGTGGACAAGGCGAGCCAAAGCCTGAGAGATCTGAGGATTGCGGAAATTGAAAAATTGGATATGAAAGTGGAAGACGGCAAGGTTGCGGCTTACCGTGCCCTGGTGAATCTGTCATTTAAGTATGGCGGCGAAGGGTAAGCAGACGATTGTAGATTTATAAACCATCACAATCAAAATTAATTATTGGTAAAGGATAAACCTCCGAAATGAACGATAAGCGCTTCTTTTGGAGGTTTATTGCTTTTAACATTCCATGATTCCGGCTAAACAGGTAAACATACAAAATCCCGGAACGATTAACATAAACGTTGTTGTAACAGTTTGCAAAAAGGATAAGGCTTTCAGCTATGGTTAGCGTCCGCGATCACTATGAAAACCATCTTGCACCTTACTATGCCTGGATTTGCGGCGGTGTTGAGTACAGTTTAAAGGAAAATAGAAACTTTTTTAAGGCGCACAACATTCAGCCGCTGGACACCGGCCGCGCATTCGATTTGGGAGCCGGTTGCGGGTTTCAATCTATACCCCTGGCTGAAATGGGATTTAGCGTCGTCGCAATGGATCTGAGCGCACGGCTTTTGGGAGAACTCAAAAACAACGCCCCGCATCTGCCGATCGCTAGAATTTGTGATGATATATCCAATTTCAGCATTTATGTGCGCGGCAACATCGATCTGGTGGTCTGCATGGGGGATACGCTGACACACCTGGCGGATCTTGAAAAAGCTGCGGCATTGATGCAGCAGGCATATGCTGCTCTGGTGCCCGGTGGTCATTTGATTCTTTCATTTCGGGATCTGACCCTGGCACTGGTGGGCCTTGACCGTTTTATTCCGGTCCGCTCCAGTGATACGACCATTTTCACCTGCTTTCTGGAGTATGAAAAAAATACTGTTCAGGTGCATGACATTGTGTATCAAAAAAAGAAGGGCCAATGGGCGCTGCACAAAAGCGCTTATCGAAAATTGATTATTTCTCCGGAATGGATCCGAAGCCACCTGCAACAAGCTGGATTTAATATAGAATTTTATAATGAAAACAATGGGTTGATTTTTATAATTGCCCGAAAATACTAGCCGCACCATTATGTCAATCTAAGGCCTATCAACATTCAGACGCTAGCCCATTTTTCTGCCCAAGCATGAAACAAATTAAGGCGTTTGATGTTTTTCATTGATTTTTGCCTGCCAATCGCATAGACAAAAAACTTATGAGAAACGATTCCAGGTAACACCTGTGAACCATTTGCCCATGAGAAATTCCTTTTTTGAATGGTAGCTCAGCGACACGGAACTGCCCCCTCCAACCTAAATTAGTCTGATTGGCAATGGATCTCGTTCAATATCTTTGGCTGTGCGTTTATCTTTTTGCCCTGGCGGCGCTTTTGACCTATGGCATGAATTGCTGGTTTCTCATGCTAATGTATCGTCTGAATAGCGCGAAGGCCGCCCGGAAACACCAGCGCATTAAACAAACATTTTACCGCAACATTCCGTCCAAAGACTGGCCCCGCGTTACCATCCAGCTTCCCATTTACAACGAGCGTTATGTGGTCGAGCGGCTGATCGAATCGGTTTGCACCATCGATTGGCCAAAACATTTGCTGGAGGTGCAGGTGCTCGATGATTCAACCGATGACACCGTCAACATCGCCCGAGCCATGGTCGCAAAAATGAAGGCCACCGGCGTTGATATTGTATATTTTCATCGCAGCGATCGCAGTGGCTTTAAAGCCGGTGCCCTCAGAGATGGCCTCAGGATCGCCAAAGGATCTCTAGTGGCGGTTTTTGATGCTGATTTTATTCCAGCACCGGATTTTCTGAAAGAATCGGTGCCCTATTTTCAGGATCCCCGGATCGGGATGCTGCAAACCCGCTGGGGCCATATCAACAGTGATTATTCTTTGCTGACCCGCGCGCAATCCATCGGGATTGACGGCCATTTCGGCGTTGAACAGGCTTCCCGGGCCTGGGGCGGGCTATTTATGAATTTTAACGGCACCGGAGGCGTCTGGCGAAAAAAAACCATTCAGGATGCTGGCGGTTGGCAGGCCGACACCCTTACCGAAGATCTGGACTTAAGCTACAGGGCCCAACTAAAGGGGTGGAAGTTGATGTTTGCATCGCAGGTGGTTTGTCCGGCCGAGATCCCGGTTACCATTAATGCTTTTAAATCCCAACAGCATCGCTGGGCCAAAGGCTCGATTCAAACCGCAAAGAAAAACCTGGGCAAGCTGTTTAAATCGGATGTAACATGGCTGGTAAAAATACAGGCATTTTTACATCTAACTCACTATATGGTCCACCCCATGATGCTGCTGGTGGTGTTGACCTCGATCCCAATGCTGTATACCCAGTGGTTTTTTGACCATCTGGCGTATCCGGTAATGATTTTTACAGTGCTGTGCCTGGCAACCTTCGGCCCATCGTCTTTGTACCTTTTTTCCCAGCGCATCCTGTACCGCGACTGGAAAAGCCGTATCAAATATTTGCCTTTTCTCATGTGCCTGGGCACCGGAATTGCCGTCAACAACACCAAAGCCGTGCTGGAAGCCTTGTTTGATATTAAAAGCGGATTCATTCGCACGCCCAAATACGGGATCCAACAAAAAGGCGAAAGCTGGAAAAACAAACAGTATGCCATCCCGCTGAATGCCGTATCCATTCTCGAACTTTTTCTCGGGCTATATTCCCTGACCGGGCTTCTTATGTTTCTGTTTTTCAGCAAATATCTGGTCAGCCCCTTCCTTTTGATTTATACTTCCGGCTTTTTCTATGTGTTCTTTCTTTCGGTGAAACATGGATATGGAAAAACCGCATCAAGCTAAATCAACCACCCTCCCCTTTCTCACGGTTCAGATGGCCATTGTCGGCCTGGGCCTCATATCTGGAGTGCTCTATTTTTATAATTTTAGACTCCAGTCCTTTTTTGAAGAAATCCATCTGGTGGCAAAATCCAGTATTCATTTCTATGTTTTCTTATTTCTAATATTAAGCCTGCTTTACCTAATCAGCATTTACCTCGTATTCAAGCATCGCGCCGTGTGGGAGCGATCTAAAAGTCTGATCCCGATCATTATCCTGTTTGCCGTGCTGTTCAGGACCTTTCTGATACCGGCCGATCCGGAAGTGCTATCCGGCGATATGTACCGCTATATCTGGGATGGGCGCATTCAACAAAACGGG
>JABAHP010000199.1_pt2 | contig 14320 bp, 11 predicted proteins | sample 7062081 | NCBI WGS metagenome assembly JABAHP01 (sample SAMN14534357, study PRJNA622989) | marine sediment metagenome | biome: marine biome [ENVO:00000428]; feature: marine pelagic biome [ENVO:01000023]; material: deep marine sediment [ENVO:00002113] | place: India: Gulf of Kutch | collected... | reverse complement strand
GCCAGATTTCTCGACTTCGCCCCCGTGCATTCTAACGAAAGCACGTGGGCTTCGCTCGAAATGACAAGGTTTGAGACTTTGTGCATTCGAAGAAGAGATTCTTCCCCCGCACTACTTCGAGTGCAGGGCTAAAGGCTACTTTCGTTCAGAATGACAGTTGGTGAGATTGCCTGTAATAGACCTAAGGGACTGAAATGGCACTATTACGTTCGTCCACGCGCGTATGCCACGAACGCAATAAAAACCACTCAGCCCCAGGTCTGCTTTGAACTTCGAACTCCGGACCACCCCGCTCCAGCAAAATCAGCTTTTGGGATCCACGGACAAGGCCCAAAGTATTTTTCGAAATATAATATAGATTATTATCGTGACTCGCTGTTTGTTGTAAATCGGGGGACAATATGATTTTTGCATAGGGAAATCCCCTATATATGAACACACAGTTTGATGTACAAAAGAGTCATTATGAAATGTAAAAATCAAAGTGCTTTAAAAGCACGTAAAAATAAGGAGTAAGAGGTAAGGAGTAAAGAATAAGAGATAAGGAGTAAGTAGTAAGAAATAAGGTTGAATTTAGAATTGTTTAAAATACTTCGCAGAGTTCTCAGTGATATTGAGTAGTTAATTTTATACGGGGCCAGATTTCTCGACTTCGCCCCCGTGCATTCTAACGAAAGGACGGGGGCTTCGCTCGAAATGCCATTGATTGATGATTGATTAAAATTATTAAGACATTAACGACGGATAGCTTAGGACCAAGCTGTTGCGTCAGCAGAGTGATAAAAAGCGCTCAGCATCATTAGTGAATTATTGTAGACTCTCCCCTTCCTCAACTGCAAACACCCTATAAGGGCATTCTCGTCAATGCAGAAAGATTACTGCTGAGAATTAGAGCCGATGATTATTATCTAATCTTTGCTCTCCGTCTCGCATGTACATTCTGAAGAGTTCTTGCCGCAACCGGAGCAGACACCGTTCTCTATCGGCCTGCCGCACATTTTGCACGGCGTACAGCCACATTTCTGACACATAATTACACCTCTGAAATTTCAAACAATATTTTGCAAATATAAACAAATCCTTAGGCATGTACCGACCTTCGAAAGCTAATACCCCACCTTTTGCCGATGGCCTTTAGCATAACAACATCGTAGATGGCTGCCAGGCCCACGAGTACGTAAACCAGCCTGCTTAACACGCTCATTTCATCGAATATTGCACCGACAAGGTCAAAGTTTAACGCACCCACGAGGCCCCAGTTTAATCCGCCGATGACCAGCAATAAAGCAACTATAATATCCAAAGTTTTCATAAATTCTTTTTTACGATTAAACATTTCAATATAAACGCTCACGATATGTTATCGACCTGGATGACTGTTGCATATCGGTGTTTGCCCTGTTTTTTCTATAGGCAAAAGCCCTATAGGAGCGCTCACAAAAAACAAGTGCCTGGTTGTCCCGCACCAATAGAGGTTAATTAACACTCAATTCATGCGGGACACGCCGTGGTTTAATTGTTGCGAGATAAATTGGTGAGTGCAGCGCAGTCGAAAGGGAATTGTATGGATCTACAAAAACAAGCCGGGAACAACTTTTCTGTTAGAAAACAACACAATTATTTTATGAGAATACGTCCATATATACAGACAGTTTTAATCGGCGGTCATAATTCCTGAGCCCATTTCCACCACCTGTGGTGCTCCTTCTCCAACTCTTCTATTGAGGGGAAGGGATAGTATAAAACTGTATTTTGGTCACCGACGTAGAAACCGCTTTTTATACAACGGTAAAAAACACGCGGGAAATAGGTGCGGTTGACGGTCTTTGTTGTTTTGTCCTTTTCGGTCAGCTCAAGCATACAATTCCAGATGTGCCTGATATTGTTGTACGGCAGGTCGCCCTGATCGGATTTGTCAGGTTTGTCCGGCACGGTTCCAAGCTGCAAATCAAGGAAGCATATCCTGGGCACGGAAACGCGGACCTTTGGGTCTGTTATGAATTTGCAAAATTGGGGCGGGCCAAGAGAGCTGGCTATCAGAGGGTGAACCGGACATAATTCCTGATACAGGTGATGTATTTGCTCATTTTCGGTCGGCAATGAGCCCTTTTTCAACTCAAGCGTCAGGCCGTTACTTGTTACAAGCCATAAACTTTCAATTACATCCAACGTGACATGCTCAAGAACACGATAGGTTGAGACGTACACGGAGTGTTTCGGCTGTCCATCTTCGTGCGGCTTGCAGAGCTGAATTGCTCCCTGTAAATCGAAATAATCGCTTTCAAAATCGCTACTGAGCTCAAAATACATGGCCTGCTCATTCGGCCTCTTTTTGGTACCAACGGCAAGGTATCTGCCAAATTCCTGTGCAGGAAGCATTGAGACAACGAGGGATTCCGGAATCAATAACAAATATATGTGGTGCTCCATAATGCTCTCCTTTAGAAGTTAGATTCCCGTCAGACAATAAAGACTATTTGATGATTCTATGTTTAGACAGACATATTGCATGCGTCGTTCAATCTGATATAGGCCGGTTACAGTATTGCAGTACTCATGCTGTAGCGTCTCCGGGTGAGCTTGATGAGCAGGTATGTATATGAAATCAAAGATGTAAACCATGATTTAATGACTCCTTTCTACGGTAAATAGCGGCATATCTGTAAAGACCAGAACACGTTAAAAACGTCTGAAAGCTGGGTAGTAGTAAAACGTTTTTTGTGTGCCCCAGGGTAAATGTCTTTACAAAAGCCCAAGAGACATTCAAAAATTATAAATATCATTAAAACCAGTATTATGTCAATAGAAAAAATCCGGGAAATTGGATTTGTTTTTAAAGGCAGAGGATAAATATAAACGTGTTTTCGTGCAAGCGTTCAGCAAAACCTGACTCGGTGCGGAAATTTCTTAAAATTTTCGGGTAAATATTGTATGATAATAGTACAGGCAGGCAAAAAATATCGTTTGTTAATGGTTGAAGTGGTCAATGCCAGTTTACTTTATTCGTTACGGAGGTCAAGAGCTATGAGGACTAAACTTATTTTAACCATTTTTGTTATGTCGTTAATAGTCTCGGGCTGCAGCAACAAACAGGATTCAGCAGCGGCGCCTAAGGAAGCGGTGAGCAATTTCCTTGAGGGCATGCTGGAATATGACAAGGGCAAATTCATGGGATCTCTGACAGGTAGCGAAACGGAGCTGAAGGCTGCATCTGTGTATATCGATTATATTATAGCGTTTAGGGATTTCAAGCAGGCCGTAATCGATAAATACGGCACCTCCGGATGGGCGCATTTTGAGAATGAGGGCGGCGCCCAATTGAGCCTGGAAATGCCGGACACCCGGGACCAGTTGGATTCTATGACAGTGGAAATAGACGGCGATAAAGCCGTTTGCACCATGCCGGGCTTGACCAAGGCATTGAATCTGCTTCGCAAGAACGGGGTATGGTACGTTAATGTGGGCGAAATTATGACGAGGGATGGCATGGACAATGAGAAGTTCATAGGAACGTGTACGAAGATGACCGAACTGATCAAAAGAAAGCAGCGGCGAATCGGACAGCCCGGCGTTACAGCCCAGTCGCTGGACATGGAACTGGGCAATGAACTGATGCCCATTCTGATGGGTAATCGGTAGGAAGTCCCGGTTTACGATGAGAATTAGTTGAGTTAAGTGTTTAACCGTGAATTTTTGGAAAAGGAGATTATCATGAGTAAGAAAGGTTATGCAGTAGCGTTGGTATTGGCCGGGATGATTTTCGGGGTGCTGTTGGTTAGTATGACTTCGTCGCCGGCGTCGGCGAAGCTTCCCAGCGAGGGGCGAAACGTTACAATGAACGTCTCTGAGACCGTACGTCCCGTAGCCGTGAAGGCAGTCACTACTCCTGTACGGCCGGTGGTCGCCCGGCCGAACATCAGGGTTTATCCTGTCGGGAGGGGAGGAAAAGACGATGATAACTCGTCCGCCTACATCGTCAAAGACGGCAAGGTTTGGTTCTGCGAAAATACGCTGGCCCAGGAGATCACTTTTCGTTGAAGCGGCGGTGCGGTATCCAGGGAAAGCTGCCGCCTATGTGAATTAACGAGATGAAAAATATAGGCTGAACGGCACAAGACCGCTCAGCCTGCAGGTTTGAGTGATATTAAATTGTCTTTAACTTCCCGCCAATGCAGGAAGCCCACGGGCTGAAGGGGCAGGCCCATTAAGGACATTTAAGCTTGAGGGCCTGCCCTCTCTTCCCCTCAAGAGATACCAAAGAAACTAAAATATTGTTTCAGCAGCCCGGAGATACTTTTTTTAGCAGGCTGCCACATTATTTTACGCGTTTATCCACTAAAACATTTTCGACACATAATTGCTCCAACAATAACTCCTGCGTTTTTTGTCGGAGAGGATAAAAAATCAGATGTAAATTGCCTTCATATATTTGTTCCTTTCTGCTTAACAGATTAACAAAAAGAACTTCATAACATTAATATGGTGATATATTAAAAACCAGCCTGATTTCTGTAAATCGGTGTATGCCCTGATTTTTATATAGGGGAATTTCCTATAGGGAATGTGATTTTGTTACATCTTATAAGAAAATTCCCCGATAGGTTTTCGGTCAAAGTGACGAGTAGTGGAAATGATTTGGTTATACTGTAACAATCACAATTTCAGCTTTTTGAGATGGCCTTCAGCTTCGGGGACGTATTGAATAAGCCGCGGTGAATGGGCTGTGGTTTGGCCTTTCCAGAGCCATTTGATGATTTTTTCTATGCCGGTTCTATCTAATTTTCGCCAATCGTCAAAGCATAAATCAGCCGGCAGGTCGTATTCATTTGCATTTTTTAGCAGGACAGCGATGCCGGCCATAGCCGCCAAGGCCATATTCCTGGGTTCGATAGCGTGTTCCAAAGCCAGAGTCATCGTGCCGAATATCCTGTCGTTGATGCTGAGTTTGCGAACAACATCGCGACAAGCTCTTGCAACCGTGTCGGCCAAATAAGGATTGGTTATACGTTCGAGCAGGTCCTCGGCATAGTCTTTAAAACCCGGCTCGGTAAAAAGTTCATCTCCCAAGTGAGCGTGTTTCTTTACAAGCGCTTGGCCGCACTCATTTAAGAAAGCCGCTCGCGCAATTTGCATAATATCCCTGTCTTTTTTGAGTTGGCTCATCGATGTTGCGCCGCGGAGTTCGCCGATGAAGCCGAGCAGGGTATGTATGGCGTTATGGCCGAAAAGTTTCGCCTCCTCGAAGGGCAACAGGTCATCCTTTTCAATGAACACCTCTATGCCGGGATTGAAGCCCGCAATCTGTGTTCGGCTTACAAGGATTCGATTGAACTCTTCGACCAGAAACGCCCTGTCAAGAGCCGGCGTTATTGTTTTGAGTTTTCGCTTTTTGATTTCGGCCACGTTTGTGACAACCCGGCTCATCTTGCCGACGACGGTATTTAAAAACTGCACCCGTTTTTGTGTCAGTGTTCCAATTTTCTTAGCAACGGCCCTCTCAAGTATTTCGGCGGCATGATTGTTATTTTCAGCCGTGTAAATTATCGTCGCTTCAGCTTTGCTTTCCTTTAAGCCCTCAGCAATTAATGAGGCGACACTGTTGTCTTCGCCCGATTCATAGAATTCGACAGAGGGCAGGCAGGTAGCAATTTCGGTGGACTCGGGCAGGACTTTAAGAAGCGTTTGTTTGTCATCCGGAACATTGGGATTAAGCAAAACAACGTTGTTAACCTTTATCACTTTGATGCCGTCGGTTTTGGCAACATTTACATAATATGTCCCCTTATTTGCTCTGACCGCGTTAACCAATTCGGGGTCCACCTCGGCAACTACAATCCGGGAAAAGTGGCCGCTCTGAAACGCCTCTTTGGCGAAGAGCCCGCCCTGTATCGGCCCAAATCCAAACCCGACAAATTGATGTTCAGCCATGATTATTGATCCGCAGCCTTTAGAAAGCGTTTGATTTGCTCTTTATCCGTTAAAATTGTCATTTCGAGATCATATGTTCTGCTTTTTTGCGGTGCGAGTTGTATCAGCTTTTTCTGTTCTCTGGCCTTGTTCTGGCCGATCGGGGGATTTGTTCCCGGTTCCAGCGCAGTGACGTATTCACCGAATCCCCAGTGCTGCCAGTTTGCAAGGCAGGGCAACTGTCTCTTTTTATATTTCATTGCAAGCGCCAGCCCCAGCCGTCGATTGTAAAGACCTACGTTGCAAACGCCCTTTTTGTCGGCCCTGACATCGATAAAGCCGCAGGCTTCGCCGCCGCCCCGATGACTATCGCGAGGCTTGTAGCATTTTCGGAAATTATGTTTGCTGTTGAATATGGCGTTATCCATGTTCAAACCGCGCGAGACGCATTTGCCTTTCCACACAAACTGCGTGCCCTCATCAACCAAAGGCCATCCGTAGTTGCAGTGATACAAAATCATGTGCGGCGTCGGGGTATTGCCGAGGTTTGTCACTACATCGTGTACTCTTATTATCGGCTCACCGATAGTGCCTGAAATGGTACGTTTCAATTCCAGGTTCGGGCCGAAAACGCGAGATTCTTTCACAACCGCCGTGATGCTCATTTGCGGCCTCGCCGCCGACAGATCCGGCTGCACGATGGATTCGACCTCAGCCGGGATATTACTGACCCGACCGTGCAGACCCCGTTCGTCGAAGTCTTCTCCTTCAGGCCCGCCGACATGCGAAAGGCCACAGGTCGTCAATAAACCACCACCGAACGGATAAAGCCACTCCAGCCCGCGATTGGCGTCCGGCCGGGGTGCAGTGACACCGGCGTGGCTTAACCACGCCAGGCTGTGTTGATTGTAAAAGGCTTCGACAATATCCAGCCCCCTGTCGATAATCACTTTATACCGAAGACCGGAACCGGTGTTGACCCAGGCGATTCGAGTTCCTTTGCCGAGTCCGTTATCCAACACGGAGGTCTCAATGCCTCCGACCTGAGAATGGTTAATAACTTTATCCTGCCATGGAGTTTTGCGATTGGTTTTGGCCATTTGTATCTCCTCGTCTTTTATAATTTAATTAATCCAGCGCGTTTTGAAGCGCTTCGAAACTATCGTATTTAACATTGCTGCGGACAACCTGTAACATTTTCTCGTACGGTCTGATTCCGCCGTACCTATCATCAAGAGGCGCTTTTATAAAAAGTGATGCAAACAAATTACCCATCTGTACCGCTTCGTCAAAGTCCATAGTGCCCTTCCTGAACTCATCAAGATGGGAGGCAATATATGTAAGAAGGCCCGCCCTGAAAGAATCGCCTGCTCCAACCAGATCGATAACCTCCCCCGCCATGAACTGCGAAGCGATTTTGTTCGGCCCGCCGCAGGTCCCGTCAGGAAAGAGATGCTTTTCGTAAGCGCCATTACTGACAGTAACGCCAAAGAGTTTTGTTCTGTCTTTTGCCTTCCAGAATCTATCCGTTAAAAAGTTTAGAAAGTGCACATTGTTTTGGTGTTCTTCAAAGTCGGTCCAGGTGCGTCCCGGAGCGAGTGTATTTTCAATCAGCTTTGCTTCATCGCAGGATGTAAAGAACAAATCAACTTCGGGTAAAAGCGGTTCCAACAGCCAGTATCGCTCTATCGACTTACCCGACTTTATCAATTCATGAGGATTGGCCGTTAACGTATGGCAGTCGACGATGGTGACGGCGCCCCGGCCGCGAGACCATTTGATAAAATCAGCCAGGTCGCGTCCTCCATTGGCGTCGCCTCTTTCTGAGAGGCCGGAGTACATATAATAAACTATGTTAGGCTCTAACCGCTCGACAGTTCCTTTGAATATCTCGAAGTCAAAATCGTCGTTGGCACTGGGGAAATAGGCAATCCCCCCCCTGTCATCTCCCGTAGTACTGTGAATAAAGGTGGTTCCTGTAGGCAGGGTCGGGTGTATATGGATTTGCGACATGTCGATGCCATTTTCAGTCATAAGGTCATAGAAGAACCTTCCCTGCGCATCCAGGCCGTCGTAATTTCCTTTACCGAGGTTGACCCCCAGGGCAACTTTCAAGCCCGTCCTTGCTATCAGCGGGGCCGAGTTACCGGGCCCGCCAGCCGTTGCGAAACCGGCCTCAATCCATTCTCTGACCTTCTCCTGTGAGTAGTCAGGGATATCTTCGAATTTGCACTTGGCCAGGCCGCCTTTGCCCACCAGTTCGTCTGCAAAATCAAATTCCTCACTTCGTAAATCCGCTACTGCCGTATTCAAAACCAGTACATCTACAGCCATTTTATCCCTCAAACTCTTATTTCGTATATATTACGTTCCTACTTACCCATTAAATGGTCAATTATCAACATATCCAACTCTTCGTAATCCCGCTGTTGGATCAGTTCATTGACCTTGCTTTTATCAAGACTTCGAGCCAGTTCGACCATTCGCAGAAAGATAGTCCTGCTGTTGGACAGATGTTTGGTTGCTACCTCCTGCTTTTGGGTCCTCATAGCTTTTACATCAAGTCCTACAAACTGGCCGTCTTTGCCGTAATCGTGTTCATCCAGTATCCTTACCTGGTTGAAGGCCCTTCGTAAATCAACAGCACCGAAGGCCTTGTCCTCATCGAATTTGAGGCCGTTCTGGTCGTTGAGGTGGACACTGAACAGCTTATTGTATGCAAGTGCGAATCCCATCTCATCCGAAGGATCCAGCCCGGCCAATATGACATGGGCGGTTTCGATGTTGACTCCGACGCGCTCAGGAAAATCTGTAAGATAACCTATAGCAACGGCATGACCGGTCGTAGGTATATAGGTTTGGTCCATAGGCTCGTTGGGCTTGGGCTCAATGGCAATCTTGACTTCCGTGTTGTAGTGGAGCATATCGTTGAGGGCCTCTGCAATTTGATCGACGGCCACCTTGCTGTCCTTGGCCTCGCGAATATATGTCCCTTCGCGAGCATACCATACAACGACCAACTTGGTATCGAGCGCATCGACGATATCGAGCATCCTCCGGCTGCGGTCCTTTGCATACTGCCTGCAGGAGGCGTCGTTGGACGTATATGCCCCGTCGATTGTGCGTTCATCCTCCCACAACCGCGGTGCTACGAACTCGGCTACCAGACCTTCGCCGTCAAGCATGCTCTTTACCTCTTTTGCCTTTTTGACTATCTGGTCGGGACTGAGGCTGTCCATATCCGGCACGGCATCGTCATCGTGAAACTGTACACCATCGAAGCCGAGCTTTTTATACAGCTTGAGTTTTTTACCGAATTCGACCGTGTTCCGCACCGTCGGCCCGAACGGGTCGGCACCTTCGTGAATATTCCACGGCCCAAACGAAAATCTGTATTCTCCTGGCATTTCTATATCTCCTAAAATTTATGTCAATTATTGTTTACTTTTTCATTTTCAGCACGGTCTGCGCGTGATGGGCATAATGGCCGCGAAGGTCGCGCGCGTATTCGGTTAGAATCTTTTCGCCTATGCCTTTGTAGTCACCGCAGCGATATAATGCCCGCGCCAGATACAATTCACGCAGCGAGAGGTTCCGCGTCGTGTTGTCACTGGAATTCGGCGGCGTTCGCTGCTTTGCATCCTCGATTTCAGTAAAAGCGTGACCCATTACGCCGGGCTTTTGCAGCAATGTCGCGAGTGGTTCGGCCGCGGCGGAATCGCCGAGGATTTCAAGGGCCATACCTATAGCACGGCAATGTGAAAACTCGCTATCGGAATCAAGCTGTCCGACCTTATGAAGAATTGGGCCCAGTCCCCTTTTATCACGCGTGCGGCCTAAAGCGATGATAACACTATCCAGCGCGCTGATGCTGGACCCATATTGTCCCATACCCTTGAAGTTCCAGCCCTTGTCCCAATCAGTAGATTCAACCGCATGTACCAAGGTCTGTGCTCCGGTCGGATCGCCAAGCATACCGACGATATGCGCATAAGCAAGTTTGGCCTTTGTTGTTTCTGCAGTTTTGTAAGCCTGACGCAGAAGCGGCATAGTGTAGTGGGGTTGTGTGAGCACTACCTCAAGGCCGTCGAAGTCATTAGCAACACGCTCGACAGCATAATCAATTTCTTCCTGAGGCAAGGGAAAAGAATCCTTATCCGTCAAGACCCTCTCAGGCAGGTTGCCCTTCTCTATAAGGTGTTTCTGGAGGGCCTTGATATCAATATCACGCAATGGGCCGCCGCTCTTAGCCGCCATCGCCCCTATAACACCAACAGCGTAACCCTGGTTCTGGATGTCCGCCTGCATCCTTATAACAGGCATCGCATCGCGGTGCGCGCTGACGCCCAGACCGGTTACAAGAATGCCATCAAATCCTTCCGGCAGGAGGCAGCGATACGGGACATTAACATAGATATCCTTTCTCCCCGGGGGCTTGAGCAGAAACGCCGGATGCACTGTAAATCCGTGCGAGTCGAAATCGCTTTTGGATACCACAATGGTATCGGGGTAAGTACGGTCGTTTAAGATATCAAGCGGTGACATAATAAAGTCACCAACAATCCTGCGTCTCTCGCGCGTATCTATCAACTGGCCAAGGTCATAAGCGGCGCTGTACTTTTTCTTTGCAACAACATAAGCACGCCATGTATCGATAACATCCCCATCGTCGATGAATGTCCAGTCGGTATTGGTGTATCCCGTGCCCATATTTCGCGGCGGCAATCCGGCCCCCTGCACCGCGACGCCGGAGCCGTTCGTATAGACACACTCGGCACCGGCCGCGGCCGCGATGTCCGCGTTGCCTGTAGAATCAATTATAACCTTTGCAAGCACTACACCCCGCCCTTCAGGCGTTGCAACTACTACACCCGTAACTCGCTTTGTCTGCCTCCTTTCAACGAATGCGCCGCAGCCAAGCGTCCCGAACCAGATATCGGCGCCGGCTTTGCGCATTTGTTGTCTGTACCACTCTTTTTTCCATTCAGGGTTCCACCTTGAGCTAAGTTTGTTCTCATCACCGGTGAAACCTGCGATACCTCGATCAACCTCTGTAGTAAAGCCAACGCGATTACCGTGATAGTAACTGCTGATAAGCCCAACCGTACCCACACCACCGAGGCCGTGCAGGTATTCGATAACGAGTGTTTTGCCCCCCTGCCTGGCCGCGGCTATCCCCGCCGGTGCTCCTCCGGTACCTCCTCCAATAACCACAACATCGTATTGACCAACAACCGGTAACGGCCGCTTTTCTGCATGAATCATTACAGATTTCTTCAGTCCCCGGCCAATCCAGCTCAAATCCTCTCTCGTATCTCCCGCTTTTACAGGCTTTGCCGCCCTGCCGTATAGTTTTACACCTTTTAGTTTGCCTCTTCGCTTTGCCTGCGAAGCAGCCGCCCTTCCAAGGCGGCTGCCAACCTTCATCAACTCCAGCGGCCGTAACAGTTTCTCTGCCGTACTACGGGACACATCAGCACAGCCGCCAAGCACATATAGGTGCTTGATACCCTTGGGCCGGAACACATTAAGATTGACTTTTTCCGCGCCTGGCCAGTCGCCGGAAAGAGAGCTCTCTGCCCTCATAGGATCGGGCGGCACCTGGAAGAGCAATTCTGTCGCGTCCACCTGTGCAGTAGACCATGTCCTGTCGCGTGCAATCTGTTCAGCTTCAGCAAACGACGCAAAGGAACTATCCTTCATCGGGATACTAAGCGTGTATTCGACGGCCTCACGAGGGGGACCATTTCCTGCCGGTATTAGCGTTGGCATCTTTCGTACCCGGATGCCTTCGCCGGTCCGGACTTTTCCTCCGACAGCGATATACTTAAAGGTCTGGTTCCCGGCCGGGTATGGCCGAAACGAGGCGCCAGCCATCCTCGCTACGGCGGCCCTTGGTGTGGCATCGATTATGACTTTGGCTTTGACAGCCTGCCGTCCCGAGCGATTGGCCATAACAATGCCGGCGGGAACGCCCTTGCCATCACGCAGTACATCCGTCGCGTAGCAGCCATACAGAAATTGAACTCCCGCCTCAAGCAGCGCATCATCCAATGCCTGCTTGACCTGCATCGGCGTCGGCGGGATACGGCCTTTAGACGGTGGTTCATCGCCGGCTTGTTCGGATTCAAATATAATTTCGCCCAGAAGTATTCGGTTCACGTCGGAACTTTTTTTGACTTGCAGCTTCACATATCGAGCTTGTTCCGTTAGCAGCGATGAAAGGTCAATCGGTCCCCAGGGCTCTTTGAGCGCTTCAGAAGCCCGTTTATTTTTCAAATCAGCTACTTGTTTGAAGTTTTGGTTGTCGTTACCGACAGATACGATAACGCTTTGGACTTCAAAGTCATTTCCCATGTTACGGTTGCGGCGCTGATAGACCATCACGTGGACCTTTTGCAGCCGACATTCTTTTCCGAGATCGCAGGTTATAGAGACGTCCCCATCATACTGAACGCTTTGCGTGGAAGCACTGTGCCATTTGCCATCATTAAGCAGTGACGGATTCGGGGTATCTTTATGCATAGCGGCGGAAGGTTTATCAGCCTGATATTTGAAGCTTAAACCTTTTCTGACTCGTGGCGGGACCGAAGGTTCGGCGAAAATCTTTTTAGCCAGTGGTGATTTCGGCTCCCGACCCGGCTCAAGCCACAGCCGGTACGTTCCGCAAATATCTTCTCCAAGGTAAGGCTGGGACGTCGCAAGAAAAACCTTGGCGCCCTTCTCGGCCGCTGCGACGGCCGCCGTAACAGCACCCGTCGAACCTCCTACAACCACGACGTCCACATCATAAGCAACCGGAATGTCCCGTGCAGATTCAATAACCGCTTTTTCGTAAGCCCCCCGCCCGGATACAGATCCGCCAATATTACGTTCTGTCAATGTTCCTGTTTTCGACGGTTCGGAACAAGCGATGTGCTGAAAAAATAAGATAACCACGAATGTAACAAAGATGAACTTCTTCATTTCCAGTCCTTTCATCCGGCACCCTAATCAATCGCAGATATTCCTATGGGGGTAAAACCATAGGCATATCAGGACGTTAACATTATCTTTAAATTCACTTATTTGCAATAAGAATCCTTATGGATTTACTCAAACACCCTGCGTTCGGTATTTCGGATTAACTTCGGCGACTAAAAATCCAATATGACTTACTAAGACTTGACAGTGAAGGTTTTGACTCTAAAATCACGGTGTATGACAGATTCGGCCCCACGAAAAAAGAAAAAGAAAAAGCACAATCCCGTTATAGATTGGCTGGCTTATGTTGCGCTGCGTCTTCTTATGATCGTTCTCTACATGTTCGACGTCGAGACCATTCTAAACTTCGCCTGTTTTCTCGGTCGATTGTTATGGAAACATTATCATCGAGGGCGAAAACGCGCTCTGGACAATCTTCACGCAAGCTTTCCTGAAAAAAGCGAGGAATGGTGCCGGCAGACAGGCCGGCGAAGCTTCGAGCATATTGCTATGCTCCCGATTGATGTGCTGTTTACGCCGAGGCTGGTGAAGAAACATAACTGGCGTGATTATTCACGCTTTAAGTCCGCCGAAAGGGCAAAGTGGCTCATGAAAGAAGGCAAGGGTGTGCTTATGGTCACTGGCCATTACAGCAACTTTGAAATAATGGGTTATATGATGAGCCTGTTCGGTTTTGATATTTACAGTATCGCGCGTCCGTTAGACAACAAATACATTAACAATTACTTATACAGCGTCCGAAAGCGTGTCGGGCAGAACATAATCGATAAGAAAGGCGCCGCAGAGCTGATGCCACAGTTAACCGCCAGTGGCGCCACCTTGTGCTTTATTGTCGACCAGGATGCAGGCAGAAAAGGGATATTCGTTGATTTCTTCGGGCGAAAAGCCAGCACTTATAAGAGCATAGGCCTGCTGGCTATTACAAATAACGTACCGATAGTAGTGGGTTACAGCAGAAGGGTTGATAATCGCTTTTTCTTTGAGTTTGGGGTCACCCGCATTATTACACCCGACGAATGGTCCGACAAGGAAGATCCGCTGAAGTGGATTACAGCAGAATACACCAGCGCAATCGAGGAATTCGTACGTGAGGACCCAACCCATTACTGGTGGCTGCACCGCAGATGGAAAACCCGACCCAAAGACGAACGGCAGGAATCGCTGCCGTAATCTTACCTATTTTCACACAAATGAGATAATTTCTTCAGTTATCTCCTCTCTCGATTGAAATCGCGGCGATCTGATATTGTGAGGTTGTTAAGAAAAAAGTTGATGAGTCTGTATGACTGGTATATTCTATAAGGCATCAGCTAAATAAGTTTGATAGAAGTGAGAACACTCGGATTGTTCTTTAAGGAGTGGATTAAATGGAAGGCTTTATCCTTCTTTTGGTTCTGCTGGCTATTTTCTGTTTTATGTGCGGGCCGGT
>JABAHP010010448.1_pt2 | contig 14321 bp, 12 predicted proteins | sample 7062081 | NCBI WGS metagenome assembly JABAHP01 (sample SAMN14534357, study PRJNA622989) | marine sediment metagenome | biome: marine biome [ENVO:00000428]; feature: marine pelagic biome [ENVO:01000023]; material: deep marine sediment [ENVO:00002113] | place: India: Gulf of Kutch | collected... | reverse complement strand
TCATGATGGAAATCTAATCTATCTAATATTATTTTACTCAACTGTAATACTTGTGGTTTTATTTTTTAAGGGAAAAAAACTAGTAAGAGTATAAAACATAAATTAATCATTGAAAAAAATGTCAGATTTGAAATATAAAAAGGCAGCAAGAACAATAATTAAGGCCGGTTTCCTTCCATTTCCTATCAATGATACTATGATCCAATTATTAAATTTGTTGATAAAGGAAGACCAATTAGATTTTGTCTTAGCTTTCAACAGAAAGTCATCTCAAACTATGGAACAGCTTAAAATGAGTAGTAAAATGTCTGAAAGGGAGATAGAAACTCATGCTGAAAATTTAGCTAAGAAAGGATTTATATTTAACCAACCTAACTCTAAAGGTATAATGGTCTACAGATTAATGCCTTTAGTAATGGTTGGGGTTTTTGAGTACACTTTTATGAAAAAAATTGAATATAATGAAGAAAATAAGAAAATTGCATACTTATTCGAAAAATTATTCAATGAATTGGGAGATTTTGTCCAAACGAATTACAAAACAATTGTATCATTCTTTAAGAATATGCCTCCAATGGACCGAACTATCCCATTTTTAGATAATAATATTGATGGTGAAGAAATTAATATCACAGTCAATGAAGAATTAGAAGTTCCAATAGAAAAAATAATGATATCGAATAAAGTAGAAGAAATTATCAATAAATTTGATGATATTGCTGTAGGACATTGTTTTTGTAGACATCATCAAGATTTATTATCAAATCCCTGCAAACAGACTAATCTTAGAGAAAATTGCTTTACTTTTGGAAAATCTGCTAGATATGTTTCTGAACAAGGGTTTGGAAGATTAATTTCAAAAGATGAGGCAATTTCAATATTGGAGGCTTCTAAAAAGGATGGATTAGTTCATAAAGCTTGGCACCCTCATTCCGACATCTCAAGACCTGAAACAAGTATTTGCAATTGCTGTAAATTTTGTTGCGGGACTTTTGATTGGTGGCGAACAGGTACAGTAGCTATGATAAATTCAACCAATTTCTTAGCAGAAATTGATAAAAGTAAGTGTGTTGGATGTGGGACATGTCTTGAAAAATGCCCAGTAGACGCAGTTCAAGGCGATGATTATAATAAAGTAGAAGTTGATCGCGAATTGTGCATAGGATGCGGTGTATGTGCCTATTTTTGCCCAGAAAATGCTATTAAATTATTAGAGGGACCAAGAACAGTATTTGTACCTCCTCCTAGATTAAGAAAATAAAGAATTTCTAATCTTTTTCCTCTCTTTTCTTATACGCATCTGCGTTCTAAAAGTTAAGTAAAGAATATAATAGATCAATATTTCTTTAGCTTAATAATAATAATTGAATTATTCATTACTATGAAAAAAGAAGTCTGCATAGAATTCAAGCATGTATCTAAAAAGTATAAAGATTTACTCGCATTAGATAAAATTTCTTTTTCCATAGATAAAGGTGAAGTATTTGGGTATATTGGCCCAAATGGTGCTGGAAAGACAACTACAATTAAGATTTTAGTAGGGCTTATAACTAATTTTAGTGGTGATGTTTTTGTCTATGGTAAAAACATTCAAAACGACCGTAAAGATTTGCATAAAATCATTGGCTATCATCCACAAGAAGCAGGTTTCCAAGAATGGCGTACTGTTAATCATGCATTTAAAACATTCGGTAGACTAGCGGGACTGGATCCATCATATCTTGAAAATCGAACTCAAGAAATTTTAGAATTAATTGGACTAAGCGATTTCCGATACAAAAAAATTGTCCACTTATCAGGAGGTATGGTACAGAAACTAAGATTAGGACAAGCACTTCTTCATGAACCTGAAATTTTAGTAATGGATGAGCCACTGTCAGGATTAGATCCTCAAATGAGATTTCAATTTAAAGAAATCATTAAAGAATTAGCAAAAAGTGGGATCACAATTTTATTTTCTTCCCATATTCTAAGTGATGTTCAAGATATTGCAAATACAATTGGTATTCTAAATCACGGTCAAATAATGAAAATCGGAACTCCCGAAGAACTTCAAACTAGTTTTCATGTAGGAAATATATTAGAAATTGTAGTAGCTAAAAATTCTCGTCTTTATGATGGACTAGAAGATATTCCTGGAATTATTTCAATAGAAAACATCAATTCTGAGAGACAACTGATTCATCTAGATTCTGATGTTGACATTGATTTAATTATAAATAAACTGTTAAAAAAATTGGCAGAACAGAAGTTTCAAGTTAGAAGTTTTAGTCTTTTAAGACCAAGTTTAGAGGAAGTGTATTTAAAATACGTGGGAGGCGATATCAAATGAGTTTACTTATACTTTTTATAGATGAATTAAAAGGGTACGCAAAATCAAAAGTTATGATTGTGTTATGGTTCGGTTTGCCCATTTTATCATTTCTTATGCAATTTATTGACCCAACTCAAATGGAAGGATTCCCTGTTTCACTTTTGGTTTCTCTCGTTGTTTCAAGTATAGGAGGTACTTTATCTGCCATAATGTTGAGTACTTCAATAGTTAATGAAAAAAATCGTCATGTTTATGAATTATTTCTTATCAGACCGGTAAGACGGAGCAGTTTGTTACTAGCAAAATTTTTTGGTGTGTATTTATGTTTGCTTATAGCAATTTCAATATCTTTATCAATTGGTCTTATAATCGATGGATTTACTGGTAATTTAACACAAATTGAATGGAATTTAACCATTGAATATTTGATTATCGGAATGTCCTCAATGGCGATAACATGCTCAATCGGGATTTTTTTTGGAGTTATAGTATCGTCAGTACCAGTGGCGGCAATTTTATCAGTTTATCTTGGTAGTCAATTATCTTCTCTCATTATATTACCTACTATATTTATAGAAGTCTTAAATCCTCAGTTATTAGCCTTAGCTCTTGGAATAACTCTCACGAGTATTATTATGATTCTAAACCTAGTCCTATTCAGTAAGAAACAATTTTAGGATAGAACTGATTTTATTATTTTTCTAAAAAAGAATCAATCGAGATAAACCCTAAATCTAAATTCATTTATTCTAATTGTTCTTTTTCTCTTTTCTTAGAAAACTTACGAAAAGCATAAATTATTCTTTGAAGGGCTGTTATATTTGTTCCAATTGCCAGAATAATCATAGTCCACCATAAAGATGTTGAAAACCATATTTGCAATATTGTGCCAATAAATAAGATAGGTACACGATCTGTTCTTTCGAAAATTCCAACACCATATAAATTATCTATTCCCAATGCTTCAATCTTAGCTCTAGTATATGAAGTCAGGAATGCTCCCACAAGAACTAAGAGTCCTATTTCTAGTGTTGTATACCCTCCCAAAACAACTCCAATAAATATGAAAAAATCTCCAATTCTATCTAATGTTGAATCTAAAAAGCCTCCTAATATAGTAGGACCTTGTAATCTTGCAACGACTCCATCTAATTGGTCAAAAAACTCTGTAATAAAAAGAAAAGTGATAATTATAATTAAACAGTGAAAAATAAAGCCAAAAAAAGTAATAATTGCTGATATCAGCCCAAATAATGTAATATAATTAGCAGGTACTTTTATTAATTTCCTACCTAAAGGAAGTAATAACTTTTCAGAGAATTTTTTGATCTTTAATAGCATAGGTTGTTTTTTTCATTTCTTCATCCATCATTTCTTTCTTAAAATTAGGATTATATTAAAATAAATTTTTACCAAATATTTTCTAAATAAAAAAAAAAAAGGAAAAATTAAATTCTATAGATTGGATAATATTTACTTTCAACATATTTAATAAAATAGTCTGGATTTAAGTCTTCTCCAGTTATTCTCTTAATTAAAGTTGGTGCTCTATAAATTAAACCGTATTGATGGACATTTTCTTTCAAGTAATTTAAAAGATTGGAAAATTCTCCCTTTTCCAAATCTTGGGGAAGAGTAGGGTTATGTTTTAAAGCATGGTCATAAATTTGAGCAGCGTATAGATTTCCGAGTGCATAGGAAGGGAAATAACCGAATCCTGAAGTCCAGTGAACATCCTGCAACACTCCAAGAGCATCACTAGGTGGTGTGATTCCCAGTAATTCTTCCATTTTTGTGTTCCATAATTCTGGTAAATCGCTTGCTTGAAGATTATCTTCAATTATCATTTTCTCTAGTTCAAATCGTAAAATAATATGTAAAGCGTATGTTACTTCATCTGCATCTACTCTGATAAATGATGGTTGTACAACATTTATGGATCGATGAAATTCTTCCATTGGATAATCTTTTAGATTTTCCGGAAAAGTTTTTTGAAATATTGGATACCAATATTTCCAAAATTCCTTACTACGTCCCACTATATTTTCCCACATTCTAGATTGAGATTCATGAATACCCATAGAACATCCATCAGCTAATAATGTTCCGTGAATCTCTTCTTTAAAACCCATTTGATATAAAGCATGGCCACATTCATGAATTGTTGAAAAAAGACAATCAGGGAGAAAATCTTCTCTTATTCTAGTCGTAATTCTTGTATCAATGGAAGATAACGATGTAGAAAAAGGATGTGTTGCTTTATCTTGACGTCCTGTGTTAAAATCAAAGTTGAGTTTTTTCATTATATCAACGCTCAATTGCCATTGCTTTTCTGCTTCATAATGCCTCTTTAAAATTGATTGATTAGGTTTATCAGAAGCACTATTTAGTTTGTCAACAATCTTCACTAATTTAGGTTTTAAACCATTAAAAGTTTTTAAAATCCAATCATAGGTCGCCCCTGGTTCAAATAAATCTAGTAAGGTTGAATATAATGATGGACCTGTATCAAGTTTCTCAGCAAATTCAATTCGTAACTTTATAATTTTCTCAAGGAAAGGTTTAAATATTGAGAAATCACTTTTTTCTCTTGCTTTTTCCCATTCGATATGTGCCAAAGCAGAGGTCTTTGCAATTTCAGAGACTAATTCATCAGGAATCTTAGTTGCATGATCATATTCTCTTTTTGCTTCTCGTATCATTGCTAAGTCTATTACATTTAAGTCTTTTAATTTTTCAGCGGCTTTTATCAATTTACCTGTTTGATCAGACTTAACTCTTGAATGGATTAATTTCTGTATCAGAGCTAGTTGTTCAGCTCTTCCTTTTATTGAGCCTTTAGGCATATAAGTTTGTTGATCCCATCCTAATACAGCTCTAATATAATAAAGTTGCATTATTTCATTAAAATGATCCCAAAGTTCTTTTATAGCATTCATATTAGACTCATCATTAAGTTAAGTGTATAGGAATTGCTAGGTAATGTATTACAAAAAGATTTCGGTTTTTTAATTATCGATTTGTGTTTTGAAGTCTAAAAAAAAAAAAAAAGAATAAAATTACATTCCATATACTGGATAAAATTTCTTCTCTACATAATTGAAGAAGTAATCAGGATTTAAGTCTTCCCCCGTAACTCTTTTAATTAAATCTTCAGCTCTATAAACTGCGCCGTGATGATGAATATTTTCTTTTAAGTAATTCACTATGTTAGAAAATTCACCTTTCTTATATTCCTCTGGTAATTTAGGATTTTGTTCTAAAGCCTTATTGTAGATTTGTGCACCATATAAAGTCCCGAGAAAATATGTAGGGAAATAACCAAAATATCCCATAGACCAGTGTATATCTTGTAATACACCTTCCTTGTCATCTGGTGGAATAATCCCTAATAATTCCTCAAATCTTGAATTCCATACTTCAGGTAATTCACTTACCCTAACTTTTCCATCAATAAGATCTCTCTCTAGTTCAAATCTAAGTATAATATGTAATCCATAAGAGACTTCATCTGCATTTACTCTTATAAACGAAGGTTTAACAATGTTTATAGCTCTGTAAAATTCTTCCAATGGATAATTATTTAAGTTTTCAGGGAAATACTCTTGAAAAGTTGGATACCAATATGTCCAGAATTCTTTACTACGTCCCACATAGTTTTCTAATGTTCGTGATTGGGATTCATGTATTCCCATCGAAGTTCCAGTACATAAAATTGTATCATGCAGTTCTTCGTTGATACCCATCTCATAAAGGGCATGGCCGCATTCGTGAATTGTTCCAAATATACATTCATTTAGGAAGTCTTCCGTTGTTCTGGTGGTAATCCTCACATCTAATGGGGCAAGTGTTTGAGTAAAAGGATGAGTTGATCTATCTTGACGTCCATAACCTTTATCAAAGGTAAATTTTTCAATTAATTCAAAACTAAGTTTGAATTGTTTATCAATATCATAGTTTTTGTGCAATATAGAGTCATCAGGCTTATTTGACGAAGAATTAAGTTTCTTTACAATATCACTAAGTTTAGGTTTTATTGGATCGAAGACTCTGGCAATTGATTTATACGTTGCTCCTGGTTCATATAAATCTATTAAAGTAGAATATAAATCTGGATGAGTTTCAAGCTTCTCCGCCTTCTTTTTTTGTAATTCAAGAGTTTTTTCCAGTAAGGGAACAAATGATTTGAAATCTTTTTCTTGTCTGGCTTTTTGCCATTTTTGTTGAGATAACGCAGCGGTTTTTGTTATTTCTACAACTAATTCTTTTGGTAATTTTGTTTCTTGATCATATGCTCTTTTTGCTTCCCGAAGCATTGCAGCATCAATTTCATTGAGATCTTTAATTTTCTCAGCTTTTTTTATCAAATTTCCTGCTTTTTCTGAGACTAGTCTGTTATGAATTAGTTGAGTCATAAGTGCTCGTTGTTCTGATCTCCCTTTAACTGATTTATAGTTCATCATATTGACTTCCTGATCCCAACCGAGCAAAGCTTGTATGTAATTTAATCTCATGAATTCAGTAAAGTAATCACGAAGTTCTTTAATAACACTCATTTTTTAAGCTCTTTTTTAAAATTTATTAATCATTAAATACCAAAAATAGGTTAACTTTAGCATAAAAAATATACTAATATTTATTTGAATATAGACTCAATTATAAAGAGCTTTATTGCGAACTTTTATTGAACTAACAACACGCAATTAAAAATTTAATAAGAAAAAACCTAATAATTAGGATAATTTTTCTTGTTTAACGAAGAAATCAGCTGCTAATTTTATATCCTCAATAGTTAAAGACCTATCCAAAGATTTTTGTAATTCTGATATTAAATTTTCACACAATTTCAAACTAAGTGAGCTTCCTTGTTCAGAGATGAAATTTTGTAGTTCTTTAGTAAAATCTATGACTAATGGTTTTTCCATATCCTTTTTTATATCTTCATGAGCCCCAAATAATTCCATTGGCATTTTTGCTTTTGGGGCAGTAGTATCAGTTTTCTTCATAGGTGTAGCTTCTTTTCGTAGTTCTTTAGGAGGGGGTATTTTTTTTATGACTTTTAATTGAGGTTTTATAACTTTTGATGGCTTAATTTCTATTTCTTTATCTAATTTTTGGAATGATACAAGTTTTTTTGGTGTGCTTTCTGGTGCCGGAGTTAATTCTTCTTCTGGGGGTACTTGGTCTTGGGGCTCAGCTGAGGATTCTGAAGGTGGGAGTGGTTTAACTGTTACCTTTCGTGTAAATATTAGTGGTTTAACAACTTCAAAATCTCTAGTCTTTTCAAACTCTCTTCTTTTCTCTACATCTTCCTTTATCTTTTTATTGAGAACATCAATTTTTTGCTTTAAATTCTTAGTAAACATGATGTTCTGATATGATTCACTTAGGACAGATATTTCTTTGTATTTTGCCAACGCTTGAATCTTTTTTCCTTCTAAAACTAAATTATCTGCTTCATTAACTAGAACTTCTAAATTTTCAGGAAATTCTTCTTTTAAACCAAGAATCTCACTAATATATCCTTTGATTTCAGATTTAGCATCTGGGGCATTTAACGATATTTCTTTAAATTCAGGAATACTTAATTCATTTTTTATTCTTTTTATATCAGCGTCTTCTACTAGATCCCGTTTATTTCCAATTATCAATAATTTAGAGTAATTGCTCTCGTTCTTATGTAGATTCAAAAAGAAATTAATCATTTTTAAATTATAATTAGCTAAATTAAAAAAAAGTATTAACAAATCGGAACCACGTACAAATTTCGACCACAAAAGAGAAAAATTATCATTCAATTGAAAATCCCATATATCAAAAGCGATTCCATCTATTTCGAGAGTTGATGTCTTCGCAAAATCCATAAGAGTCTTCTCTTCCCCACTTTTTATCATGTTATAAAGAGTGGTTTTGCCTGAATATGCCGGACCAATTATTGCGATCTTAGAATGAAGTTCTTTTTGAAGGGTAGCTAAGTATTGAATAAAGCTTTCTAGCGTAGGTCCAGATTGATTCACGTCTGAAGGATTTGGGAAGAATTCTTTAAATTTTTCAATTGTTTTTTTCATTATTGTATCAATATACTGAAGCGAATCAACAATATCTGTTATAAACAAGAAATAGAGATTTTCATATGCCCTATGAAAAATTTGAAAGGTTGATAGAGCTCTTTGAAAAGTCTTTCCTGGCATAGGCATATCAATATATTTTTGTATTATCATTTTGACATTCTTTAATTCCTCATTTCCAAGAGCTTTTGCATAATTTTTTACAAACAATAATTCTGATTCTAGAAAGATATGAATTTGTCTTAACATATTCTCTCAACCTAATTATGATAATTGGACATGTTTATTATTATATGAATAGAAGATAAGCTAATTAATAATTTTTTATAATTATACAAATGTAATTTTTATTGTTTTTTTATATTTATTTAGAAGAATAATAAAAAATATTAGATTTTAATAATTTTTATTTCATAGGTTAAGTAAATAAAACTATAAATAGAAATTCCTAACGATGCCCCTACATTCGAGCGATATTCTAAAATACTTGGATAATGAATCAGATACAAAAAATAAAGCGGAATTAATTGATTTATTACGTAATACTATAGGAAATTTATGTTTTGAGGAATGTCAACCAGATAGAATTGCTTGTACTTTGCAACCAAAATGTTCAAGAAGACATTTGTTAAAACTTCGTATTAAAAGTGGGTTAACTGTAGATGATTTACCAAAATTTTGTTATAGTGTTCATAAAGGGGTTGTTGAGAGGTTTTTCAGGAATAAAACAGTAATTTACAGACCTTTTGATGCATATTTATATTTAATTGATTTTTTAGATGTTTTTTTCCATGGTGATTATCGGAAATTAAATAAGTTTATCTCACTTAATAAATTGGAAGAAGCATATAAGATATTTGAAGATAGAATTCATAATAGGGATGAAAAGTTTGAATATCTTAAAACGGAAAACCATATAATCTTTAAATTTGAGGATCGAATACATATAATCTATTTGAATGAAAAATATGTTCTTTGCAATGCGAATCGTGAAAATATCACGAGTCTTGAACTCTTAAATGGAATCTGTCAACTGTATGCAAATATTTACTTTCCAGAAGTGAAATTGGCGTTTATGCCTAAAAAACACGTTGAAATTTCCCTTAAAGTTCCATATGATATATTAACAAAGATCTCCAAGGCCCCATCACAAGATAATAGTACTAAAGCAGATGAGTATTTCTGGAATACTTTTTGGGAAGATCTAAATGCTTTAACACAATATTGTGATCAAATTAGTTTGTATGAAGATATCAACCAAAATTTAGAAATTACTTTATATATAAGTCTCTTAACGAACAATTACAATGAAGAAGGAGAGAAATTAAAACTCAGATATAGAGATTTAAGATTAATACTTAATTTTGCATCCCGAATCTATACAGAATATTACATAATTTGGATTTAAAATAAAATGGTGGTTATATGAATGATATTAAAAAGGAACCAGTAGAATTAATTCAAGTAAAAGATTTTGTAAAAGATGGTAGATTTGATGATGCCGTAAATATTATCGCACTTTATATTGGAGATGCTAAAGACGATGAATTTTTAGATAGACTTGAAAATGTCATAGAGACTCTTCTAACTTTACATGGTGGGCGTACTGTCTTACGTTTCTTAATTGAAAATCTTGTTATAGATATTCCATCTTTATTAGAATATCTTTCAAAACGAGATCCCGTTTTACGATTTACTTTTTTATTGTTATTGAAGACAATTTGTGAGCAGGAATGTGATCTCTTTCTTCCTTATAGCGAAAATTTAATAAATTCAGATGATCCAAATGTTCGAGAAGCTGCTCTGCAATTATTAATTTATATGTTAGGTGGAGATTCATTAATAGAAGATGAATCTCTTATAAAATCTATATTATCAAAACTAAATGACGAAAAAGACTTTGTTGTAGAAAAAGCTCTTCAATCTTTAATAGCTATAGGAGTGAAATCTCCTAAACTAATGACAAAATTATTGACTGATTATGCTAAAGAAATATTAGAATCACCCAACAATGAAAAGATTAGGGAACTGATCGATGAGATATTAAAATCAATTGTTTCTGTTGATAAAATTGATGAAATTGTTGAGGAAGAATCCGAATCGTCTCCGGAGGAAGAAAAAGAAGCCATTTTAGAAAAAGAAGAATCCGAAATATTAGATAAGGAATTTGAACTTAAAAAGAAAGAATTAGAAATCAAGAAAAAGAAATTAGAATTAGAAGAAAAGGAGAAAGAAATAGAGGAAAAGGTAATCCAGAAAAAAGAGGAAGTTTTAAAACTTAAAGAGGAGATCTTAGAAAAGGAAAGTGATATGGGTGAGGAGAAAGAGACTAAAATCCCAAAAAAATTAAAGAAAAAAGAAGAAGAAATTATTGATAAAGAAATTGAATTAAAAAAGAAAGATTTAGAAATCAAGAAAAAGAAATTAGAATTAGAAGAAAAAGAGAAAGAATTAGAAGAAAAAGAAATTATAGAAAGGGAAAAAGCTTTAAAAATAAAGGAGGAATTAATTGAAAAAGAAAAAGCTCTATCACAGGTTGAACTAGAACTGAAACAAAAATCTATTGAACAAAAAGAACAAAAAATTAAAGATGATGAAATGAAAAGAGTTGAGGAAGAACTAAAAAAAGTTTCTAAACAAAAAGAAGATAATTCCGATTAATCTTCACTCGTCTCTTCATCTTCAAAATTTAAGCTAGAATCTGGTTTATTTTCACTTATAGGAGTTGTATGTAAACGTCTCACAATTTTTCTAATCTCCTCTATTTTCATACTTTCGGGAGGGAGATTAATCTGAACCTTTTTTGCAAGATCATAAGCAAGTTCAATATATTGTAGATCTTCAAGAAATTCTACAATCTGAATTTTATAATCAGGATCTTCAACCCCCTCACCATATTCAAGTAATTTTTCTTTAAGTAAGATATCAATTTTATCTGATCTTTCCGCATATTTAACCTTTTTAACCAGCATCTTAAAAGAATTCATAATGTTATACATTTCCGATTTAGCATAACTGTCAATGTTTTTCAAAACATAAAAAATATAGAGTTCCGCTTTTTCCCATCTTTTAAATTTTAGACTGGCTTCAACTAGTTCCAGAAGAGCTTGTTCATAAAGAAATTTGCTTTCAACATTTGGTATAATCTTTTCGAAAATCCAATCTAATAAATTTGGTTGATCAAATTTATCAATTATATCAATCAAAAACTTCTCTACAGCAAAATATAATTTTGCATTTTCTGTTTTTGTTGATGATAGAAAAGAAACTAAAGCGTATTTAACTCGTCCCATAGCGTCTTCTAAATTCAGAGGAGTTTCTGCAAATTTATAAAAAGCAGATTCTAAAATAGGGATAATTTTGTCTTTTGCATCAAAATCATATACAAAATATTCTCCCCATGCGGGACTAGGACCTGCGGTCTTTTTAATAGTACCCTTCTTTTTTTCCCCTGATGATTTTGACGTGCTAGTTGATTTCTTTAATTTTATCCTCTCAGAAATTTCATTTACTTCTTCATCTGATAGAAATTCTAACACAATTTTATCTTTTTCTTTAGGAATAACTAATCTAAAATATACATCAGTACCTTCTTCAAAGAATTCATCTCTTAGTGCTTTAGGAAAAGTTATACCAGTTTTGGTTTTTTTGACAATCTCCTCAAAAAATGGTTGCTCTGGTTCTTTATTGGAATTCTGATCTTCTTCCATATGTATAGTATTTTTAATAAGCATTTAAAATTCATTATTGAGGATTTAAGAAAAAGTTCAAATAAAGACCTATTTATAATTAACCCGTGATATTTACGAGCTCTACTCCTCTGTGATGATAATTCTTGTCAATAAAGCAAAGAACTGCATGGCCACGATGACTGTATACAATTGGAACAGGATAAGATTCAGCATTTTCAATAAAACTTTTTTTTATGAATAAAGGAAGAACTGTGCCACAAACCCTACAATCTACTTGAATTCGTTTAATTAATCCTAAATCTGCAAAATTTACAATGATATCTTCCATAACTTCATTGAATTCCTTATCAAAAAGGCCAGGCGATAAATCTCCATATGATAAAATTGTCTGCACATCAAAAGTCTCATTAAATTTTAGGTCAACATATTCTAATAGTGCTTCTAAAAGTTGATATTGAACCGCTGGACTTGCTCCCACCGTGTATATAAGACTATTCTTGCGAATATATACAAGTTTCATATTTCCTTTATCTCTATGAAAAAAAATGTCACTAATTGGATTTTCCTTAACAATATTTAAATCTAAATCGAATCTTCGAAAGGATCTTTCCGGTTTCCATTCGTATAAAGTAAATTTTTCATTACTGATATTAACAAATTCAAGAAATTCTGCAATATTTTTATAAACTGGCATTGATTCAAAACCAACTTAATTTTTGTTTTGTAGATATGAATTTTACCTGATATAGGTAAATTCTCTTATAACAGTAAAATCGATATTATAATTAGGTAATGCGACTTCTCATATTTATATCTTTCATTTAAATAACCTATCTAATTTGAAATATTTTTTAGGATTATGACTCTTGCTTTTGTTAATGGAATTAACATTTCCTATGAAATTAAAGGAAGTGGTTTTCCAATTATATTCATCCATGGCTTTGGTTCAAAAAAGGAAATTTGGAAACCTCAGGTAATTGATTTTAGAAAAAAATATAGAACTATTACATTTGACTTAAGAGGAACTGGAAAATCTGATAGACCAAATTATCTCTATACTATGGATATGTTTGTAGAGGATATAAAAGGATTAATGGATCATTTACAAATTGAATCTGCACACCTAATTGGAAGATCATTTGGTGGAATGATTACTCAAAATTTTGTATTAAAATACCCGAATAACGTAGATAAGCTTATATTAATAGCTACAAATGCATATTTTGATGAAAAAGATGCAGCTCAAATTGCAATAAACAATCGAATAAAGGAAATTGAATTAATAAAAAAAGATCCTACCAAGGCTTTTTGGAATAAAGCTGTTTTTGTTTATCATCAGAAATTCCGACAACAACTTAAACAAAATCCAAAAAAGAAATTTCATAATGCTTTTTCATTAGAGGATTTGATAGAACAAAGCACTATAAATCTATCAACAGCTCAAGATATTATTAATCAAGGAAATGCGATGAAAATGCATAATGTATTAAAACATTTACATAAAATTAAAAACGAAACCCTATTAATTGCTGCTTCTCACGATAGATTGATTCCAAAATCTTCTTTAATTGAGATGAATAAAAGAATCTCTAATAGTACAGTGAAAACTATTGAGAAAGCAGGCCATTTCATGACAGTGTCAAGAGCAACTGAAGTAAATAAAATTATATTAGATTTTTTAAATCAGTAATATCCTTTGTTATACTCAATAAAAAAGGAGGTTTAGACAATATGAATAAAAAAAAGACTAAAAGAGAAATTGGTTCTTTTACAGAAACTCATAGAGCTAAAGAATATGAAAATTTATCATTTACTGTAGTTTTAGTCCAACCTGAGCATTCAGGAAATATTGGTTCTATAGCGCGTGTTATGGAAAACTTCAATTTTAAAGATCTTGTTATTTTTAATCCAATTGAAAGTGTTGATAAGATTTTAAACTATGAAACTCAAGGATTTGCTATGCATGGAAAAGAAATCCTATTCAACTCTAAAATTATAACAGTGGAAAATCAAGAAGATCATATCAAAGAATTCGAAGCCTTTCTTAAGAATTTCGACTATATCATCGCAACTACAGCTCGAGGTAAAAGATATTCAAATATTAGAAGATTAGCTATTTTTCCAGAAGATTTAACTCTTCCTCCCTCTAAAAAACCTTTAAAAATTGCACTCTTATTTGGGAAAGAATCAAGAGGATTAACTAATGATGAAATAAGTCTTGCTGATATACTTATAAGAATTCCGACA
>JABAHP010002292.1_pt7 | contig 14336 bp, 10 predicted proteins | sample 7062081 | NCBI WGS metagenome assembly JABAHP01 (sample SAMN14534357, study PRJNA622989) | marine sediment metagenome | biome: marine biome [ENVO:00000428]; feature: marine pelagic biome [ENVO:01000023]; material: deep marine sediment [ENVO:00002113] | place: India: Gulf of Kutch | collected... | reverse complement strand
GTAATCCAATTTCTCGGTTACACTCTGAAAACCGTGGCTGCCAAAGTTGCGAGGGATCACGCCGTAAACGATGGCATTCTCTACCCAGGCCGTATTCTCCGTCTCCCAGTCTGCGATTCGCGGCTGGTTGTCGGCTAGCACAACATAGCCGGTGCTGATGTCATCTCCGCTCGCTTGGTCTACGACTCGCAGCGAGAAGTAATACTCACCGTCGACGGAAGGCATTGTCACGACGAGGCGTTTTGCACTGATCTCGCCGATGAATTCGCGATCACTTAGGCCTGCGGCTCCTTGAACCGATACGGCAGCCGGGTTGCCCCGGCGTGCAGACCAAATGTGTTCAACGATCGGTGGCCCACCTTCTTCCGCTGGTTTGCTCTCTCCGCCATCTAGCACAACGTTGCGACCGTCGAGTGACATCCGGATTACAGCGGTCGGCCGGCGCCTAAGTCGCCCGGTGTAGGTTAGCATGTCCGAGGTTCTCTGCTGCCCGTCGGCGTGTCGGCATATGGCCACGATCCGATTCTCTCCTTCCGATATGGGTACATTGGCTGAAAAGCGATCACCATCCACACTCGCCTGCAAGTCAACACCGTTGACGTTTACCAAGATCGCCTGGCAGTCGTTGAAGCCCGCAAGCTGTCCGGTAACAGGCTTGTTCCACGCCCAGACCTCCGCATCCCCTCCGCCCAACACTATCCGGCCTTCCGTGGTCGGCGCTGTTGCTGTTCCCTCACCCGTCTTCTCCATGGCAGACGGCTGAAGTGGCTTCCGCTTACAGGCTGCCACGCTGGCGCCGGCGGCGGTCAGCGTGGCGAGCCGCAAGAAGCTTCTGCGCGTGAGTTTACGGCCCGTCAAGGTTTCCTACCTCATCCCAGTCAAGGCGATGCCACGCACGAAATGCCGCTGGAACATGAGGAACAAGATCAACACTGGCAAGGTAGCGACTACCGAGCCAGCCATGACCAGGTCCCACACAGTGCGGTGTTTCACCACGAAGAGAGCCAATCCAAGCGGCAAGGTGCGTACATCTGGGCTGCTGACGATGATCAGCGGCCAGAAGAAGTCGTTCCAGGCATAGGTAAAGGTGAAAATACCCATGGCCGTCAGGGCCGGCCCGCTGAGCGGAAGCACGACCTGGAAATAGATCCGAAACTCCGAAGCGCCGTCAATGCGCGCTGCGTCGAGGAGTTCGTTGGGGATAGTCTTCATATATTGGTGTAGCAAGAAGACACCGTACGAGCTCACTGCCCCAGGAATGATCAGGCCCCAATAAGAATCGAGCCACCCATGGCCGCCCTGTCCGAGGATGTTATTGCCGCCAAAGAGCGGGATGTGCTGTAGGACCAGATAGGAGGGGATCAGGGTGACCTGGCCCGGGATCATCATCGTGCCGAGCATCAGCAGGAACAGGAAGTCGCGCCCGGGGAACCGTCGCTTTGCGAAGGTATAGGCGGCGAGCGAGTTACAGAAGAGCTGAAGGAGGGTGACAGAGATCGCGACAAATCCACTGTTAAAGAACAACCGCCCGAGGCCTGCCGTCTCCAGGAACCTAGTGTAATTATTCAAAGTGACGTTTTCCGGAATCCAGTTCGGGGGCCAATCGAAGATGTCACCAATGGGCTGGAAGGAAGCCGAAACCATCCACGCCCACGGGGCAGTAAACAGTATCGTGCCTACGATCAGGATTGTGTAAACCACCAGCTTCCAACCGGTCTCCCTGAGCGCCTTCAGACTGGTGATGCGTCTTGGACCAGCCGTGGTGATTCTCTTCTCTCGCCTTACTACTTCCACAGCTCACATCCTTTCCTAGTACTGGACGTCCTGTCGCCGCAGGCGTAATTGCAGCAGCGTGAATACGAAAATCATTGCGAACAACGCGTAGGCCATCGCTGAGGCGTAGCCCATGTCGAAGTGCCGAAATGCCTTCTCGTATAAGTAGTAACCGATCGTCGTGGTCCGGCGCAATGGCCCGCCACTGGTCATGATAAAGATCTGGGTGAAGATCTGGAACGACCCGATAACCGAGGTGATGAAGAGGAAGAAAGTTGTGGGACCGAGGAGCGGGATGGTGATGTGGGACAACCGTTGGATCGAGTTGGCACCGTCGACCTTGGCGGCGTCGTAATACTCCTCCGGGATAGACTGCAGGCCGGCCAAGAAAATCACCATGTGGAAGCCTGCGCCGCCCCACACACTCATCAGAATCACGGCCGGCATAGCCAGGTTGGGGTCGGCCAGCCAGAACAGCGGCTCCTTGATCAGGCCCAGGCTGATCAGGTAGTAGTTGAGCAGCCCATAGTCGCCCTGGTAAACCCACTTCCAGATGATCGCGGAGACCACGAGTGGCGTGATCACCGGGATGTAGTACAGGGTGCGGAAAACGCCACGACCACGGATCTGGTGGTTGAGTAGAAGAGCAATCAACAGCCCGGCGATCATTGTGAGCGGTACCGAGGCCACCGTATAGTAGATGGTATTGACGACTGCCTGGTGGAATCTCTCGTCCTCCAGCAGACGCACATAGTTATCGAGCTTGACGTAGGGCTTGGCAGGTTCCAGGATGTTCCACTCGTGAAAGCTGAGGTAGAAGGAGTAGACGACCGTAAAGAGTGTGAAGACACAGAACAGGATCAGGCCCGGCGAGAGGAAGAGGTACGCACTCCACTCCTTGCGCATCCGGCGCAGCACGCCTGCCAGATCCACCGATCGCGGCCGAACCAACCTTCGTATAACAGTGACCATCGTTGTCATAGCATTCTCCCGTCTTTGTGGCGACCAGGGGGTACCGGCGCTGGTGACACCCAGCCAGCGCCGGCGTCAGGACACGCGGCGTTCGTGCTACTCCAGGAGAGCCTCAGCTTCTTGTGCCGCCTCTGTAATGGCGGTGGCTGCATCAACTTCGCCGTAGATCGCTCGAGCGAGCGCATCGTTCAGCAGGGACTCCATCTCGGGCCACTTGGGCTGGTCGATCTGGCTGACGACTGCACAAGTCATGTTCTCTGCAAATCCCTCCAGGACCGGGTTGGCCTCAAAGGTGGCGGGATCCGCCAGCAGCGACTTGCGCGGCGGCAGGAGCGTTGTCGGTGCCTCAGGTGTGCCGAGGTTCAAGAGGGCCATGTTCTCTGGCTCGGAGACGAACTCGATCCACTTCCAGGCGGCGTCCTTATTCTGGCTGGCCTGGAAAATCACCAGAGTATCGCCAGCGATAGTGGTCGCGCACCGCTCATCCATCGGCAGCGGCGCTGTGCTCCACTTGTCTGTCACATCTGGGAACTCGTTCTGCAAGGTTCCGGCGAACCAGGCACCTGCCACGTACATGGCCACGGTACCTTCAGCAAACGCCACGCGCCCGTCCCAGGAGTTCGAGTTATAGAAGTCGGGGGGCGAGTACTCCGCGAGCCCCACATAAAACTCCGCTGCGCGCTTGCCCTCTTCGCTGTCCCAGAGCACATCGATGCCATCTTCGGAGAGCAGGTCTCCGCCGGCCTGCCACAGCCACGGATACCAGTAGTAGGCCGCCTCGGGGGCAAAGATGATGAACCCGTACTGCTTCTCTTCGGGAATAGTCAGCGCCTGCGCGGCCGCGAGAAACTCGTCCCAGGTCTCAGGCGGCTTGGTGATACCCGCTGCTTCGAACAGATCGGTGCGGTAGAACAGCCCAGTTGACTCCGCATCAATCGGCAGGCCATATATGTGGCCCTCGGACGTGGCGGAGGTGAGAAAGGCCTCGACGTAGTCGTCTGGATCAACCACCTCGCTCGTGGCGATATAGTCGTCGAGGCTCACCAGGGCGTTGCGCAATGCGAACTCGCCGACGGCGCTCGCGTCCATGTACGCTATGTCGGGCGGGTTGCCGGCCGCCACCTGCGTCAGCAGCTTGGTGTGCATTTCCTCGAAGGGCACATCGTGGAATTCGATGGTGATGTTGGGGTGCAGCTCGTGGAATTGCGCGGCGAGATTCTGCCACGTTTCGCCCCCCCCAACCCAGGAGGCGAAGGTGACGACGACGGGCTCAGCCGGCTCGGGGACACCTTCCTCAGGGCTGGTCGGCGTCGCCTCCGGTGCGGCCTCAGTGGGTGCCGAAGTCGCTTCTGGTGTTGCTGCAGGTGCGCAGGCGGCAACCATCGCCGCCGTTATGAGCAGCGTCAGGATCAGCAACAACATCGACGGTTTCTGATTCCTCTTGTGACTAGCCATTTCTGTTTCCTCCTTAATCTTAATCAGCATAGACCTGTGGCTCAGTGCCACAGTGACGACGAAACTCGTACGACCGCGTGTCCTCCCCCACCAACCCCCGTTCGTCACTGGCTGTACTGTGCGACGGACGGGGAGTATGGCCAATGCCTGTACTAAAATGAGTGTAGCTCAGTCGCTGCCCATCGCGATCACGGCCTTCACGAAACCGGGTGGTTTCGCAGACAGTGCCCGAAAGCCCTCATCCACCTGGTCTAACTCAAAACGGTGAGTGACGAGCGAGGACGTCTCAATCTTGCCCGCAGCCAACAGCGTCAGACTGCGCCGCATGCAATCCATCTGGTAGTCAGTTCGCCGCTCGTGGGCGTTCAAGACCTCCAGGGCCTTCCAGTTCCACAACTCCATGTCTACTTTTCTAGGACCACCCTGATGGTATCCGACAATGGACAACACCCCGTGCTCGTGTGCCATTTGCCCGGCCAAGGTCAGCCCAGCCTGCGTACCAGACGCCTCGACCGCAACGTCCACGCCGTAATCTCCTCCCAACTGACTCCAATCCGTCATCTTCAAGTCGTCGGGCACCTGATCCGGCGTCATGACTTCATCGGCCCCAAAGCGCTCGGCCGCGCGATGAGCCTCTTCCCTGATGTCAATGCCCGCCACCCGGCCCGCCCCTTTGAGGCGCATGGCTTGAAGCATGAGCAGTCCCATGAAACCCAATCCGACGATGGCGACGGTATCGCCCAACTCAACGCGAGTGCGGCGTGCTCCACTGATGATACAAGAGAGCGGCTCTCCCAGAGCAATGTCGTATCCGATCCCCGGTGGGATCGGCGTTACGCAGCTTTGGGAAGTCGCAGCGTACTCGGCAAATCCCTTCTGGAAAAGACCTGTTACCGCCAGGCCGGGCCTGATATTGCAGACCTCAGCCCCTACTTCGACCACCTCACCCGACACCTCGTGGCCCCATTCTCTGGGATACGGACCCTGATCCCCGCGCCACCCGTGCAACTCCGACGCGCACACGCCACAAGCTCTCACCCGCACCAGAACATCTGTGGGGCCCACGACGGGAATTGGGCGGTCCTCTACGCGGCTCCGCTGTGGTTCAACCAGGACAGATTGCTTCATCGCCCACTCCTGGGCTGGACTTCCAGCACGACGCGTTCGTGGCCGGCAAAGGGCACCCAGGGGTTCCCTTCCGCTCCTGTGTCTGAACGTGACCGACCCAGGACAAAGCCGTAGTAAACGCTTTGATCACCGACCGGCAGCCCAGCGCTATGCCACACTCCTCGATCCATGATCACGCCTTGCCCAGGTTCGAGTAGAAAGGCCTTGACCGACTCGGCACTGGGTTGGTGAGGAGCCGCAGGCATTGAGAGTGCCACCACCTGAATCATCGACTGATTCAATACATACACCCACTCCTCGCGGTCGAGATGCCGCTCCAGCGCTTCGATCAGAAGCGGGCGTGGATCTGTGCGCACGATACCGACCGACAGTGGCACAGCGTCGCGTAACTCACCCACGCGACACCAACACGCCCAGCCATCTCCGGTCACATCCGGGGGCCTCTCGTCTACGAGGCCCACGACTCGTCCGAATGCAGCGAAAGCCACGTGTGAGACAGGTTGTACGGCGATGTGTCGTTCCTTGTCCACAATCCACCTCCCGCAGCCATTCCCAGGAGTGCCGCCACCGTTCTTATGCCGGCAGATCAAACGTGAAACGCCGATAAGGCACCAACCTTGGTGCTCCAGCCAGGCCCGAGGGGCGCTCAACCGCGTTGAGGAGATTCGCCAGTGTGTTGGCGCCCCGCAACTCCAAGATGTTCTCACCCGGCCGGAGGAAGTCGGTGATCTCCATCTCATAGGGTTCCCACAGCCGCACGCCAGCCGACTGACCGTTGACCAGCACCTCCAGCACGTCGTCGGCCATCGCTGGCTCCAGGAAGATGCGTTGTCCGGCGAATGCGGGTGGCAACTGGAAGCGCCGGCGATAGACAGCTCGCCCCGAGAAGAACGGATACCCCTGAGTGGTCCACGAGGCCGGCTGAACTGTGCGGCGCGGCGCTACAATAGCGTAGCCCTCCCGTTCCTGCCCGGCCAGACTGAAATCACCGACGAGCTTCAGCAGATCGAGCAAACCATCGGTAGCGTCCGTCACGGTCAGGCGTACAGCGATAACGTTTGTACCCTCGAGCACCAGATCACCGATGTTCAATGTCAGCATCTGGCTATCAAAGGTACTGCGCATAGGCGCTGCCGTGACATGTTGGCCGTTGACGAAAAGCTGCCACGCCGAACCGGCGAAGCCATCTACGATCAGAGCCAATTTGGCTGGTACGTGTTCAACCTGGAAGCTGGTCCGGTACCAAACATTGATGGGGTAAGGCTGGATGGGCTCGGCTGGCAGTTGGTAGGACCAGGCACCGGGTACCATCGGCACCCAGCCAGTCGTATCTACGTCCGGTGCGCTGTAATCAGCCTGGACCGTTCCCGCCATTTCGGCTGTGGTTAGCCAATTTCCGAGAACTAGAGCGTTATCGTTTTCTGCCTCAAACTCCCATGCCCCGTCCAGCACCAAAGGACCTGCCGGCTCGCCAGCTTCCGCAACCAGATGGATTGGGTGGCCATCGTGCTCCAGAACAATGCTACCTTCGCTCGAAGCCGCGTAGCCACTCACCTGTCCATCGGTGATAGAGTCCACAGTAATGCTCGCCTCGACAATGCGGAGGTTCGATGAGGCCATAGGCAGTACAAAGGTCGAACCGGCAGGCGGCAAGACCAACCGGAAGTGAGTGTTACCGTCCACCTCTTGCGTGGGCACAATCGGCCACTCAGCACCATTGGACGGCTCCCACCGTACCGGCTGCACATTGCCACGCAGTATTACCTGGGTCGATTGAGCAGCGAACGTAGGATTGACGAAGAAATAGAGATTCTGATCGTCCTTCACCCGGTGCAGGTAAAAGACCTTTGGATTGTCGATGACGACGTCGGGCTGAATCAGCCCATCCAGGGCCTGTTCCAGTTTATCAGCCACAGCCTGGCGCTCGGCTGCCACTTCACCTGTGATCTCCTGGCGCTCTCCATCGGGTGGTGTGAAGAAGTAGCGACTCTCCTCATTCTCCGACTCAATAACGAAGAAGGGACTCTCGGTGTGGCCGGGTGTGCCCAATTGCTGTTGTAGGCGCAGGGGCAATTGGCGGGCAAGGGCATAACTGCACAGGAGGCTGGTCTTGCCACCGCCAGGATGCTCACGCTCGATGACATCTAGATCAGTGAAGCTGCGGAAGTTCTGCTGGCTCTCCCTGGGGTGGATACCGAAGAGAGCCTCAATGCGCTCAGAGACATCCACCAGACCATCGGGGCCAAAGGCTTGGTCGGGCAGGAAGATGATGCTGAGTACTCGGCCGCCCTGCCCCACAAATTGCTCTAACCGCCCAACGGTGCTCAGCTTCAAATGGGTCATAGGGGGCAGAACCAACAGTTCGTAGGTCTCATCCTGTACCTGAATGGCATTGTCAGCGAGTTCAGCGGCAGCCAGTGTATCTTCGTCCAGATAGTCAAAGTCGTGATGCAAGCGCAGGAGCAGGTCGGTCAGAGCATTGAAATCGTATTCAATTCGATCAGCCAGTAGGTTGCGGCTTTGGGGCGTGTAGGTAGCGAACATGGCGTTGATAGGCCAGATCACCGCCACTTTGGCCACGTGGCGACCGCCGGTCAGCAGGTAGCTCAACCGGCTGATGTAGTTCGAGAAGTCGCCATAGTAATGCCACCAGGGGTACTGGTAAAACATAGAGGGCGGCCAATCCCGCTTCCGAGGCCCTTCCAGGGTGTAGTGAAACCCGTGGGGGTTGAGCAGATTGACACCCAGTACATACTCCCAGTCGGCGATCCACTTCATGCGTTGCATCGTGGCATCCATAAAGGTGCCGCCGAAGGATTCGCAAAGCAGCCACGCTCTACCCAACTGGTGGGCAGCCGAACTCGCCACCTTCATCGCCACGTGTTCGTTGGGGCGGTCTTGGTTACCGACGACAGGATAGAGGTGGTCCACGCCTGGGATATCCATATGGGCGTAGTGCTTGAGAAGGTTGCCCTCTACCCGGATTGTCCTGCGCAGCGATTCCTCATACAGCATGTGGCCGGTGAACAATACATCATGCTCTTGGCACCACTCGTGGATCTGGCGGTAGAAGGCGCTACTGTAGAAATCGGTAAGGGTATTGTAGAAGTCATAGCGAACTCGAGCGCTATCTGGTCTGACGTCAAAGAAGAGGTCCGGCAGGCGGGGACGCAAGCCGTATCCGTTGCGTTCCTGGAAGCGGCCAAACATGTCCTTCGTCCACGGCACGATAGGGTTGTCGTTACCGGTTAAGAAGTAGTGCATCGCCGGCTCGTCAGTGTAGAACCCTGCCACTGCAAGGGACATCCTGTTGCCGACGGCCTTGGCGTACGGCTCATAGCCGATATGAAGGAACTCGGCTGTTGCCTCGGGGTTCAATGCATCAATGTAGTAGTCGACTTCCTTCTCCACGATGTACATGAGACGCCAATTGCCCGGCGGTACTTCCCACGGGATCACGTCGACGAATGACAGATTAGGCGTCAAATCAATGACCTGGTCATCGGCACCCAGGGCGAAGGCCGCCACTGGGGTGGAGCGCTCGAAGTCCAGATAGCGGCTATCGGCGCCGGTCAGGTAGGTGAACCAGGGACCGCGTACGGTGAAGCTGATGCATTCAATGTAGCGTTGTGCCAAATCAGGCCGTTCGCGCAGCACACGTCCATCTGCCGTACCACTGGGCCAGTTCATTTCATCATAGATCCATGTCTGCAAGCCCAGTCTTTCAGCTTCTTCAACAGCAAACTGGATTCGCTCCAGATACTGGGGACCGAGGTAGGGCATTTCCAGACCATAGCGGGCGTGCAAGATGACGCCGGACATGCCCTTTTCACGGAGTTCCTGCAGTTGGAATCGCATCTCGTCAGGATGGAGCTGCCCGTTTAGAAACCAGAAGGGCAGAATGCCATACTCCCGAGGAGGATGGCAGAACCAGTCTAGCTCAAGCGGCAAGTCAGGCCATGGCTTCGGTGACATCCATATCAACTCCTGTGGGGTTGGGCGAGATGGCGGCTTGACATTCGCTACACAATCGGAAGTGGACTTAGAAAAGCGCTTGCGCAAGCGCTTTTCTAAAGTATAACATGAAATCTACCCATTGTCAAGAGTGCAACTGCCCCGACGCTATTCAAAATCTGATCGGCTTCTTTCCTGCTAGGCGAGGAAATCGAAGGCGGTGACCTCCTCGAATTCTCCCTGCACCCAAATCGTGAGATCGCGCCCGTGAATTTGTGCGCGGAAGCTGTCAGAGTCCAACTGCTTGTCGTTCACGACAACCCTCACGTTGGGCGAAGACCAGCCACTGATCAAGAACACGGGATTGACCTGTGAGGCTGTGGGTCTCATTACCAATCTCACCCGATCCGCTCCCTGTTTGCGGAACGTATACGCCCGCAATGCATGGTCATATCCTTCCAGCAGCACGCGACCACGATGAAGTTCATCTGGTTCGTCGGGATCATGCTGAATCTCGATCCGGGCAGGTGAATGGTAAGAATGCGCGATTTCCTCCAGTTCCGATCCGTCGGTGTCTTCTCCTGTGGCTCCCACCAGGAGATACCAGGTGGCGCCTTGGTCAGGAGTAGGTATGTAATCGCTGGCGCTCCGTCTCAGGGCGAAGTTGACGTCCATAAATGACGTATGAGTGGCTACCTTACCGATATCGTCTCCGGCGGGCACCCACTGAATGAAATCCTCCATATCGGTTACTGGCCAGTGTTTGTAGATATTGTACAGATTCTTGCCTGGGAACATATTGAAATAGGGGTGGTTCCCCTGGCAGCTACTGCAAGGGACATAGGGAAAGAGAGCCTGATTCTTGCAGATAATGACGAAGGGATTAGGGACACCCTTCAGGTTGATTTTGCCTGCATACATCGGCCACTCTGAAACCTGGGGGTAGTAGTTGCAGAACGGTTCGAAGTCCGTGGCAGGCAAGGGCCAGGGCACATCTATGGATTCTCCAGAGCCATTCCGGAGGGTAAAAGGTGTGGGCATCCGTAGGAAGTCCAGAGGACTGGTGCCGGCGGCGTTGATCAGGATCCACTCTGCCACCTGCCACAAGTTGGCGTTTCCTCCGTGATTGTTTTCCATACCGGGCCACAAGACGATCTCCCGCACCGCAATGCCGTCTGGATAGATCGTGTAGATCTCTTCGGCCCGGGTGTTTCCGTGAAAGATGCGATACTGCATGTCGCACAGCGCATAAGTCCATTTGACCCGGGCGCGTGCAGGGCCAGATTCCAGAATCTGTACCTTGCTCCAGCACAACTGTTTATCCATGATCGGTTCATAACAGTGTAGATCGTTTGGACTATTGGTTTCACACCACTCCGAGGTAAACCACACGCCTTTTCCCACGTCTACGCAACCGACATATTGGGCCTTATCCCAAAAGACAAATCGCCAGGGCTTTTCGCACTCTACGATGACTGCGTGTCCGCTTTTCCCCGAGAACTCTAATTGTGTCTCATAGGCTCGCATGGTCGGATTCCTCCAGTGTTGCACGACAGGCTTCACTCGTCCTGGGGTGCTCCGCGGTCAAGTCTATTAGCTGTACCGCCCGTAGGTGCGGGCGACCTCCACCAGTTTGAATATGTTTGCATCCGGTGTGTCCCTCCCACATTGATCGCCAGTGGACAGCACAAATCCGCCTCCGGCGGCGCATTCGTCGATCAGGCACTTGGCCTTCTCCTCCACCTGGGCCGGCGTGGCGCGGAGCATAAAGTCGAAAGTGTTGATGTTGCCCTTCAGACAAACCCGGTGACCATACCGCTTCTTGATCTCGGCAATGTCCACATCGCCGCCGGGCGGTTCTTCCAGTGGTTCTATCACGTCCACCCCGCTCTCCTCTGCCACCATCTCCACGATCTTGCGGGATTTGCCGCAGACGTGCAGGTGAGAGAAGACTCCAGCCTCTTTGCAGATTCTCGCCGCTTCCTGGATGAAGGGCAGATCATACTTGCGGAAATTGTGAGGGCTGCTGACGCTGAGGCTGGAAGCTGACCCCCCCAGTATGACTTCGTCGGGCTCTGCAGCTACTGCCGCCCGGACTCGAGCCAGGGCATATCTAGTATAGAACTCCATCACTTCCTGGATATATGCTTCTTCGTCCACAAAGTCATAGAACATTACGTTGTAACCACCGTCACGCTGGAAGAACCACCAGTCTTGTGGGATGCCGATTGCCACCGAGTAGACGCCCCATTCACCGATGCGACCCCGGTCAGCAAATCCAGTCTCCCAACGCCAATTCGCATCCTCGCCCATCAGAGCCCGCAGCCGGGGCCAATCACCCTTGAGATCCTTGATAGGCTTCTCAGCTTCCCATGGTGGCTCGTCGACAGGGTAAATCGTCTTTCGCGTCAATTCACCGTAGGGGGTATAGGCTACCTCGTAGCCAATCTGGCCGCCAGCCGGGTTAGGGATAAGCCGCTTTTGCCAGCGAGGCCGATCCTTCGGGATGACCTCTGGCAATGAACCATAAATATACCAACCGTCCATTTCATAATATTGCACAGCGTCCACGTATGCCTGGGCTACGCTGGCTGACGCATAGCCGCTGTGGGGCAGGCCGTCCAGAAACATCTCATCGAACGGTTTGCTGGATAGACGCAACGGTACCATTGCTGAGATATCTGGTGATACCGGCACGCAATCCGGTTCCTTCATCGCGAAGGCTGTTCGCATCCGCTGCCGACCTGTCATCGGTTCATGCATATCTTGTTCCTCATATGGGCTCCGGGGTGTAAGGGAGTTGATCCGGTTCAGTCGGAGAATTGAGCAAGATCTCGATATGCTCTCCAGTTCCTGTTCGCCAACGGTCTTGCTCGGATATATCAAACACCTGATAAAAGCGCTTGCGCAAGCGCTTTTCCAAAGTGTAACATGGGATCTGCCACTTGTCAATCTTGTGAATCGAACCAGGGGTACTTCCATCCAGAGGCTTTTCCATCCTCCTCCCGAAACCTGTGAACACCTTTCTCCTCAATCGCATGTCACCTGATAGAAGCAGCCACCGAGCCACCTGCTCGCCAGTCACCCGCTAGAGGTTGCACACTGCAGGGCACCCCCAACCCTGTCGCCCCGACCTGGCGATTGGGCAGCTTTGTGTAGGTTCTGAAGATATAAAGGTTGAGCTCTCGCGCCGCGTGCCCCCCGCAGCCTTGCAAGGAAAGTGTGGATCCTGGTGACGTTTAAAGGTCAATCCGCCAATGGGTTCTGCGGCCGGATTCAAATGTGTTAACCCGTACTCAGGGGGAATTCTGCGATAGGATGATCTGTAGGCGTTTTCTGCAAGCCAAGGAGACAGTGCACAGCGACACTGAAAACGGGTGAGCTGCCCTGACTTTCGGGGGGTAGAGCCGGAAACGCGGCTCCTCGCGAAACTCGGCAGTTGACCGCCGCCGAACCGACCATCCCGCCCGCACGGGGGCGGTTTTGCGTTTGACTTCTGCGCGGAGTGACAATATACTATGTGCGCGTGGTCGGTANNTGCGCGTGACCGGTAGGAACCCCCGCCCCTGGGGCATTGCGCGAGGCGGCCGGAGCGTTGAAGGAGGCAAGGATTGAGGCAACCTACACATCCCGCCCGCCGTCGAGGCTGGAGCGGGTGTCTTGTGGTTTAGGTTGGAAATCCGGCTACAGAGAGAGGAGGGAAATGGAGTTTCACATCAGGTGCGATGCCGAGGAGATTGCGCGGTACGTGTTCTGTCCGGGGGACCACGCGCGCGCGGAGAAGATCGCCGAACACATGGACGACAGCCACCTGGTCACGGATAGCCGCGGCTACGCGGTCTACTCCGGCACCTACGAGGGCGTGTTCATGACCGCCTGCGGCACCGGCATGGGCGGCCCGACCGTCGCGATTGCGCTGGAGGAGCTGGCCCACCTGGGCGCCGATACGTTCATCCGAGTGGGGTCGTGCGGCGTGTTTCAAGAGGGGCAGCGGCCGGGCGACGTGATCATCGCCACCGGAACGTTCCGAGCGGGCGGCACGGCCAACGCCTATCTGCCGCCGCAGTTCCCGGCCGTGCCCACCTTCACCGTCCTGCGCGAGCTGGTCAGGGCCGCCGAGGAGCTGACCATTCCGTACACGGTCGGGGTCGGTATTGCGGGCGATGCCTTCTACGGGCCGCGAAAGCCCCAGCACGACCCGCAGTCCCGGCAGATGGTGGTGGACGCGGGACTCGTCTCCGTCGAGATGGAGAGCGACACGCTGTTCGTGGTTGGCGCGTACCGCGGCTGGCGCACGGGGGCGCTGTACGCGTCAGACGGCACACCGAACGAGATCAAGCCGGAATGGGGGGAGGAGGACTTCCGCCGGGGCGAGGAGGACTGCATCCAGGTGGCGCTGCACGCAATGCGCGCGCTGGCCCGCGCGGATGGCGCTGCCTGACCCGGGCAAGACCGATGCGGCGGTTGGCTAGCCTGGCGCTGATCGGCGGCCTGCTGGCGGGCATGGCGCTGGCGGTGACGCCGGTCCGCGCGGCGGATTCGTACCAGGACAGCGTGGTACACGTGGTACAGTGGGGCGATACGCTGTTCAGCATCGCCCACCACTACGGCACGTCCGTCGAGGCCATCCGCGCGGCCAACTCCATCGCCGACCCCACGCGCATCTACGCCGGGCAGCGGCTGACCATCCCCACGGCGGAGGCGCCCGCGGTGCCGGCCTCGGCCGGGGCGACGCACGTCGTGGGCCCGGGCGAGAACCTGTACCGCATCGCGCTGCGCTACGGCACCACCGCGCAGGCGCTGGCCGAGTTCAACGCCATCTACAACCCCGACCACGTCGTCGCCGGACAGACGCTGCGCATCCCCGGCAGCCCAACGGCGCCGACGGTGGCCTACCAGCCGGAGCACGCCGCGACGACGCACACGGTGCAGCCGGGCGAGACGCTCATGGCCGTCGCGGTTCGGTACGACGTCCCGCTCTGGACGCTGGTCCAGGTCAACGCCATCGCCAACCCCTCGCGCATCTTCCCGGGGCAGGTGCTCGTCATCCCCCG
>JABAHP010009204.1_pt2 | contig 14340 bp, 16 predicted proteins | sample 7062081 | NCBI WGS metagenome assembly JABAHP01 (sample SAMN14534357, study PRJNA622989) | marine sediment metagenome | biome: marine biome [ENVO:00000428]; feature: marine pelagic biome [ENVO:01000023]; material: deep marine sediment [ENVO:00002113] | place: India: Gulf of Kutch | collected... | reverse complement strand
GCCGTTGCCTATGATCTCGATCTTGCCTAACTTATCAGGGTGAGTGATGACGATCCGACCATTCTTGACGACTTGCGTATATTGTGACATGTGCTTTTCCTTTCTGTGAGACTTGCGGATCCGATATGTGGGCAGTGTAGGGCTCGAACCTACAATGACCGCTTCCCTAGTTTACTAGGATACTAACTGCCCAGGCCGGGCCAGTTTAGAGACATGGCCCTAGGTCTGTTGGCGGGTTATGCCGTGACTGGCACTTTATCCTTGTTGGCCCAATAGGATGCCATGCCGATCGTCTCGTGTAAGTAGTCATCTAGGTCATAACAAGCGCTGCAAGTCCCCTCGCAGAAGTCGCAGTCATCGGCGGAAAAGTCGTTGCGCTGCTTGCACTCGATGCACATTTCTTCTTGTGCGGTGCATCGGTCGTAGTCTGCTTCTGATTCTAGCGTGAAATGTTCAAAGTCGCCCGGCGCCCATGTCACGTCAAAGCCGATCGAGCATCGGTAAAAGCCGGCGCCGTCCATGGCGTGGTAGCTATTGGAGCACCGGATCTCTTCCGTGTTGCCATCGTCATCATAGGCTAGATCGACGTGCCAAGCATAGTTGATGCCGGATCCGTGAGGCAAGTTTGCAATTATGGCCCGATCGCCTGGCGTTAGATCGTCTGCAATGTCGGGCCAGTCTGAATAGTTGGCGTAGCCATGGCCGTCTACTCTGGTCAGAAACGTCTGCTTATCCATGTCCTTGTCCTTTCGTGTGGCCGGGCGGGCCCGATGTGGGCCCGCCCGGCGGCGTGGGTCAGCTTGTGAATACTTCTCTGAGTGTGGGGTCAAGCTCGATCGCGAATGCAATCGCCGCCCGTTCTGGTGGGATTTCTGCCCGATGGCATTTGACGAAAAACGGGCCAAACTGGACGGCGGTGTAATCGAAACTGTAGGCAAACCCCAGCTTTTTGAGTGCACGTGTTGCCTTGTTGCTGTACTGTTTCCAGTTCATTGGTCTTGTCCTTTCTGTGTGCGTGGTAACGTGTTTACCTGGTCATAGTATAGCCGATCCTGCCAGTTATGGCAATACTGTATATGGCACAGTATGCCTGCTATGCTATGACCGTATATACGGGTTATCGTATTGTATCAAATGGAGCATGGGCATTCTGGCATGTCCTTTCATCGTAGAAATACGTTGACTGGCGAGTGAGGGGCGATCGCCCACATCGGGCCGGGCCGGGCCCGCAGGATGCCTTGAGTGTGGGACTGGCGGCGTGCTAGAATACCTATAGGCCAGTCTATAGCGTGGCCAGTCTGGGATAGTGGCGCAAGGCCGAAAGGCTGTATAGGCATTCTCTGTACTGCCAGTCTGGCGTTACCGTGTATGGCCTTTCTGTGGTGTACTGTGAGACTAGTACAGCCTTACACGCTACACTAGATCGGTCATGTGGTCGATCGGCAGCCTGGCGTTATAGTGTGCCGTCATTCTCTGTATTGTCGGCACACTGACCAAGTGGATCGGCTTTGCAGTGTGAGACCGTGACACAGTGTCACGTAACACCGCAAGCCCGAAAGGCCAGTACAGAGAATAGCCATGCTGTGGATCGTATGCACACTAGATCGGCGGATCTGTGGTAGATTGGTACGCAGTGTCACGTACTGGCGTTACATCATTACAGAGTAGGCGCATGCGGCGATCTAGTGTGAGACCGTGACACCATTCGCTGTGCTGGTAGATCGGCTTTGCAGTGTAACGCGCATGCGCTGCATAGGTGTTACGTGGTAGCGTGGTAAGGTGTAAGGCCAGTACATAGAATGGCGACACTGTGACACCGTGGATCGGCTTTGCAGTCTCACGGCGTGTCGGTGATATAGCGTTCTGTGTAATGGTAGACTGGCGCCACGGTGTAACGCATATGCGCTGCATAGGTGCAAGGCCAGTACATAGAATGGCGACACTGTAGCACGCTAGATCGGCTTTACACTGACATGGTAGATCGGCTTTGCAGTGTACTTGGGTTACGTGGTATACTGTTTCTGCGAAAGGCCAACACAGAATAGGCCGGGCCAGTGTGACACTGTGTCAACGTTCTAGCGAATGACGTTACAGTGTGAGACCGACATGGTGGTAGGCTAGTACGCATGGCAAGTGTATAGGTGTTAGGCCAGTCTGATCTACTAGGGAACGATGGTACGCCGGCAGTGTGCGACAGTGTGACGCAGTGTCGGCAGTACAGAGAAGCGTGGTAAGATGGTACGCTAGTATGCTGGCAGTCTGGCCAGTGTGAGCCCGGCCCGGCAGCGTGAGCCCGGCCAGTGTAGCATAGAGAGAGAGAGAGTATGGACAGTCCTCGTGATAGCACGTCTTCCAGACTGAATGATAGGCAATCGGCTTTTGTGGCCTACTACTTGAGAAACCCGAATGCAACGAATGCCGCAAGGCTTGCGGGTTACAAGGGCAACGATATCACACTGGCCAGTACAGGCTATGAAATCCTCAGAAATCCCCATGTACAGGCAGAACTTGAGCGCTTGCGCAAGGCTAGACGGCTAACACCTGGCGCCGTACTCGACATGATCGAGGGTACAGCCACGGTGGATCTAACCCCTTACATACGTGAGGACATGACACTAGACGTGGACGCGTTATCTGCTGCCGGTTTGGGTTATCTGGTCGAGGGTGTCAAACCGGGCCGTAATGGGCCAGAAATCACGCTTGCTTCCCCACAGACGGCAAGAAAAATGCTGGCCCGTCATCATAGGCTAGTCGGTGCACAAGTTGAGATTGATCAATCGACCAATGTCCAGCTCGATCCTGATATGCTTGGCAGTCTGGTCGACCAGCTCGCAGCAGCAGCGCAGACACAGCCCACGGAGCAGGATGACACAGAGTGACACACAGCATAGCCTATACCATGTCGTGTAATGTCTCTTACGCGTCGCAATGGCGCATCGATGCGCGCTTGCCGGCCAGTCGCCCGGCCCGTGCTGGCGCCGGGCGACTGGCCGGAAAAAATCTCAAAGTCGGCGTGTCTGCCATGGGGCGGATGGTCAGACAAAATTTTCGCAGGATTCGCCCAGGGGGCTTCTTCTACTACGTAGAACCCGCCACGGGGCTACCCTGAAACTCGATCCGCATCACTTCTACAGAAGTAGAAAGGTTCCTAGATGGGCTTCTGGCGAAAGCTGAAAGTGTGGCTGGACATGCTCCGCTACACCGCATGGTCGTGCTGGATGGAGGGGCTGGGCTACTCGTATGAGAAAACCCTACAGGGGCACGATGTAGAGAAGTGGAGCAACGTGGACTGGGACGAGTGGCATGATGCAGAGAAAGCGTATTGGGAAAGAGTAGAGGCCGAGTCCAAGTCCGCGCAACAACGAATCAGGGCGATATTACCTTGGGTCAAGTGCTGGCTGGGTTGTGCAGTGTTCAACTTTCACTCGCTGTTTTCCCAGTCGTGGTGGTGGGCATTTGAGAAGAAGGTGCTAGGAAGAGACCTTGAGGCGAGATCTAGGGCCAGGAGGCGGCGTCGCGAGAAGAGGCTGCTTCTACAGAAGTAGAAAGGCTCATCAATGAAAGTCTGTATTCGTGGATACCTCAATCGTGGCTGTGGACCCTCCGTAGAGATAGAGCTAGAACGGGGCAACACAGGTGAGAGCGTGAGAATGAGAGTGCTGACCGAATACGAGTACGATGATCTGGAGATAGATGCTGTGGATCTCTGGCGAGCGCTCTTGGCCCTACTGTCTGACCCAGAAAAGCACGGGCTGAGAAAGCCCACGTTTGACTTCTGATTGAGGATGGGTTCTACAGAAGTAGAGCGGGGCTAGGGTCATTCCCGAAAAGCGGTACTCCGACCGCCTGCCCCGCTGATAAGCGGAGTGGTCACAATCGGAGGTGACATGTCGAAAGCGACAATAATTTCTGGTGGCATCGCAAGCGGCAAGACACGGACACAGGTAGAGCAGTTCTGCGAGCAGTATCCAGAGTGGGCTGAACTGGTCCACTCAATCTCTACACGCTATCAGGCCATCAGGGTAGGCAAGAGATTTCTGAGTGTAGACTTTGCGGAACCGCACTGGAAATTGACGGTTCATCCCATATCGCCAGGGGCAGAGTATTGGGTAGCAGAGATACATGATCGGGACGAGTTCAAAAGGCATCCTGGCAAATACATTGGCCCAATGGCGCATGTGGAGGATCCAGACAGAATGGTTGCCGTGCGCAATGCTCTGATCAGTGCCAGGACTCAAGCCTTAGACGCAGTGGACAAGGGCATACAGGGCGACAAGAAGAAAGAGTGCGACAACCCCCTCTGCTATCGCGAGGTCGACGTAGGCGTGATGTACTGTTGCAAAGCCTGTGGGGATGCACACGAGGGAGGGTACAAACTAGGACCTCCGGGCTTCTGGCCTGGAGTATTGACGCACTCCCCGATGTGTGACAGGCGAGCATACGAAGCGGAGTGGACGACAGAGGTATCTGGCCCGCCCGGCAGCGGGTTGACTACATAGGAGGTCTGGTCTACAGAAGAAGAGGAGAAGCCCTTCGTGGGGCAGAAAGGAGGGAGCGTGAAAACCGTCAAGAACGGAACGATCATCACGGTCCCGAGTGGATGGGGAGTGTTCTGCCACAAGTGTCATGAGTTGATCGAGTCTGGAACAGAGTGCTTCCAGGAGGACACGGTGTGGCTCAACCTGTACCACATGTGGTGCAGACCCCGAGCGAAGGTAGAGCAGGCCGCAGCGGAGCGGCAACGGCGAGTGTCCAGGCGTAGGATGGAGAGAGCGCCGGCGTAACTCGCAACTGAACGTACTTACAACAGAGGGGGAGTATTCCGAGCACAGAGTGCTCCCCTCTGTTGAGTATTCGTAGAAAGGTTTCACAGATGTGGCTCTCGGCATTCCTATGCGGTCTCTTCTACGGCTACCTCCTGCGCGATGCGCGATGGAGGGGACTCACTCGTGCCAGGATAGAGCGCACCTTGTACGACATGGGCAAGTATGCTCCCCTCCCTGAGTACATGCGCCCCGAGAACTGGAGCACCCCCTGCACCTGCTCTACAGAAGGGGAACAGTGTTGTGCAACGTTCCACAAACAGACTGCAGATGACCGTGCATCCTACTGGCCCGATGGGCACATAGAGGCATAGGCCATGACAGATTCCTACCAATATGGAAAACGTGTCTGGCGGCGGCATCGCAGGCGCAAGAGGCAAATGGCCTGGGTGTCCATAGTGGAGCGCATTTTGAACGCCATAGAGCAATACCTGGCATCACGGCACGAGGCATAACCCGTGGTCAAGCGCTACGTCCCGACCGAAGAGGACTACGCCCAACTGATGAAGGCCGCGTCTCTCCTGCAGGAGCACTGGACCAAGTACGACGATGCCTTGAAGCGCAAGACCATCGCCTTCCTACGCGCGGGCCTAGTCGACAAGGATGGCTGGCCCAAGGTGTACGTGAACCGAGAGACAGGGAGGATCTACAAGCCGCACAATGATCAGGAGCGGTTGTTCGTGTACAACGATGATCCGAGATACGCGCTCTGCAAGGGAGGCGAGGGGTGCATAGCCGCAGAGACCCTAATCGGCGGCGTGCCGATCGCGGAGCGTGGGACTATCTCGGAAGTAGAGACAGTTGCTGGAAGGGTTCAGGCTGGGCCTGGCTATCGGAAGGGTCGGGCTGACCTGTATAGGGTTCGAGTTGAATCGGGTGCGGAGGTTGCGGTAACTTTACAGCACCGTTTTCTAACGCCACTTGGATGGCGTCGGCTGTCCGACCTTTCCGTTGGAGCACTCGTAGCTGCGTGTGATGAGCAGAGTGCTCTGCAGCGGAGCGGAAAAGCACTAGATTCTCAGGGCGATTATCTCGAGGATTCTCATTCAGGTGGTGGATTATCCAGCCCTTGGGAACTGGTTGCCCGAGACAAATTGCCGCAACTTCGTAGGATTGTCTGCGATAGTAGTGCAATGGTTCCTTCTTTCCCTCCCCATTCTTGTAGAATCGGTTCCTTTTCCCGCGAGGAACAGACTCTTTCAGTGTGCGGCGCGGAACACCATAGCCACGTAAGCGCCGGCGAATGCGCTCCGCAGAGAGACCAAACGTCTCTGCGATCTGCGCACAGCTCTCCCCTGCCTCGTAGCGTTCCTTTATCCTCTCCATTGGGAGATCGTACTTGGTGGACATATTGCGAGGGACAGAAATGCCAAACTTGTGCTTTAGTACATGGGCCACATAGGTTCGAGAGGTGCCGATCCGCTCTGCCACTTCCAGGGTATCGTGGTGCTCATTCCAAAGATCGAGAAACTGTTGGGGATCGAACTTGCGAGATTTCCCTCCCCGACCAACTCGAATACCATTGCGCCGCAGGGCAGCGGACACCGTGGACTGAGCGCAGCCCACTTCCCGCGCAACCTTTTTCTGAGTGCCTAAGCGGACATAGGCCGCTATTATCTCTTGATCTGAGTAGTTCATCTCCCCCTCATAATAACACATATTGGGTGCGTGTGTCAAGCATCACTTTCGTGAAAGAGGGCGACTTCTACGATCTCTCTGTTCCCTTCTGGGAGCACTACATCGCCCATGGACTGGTACATCATAACAGCGGCAAATCGACGGCAGGAGTCATCAAGACCCTGAACCGTGTGCGTAGAAAGATGTCGGGCTTGCTAATTTCTCCAAATCTGCCCCACTTCCGGCGCTCGCTTTGGCCCGAATTCCGCAGGTGGTGCCCGTGGGATCGTGTGGTCAAAAAGCACCAGCGCTACGGCAAGCTGGATTGGGACCCGCACGAGCCGTTCAACATCGTGTTCAAGAATGATGCCATCCTTCACTGTGCTGGCATAGAGAAGCCCGGTTCCCTTGAGGGGCCAAATATCAACTTTGCCCACTTTGACGAGGCGAGGCACCATCCAGACGCCAAGGCTCTCAAGGTGCTGGATGGTCGCGTCCGCATCCCCGGCCCCAAGGGCCAGCCGCCACAGATGTACCTGACTACCACGCCGGCACTCAACTGGCTCTACGAGTATTTCGGCCCCCTGATCGTAGATGCGGACGGCAACCCAGACGATCCATTTGCCGCGTTCAAGGCCGACAGCTTGGTCATCACTCTCCGCACAGAGGAGAACGAGCCCAACCTCTTTGAAGGATTCGCGCAACGACGCGCCCAGACCCTGACCGCAAAAGAGGCCCGCGTGCTCCTGGATGCCGAGTGGGAGGACCTCACGGACGGCCAGCCCTTCTTGCCCGACATCTCCTGGTGGGACTCGTGCAAAGAGGAGCTTCCCCCTCTCACTCCGAACGAGCCCATGATCCTGGCCCTGGACGCCGCGACGGGCCGCACGGCTTCCTCCTCCGACTGCTTTGCCGTGCTGGGCCTCACCCGGCACCCAGACGCCTCCCGCGCCCACAACACTGTGGCGGTAAGGTATGCCAAGGTGTGGCAGGTGAGAGCGGGGCAAAAGATCGACTACCAGGGCACCTGGGACTACCCTGGCCCCGAGCGCGAGGTGCTGCGACTCTGTGGCTACGACCTGAACGCGGACGGCGTGCCGGTTCCAAGGCCCGATGGGGGCCACAACGTCCTGGCAGTGGTCTACGATCCAACCGAGCTGCACGACATGGCTACCCGGAACTATAAGAATGGGGTAGCATGGTTCAAGGCGTTTTCGCAGGGCATACAGCGGAACGAATCCGACCGGCAGCTCCTGGAGATGATCAAGGAGCGCCGGGTCGTGCATGACGGCAACGAGGACCTGCGCGAGCACATTCGGAACGCCGATCGCAAGACGGACGACACAGGGCACCGGCTGCGGATCGTCAAGCGCACCGACAACCAGAAGATCGACCTGGCAGTGGCTTTGTCTATGGGCGCATACGAGAGCATGAGGCTAAACCTCTAATGGCTAAAACACGACGCAAACAACCGACCGACAGCCGGAAGCGGGACATCCAGCGCGAGGAGCAGTTCGAGCGCGAGGTGCAGGCCCTGCAGTCCAAGTTCTCCAGGGTCACAGCAGAGCGAACAGAGCCCACCGTTCCCGCCCAGCCCCGAGACAGGCTTCCTGAGATGGCCCATCCCGAGTACACGCCGGAGCAGATGGAAGTCATCCGCCAGGAAGCGGAGAAGATGGTCCAGGAGAAAGCGGCCTCCGTTCCGGGCAACTACTCGCGCCAGGACCCCGCGCCGGGGCAGTCCACACTGGGCGGGTCGGGCCTGATCTGGTGGACCTCGGGCGACATCTCGACCTACATCCCCCTCGCGGAGTATGGCACCCAGCAGCGGCAGTACGACCTGCGAGCCTTCGCGCTCGTGGCCCCGATGGTCCTGATTGCCGAGAGCGTGCTGATCCAGAAGATGAAAGCCCTGNNGGCGGGGAGAAACAAGGCCATTGAGTGGCAGCGGCGTCTCGCCAACCTCGCGCAGAACAAGGGCTGGGACACCTTCATCGCCCGCTGGACCCGTGCCTACCTGGAGAGCGACTACGGGGGCTACGCCGAGATCATCCGCAAGGCGCCGAGAGGCATGGCGCGGACAGAGAGGATGATGCTCGAGACCGGGGTCATCTCCACCCGAACCGTGCTCACCCCTGCCGGCGAGGCCGCGATGAAGGCGGGGAAAGACCGGACCTGGCCGATCGTGGACGCCAAGGTGATGGACCCCTGCCAGTGCGTGCCGACCGGGGACCCAGAGTTCCCCCTTCACTACTACAACCCCCACACCGGCACCAAGCACCTGCTCCGAGAGCACCAGTTCATGCACCTACTCGACATGCCGACTGTGGACGACAGGCGTCCGAACCAGGGTGTGTGCGCGGTGAGTCGAGCGGTGTGGGCCGCGCAAGAGGACCGCATGCAGGTGCGCTACGCCTTCGAGGCCATGTCCGAGAACCCTGGCACGGGCATGATTTTGGCCAACGTGAACGAGAACTTGCTCCGCACCGCCCTGGATAGCGCCAAGGGAGCCCGAGACGCGCGCGGGGTGGTCTACTACAAGGGCCTGATTTTCCTCCCCATTTTGGACCCTTCCGGCTCTGTAAAGCTGGAATACCTCACGTTTGCCCACTATCCCGAGTCTTTCAACCGCACCGAGGACTATGCGCGGATCAAGGAGATCGTGGCCTCTGCCTTTGGCCTGGACGTGCTCGAGTTGGGTTCCATCCCCGGTCACAACCTGGGCACCAGCGCCCAGGCAGAGGTCGGGGCGGCGAAGGCCAGGGGCAAGGGCATCGGCGCGTTGATCCAGGGCGTGGAGCGCGAGTTTCGCCACAAGTTCCTGCCCCAGGACGTGCAGCTCAGGATCAAAAAGCACGACNNCACGACGATGCTCAGCACGGGCGGCTGGGACCCCGTGCTCGCCAACCAGTACCTAGCCGACATGGGTGCCATCCAGCCCGAGTTCCCCTACCTCGCCGCCGACCTGACGCCCTCGGAGGAGCTGGACGACACCGAGGCCACAGAGGCCAGCAAAGCTGGCCCGATGTGGGACGCGGTGCGGATCCGAGTGGATCAGGACGGCGTGGCTCACTATGGCATCCATCCCTTCGTGGCGCACGCGCAAAAGAGTGCGCGCTCTGCGAGCGCGAGGCAATTTGAGGTCGACGCGCAGATCGGGCTGCAGGACATGCGCAGCGCCCGCGCCCTGTGGGCCAAGTACATGGCCCCTGAGCACGCCGAGATGACGCGGTGAGATGGGCACGCTGGGAGGGCTCGCGCTGGCGGCAATCCTGGCACTCTGCGTTTCACTGATCGCCGGCGCCCTATACAACATGATCGAAGCCGCTCTCCGGCGCAGAAGGAAATGACGTGCCTTGGCGATTGGATACAGATGCGATAGAGTGGATCGAAGAGGAAACTGGACGGCGCGTCAACCTGGAGGGCGCAGGCGATCTCGTGGATGCGCTGATAGACGCGGCATCCGACGACGAGATAGACGAGCTGCTGGACATCCTCGGGGACGAGCCGGACGAGGAAAAGGTAGAGGAGTGGAAGCAGCGCTTTTGGCTGCTTCTCAAGTGGCTCTACATCGCCCTGGCCCTGGTCGGCGGGGCGGGAGAGCTGGTCGTAGGCGACTGGGAGGCGGTGCAGATCCTGCTCCTCTTCCAATTGGACTACCTGGATCGCTTTGCGCAAGAGGTGGCGACCGGGGCGGTGAGCAAGGCCGAGGCCGGGCGCCGGATGCGGATGTACGTCAACTCGGCGCGGTCGGCCTTCTGGACCGTGCTCGACCGCAAGATGAGCGAGGCGGGGTACGCGCAGGAGCGCTGGCTGGCGATTGGCGACCGCAACACCTGCACGCCCTGCAACGAGGCGGACGGGATGGGCTGGCAGGCGATCGGCACCTTTGCGCAGCCGGGGACTGGATTCGTGCTCCTGGAGCCGGTGACGACGGAATGCAGCGGCTTGAGTCTATGCAGATGCCGCAAGATCTACCGGAGATGATATGCTGACGATGAAGGCCATTCGGCCTGGGGATGCGCCGCTCAAGCAGATCAAGGCGGTCCAGACCGAGTGGAAGAAGGCGCTGCGCGAGCAGGGCAAGCAGAACAAAAGGCAGTACGAAAAGACGACCGATACGTGGAGCCACCACGTCACGTTCAACATCCGCACGAATTTCAGCGCGGACAACTGGTACGTGGACACGTTTGCCCGAAACCGCATCTACTGGTTCGTTCACGAATCTGTGAGCGTGATGCGGGGCGTGTTGAGTCCTGATTGGTCTCCCAAGACGCAGCCAAGGGTGCTGGGCTCGGGGGCTGGCTCAGGGCGCTTGCTCTACGCCAGCAAGCAGATCAGCTTGCCCCCCTACCCGGCGCGCAAGTTTACAGAGACGATCATCAAGGAAGAAGAACCCGCCTTTGAGAAGCGGATGTACGAGGCATCCCTGCGCGGCGTGCGGAAGGGGCCGTAGGAGAAGAAGATGGCAGGTAGAATCAGTATCATTAACCAGGACCACACGATCGGCACGATCGACGGCGACAACCCACTCCCGGTGACAACTGTCCCTGCCGGAGGCGGTACGGACGTGGATGCCGCTGATTTGCTCTACGCGACCGGCACCTTCTCGGCATCGGGAATGAACACGCTCGTTGCCGCCCCAGGCGCCGGAACGCGCATCGTCGTCAGCGCCTTTATGGTCCAGAACGAGTCGGCAGTCGCCACGACCGCGCAAGTGGGTGCAGGCGGCGCGGCTGCGTTCCGTGCGTTGCTCCAGACGCAGGGCGCGGCACTCTCTGGCTCGTTCCTGGCGGGGCGCGAGTGGAAGCTGGGCGCCAACGAGGCCCTGACCGTGACGCTCTCTGCCGCCAACTCGCACGGGTACTCGGTCGTGTACTACGTCGAGAGCACGGGGTAGAGGGCCATGTCTGTATTGATCGGTTCTGCGGCAGACGTTGCAGGGCTCTTTGNNACGGGGTAGGGCGATGTCAGTTCTGTTCGGCACGGAGCGGTTTGGGCTCTTTGTGGACGGCGTGCAGGAAGCGGCCTACGTCGCCAAGGTGTTGGCGCTGTCCCCTATTGCCTACTGGATCCTGGGTGAGCACGAAGGATCGGTTGCGGTTTGCCAGATCAATCGCAACCAAAACGGAAGCTACACCGCCGTCACGCTGGGCAATGCGGGGATTGGCGACGGGCAGGTCTGCCCCTCGTTCGACGGTTTGACGGGCTATGTAGACATCTATAGCGCAACCCTGGCGGCGGCGTTCAACGGAAGCGAAGGCTCGCTTGCGATCTGGAGTAAGGTTTCTGGTGCTGGCGTCTGGACGGATGGCACGACCCGCGTTGGCGTCCAGATGTTCGTGGACTCGAACAACTTGATTCGCATTGACAAGAGCAGCACCAACAACCAGGCCGATGGGATCTACAAGGCTGGGGGCACGACCGAGCAGCGTGTCATCAGCACCAGCGCGTTGACGTTTCAAAACTATGGCATCACCTGGTCCGCGACCGCAGATGAGGTCAAGGTATACTACGCCGGCGCGCAAGTGGGTGCGACGATGACCGGATTGGGCGCGTGGGCGGGGAGCCTGAGCAGCACGCGCTGTCTGATCGGAGCCAACACACAGGTGCCCGAGAATGCGTACAGTGGCTATCAGGCGCACTGCGTCCTGTTCGACAGCGTATTGACATCGGGACAGATGGCGTCCCTGGCAGCGGCATAGGAGAGAACGATGGGTATTTCAGCGAGTGGCGGTGGTGGACCTCTCGATTACAGCGCGTGTGAAGGGCGCCTGACGCTGACCAGCGGGACGCCGGTCACGACCTCGGATGTGACGGCAGCAACGACGCTCTATTTCACGCCGTACACCGGCAACCGGATTGGCTTGAACAACGGGTCGGCATGGCAGGTGCACACGTTCACGGAGTTGAGCATCGCCATCCCCGCGACGACGGACACCAACTATGATGTGTTCGTCTACGACAACAGCGGGACGCCCACGCTTGAGCTGCTGGCTTGGAGTGATGCGACTACGCGGGCTACGGCCATCGCGTTCAACGGGGGCGTGTACGTCAAAAGCGGGGATGCCACGCGCCGCTACCTGGGCACGATTCGCACCCCACAGGCGTCTCGGGGCAGTGTGAGGACAGTTTGACGAGCCGCTTTGTGTGGAACTATTACAATCGGATATTGCGGCTCTTGCGCGTGAAGGACACCACGAGTCACGCTTACACTACAGATGCGTGGCGATATTGGAACAATGATTCTGGAAACCAACTTAATTACGTGTGCGGAGTAATTGAGGACGAGATAGAAACATTTCTGCATGCACGTCATACTACAGCAGCAGGAGGTCAAGCCGCTGTAGCAGTCGGAGATGATGGTCTATCTACTTTGGCAGATGGCGGATTAACTATCTTCTGTGACACCGCCTCGCTGAGTGGTCCTTGGAGCTTGTCCTATGCCGGCTTTCCAGAACTTGGGTATCACTATTTGGCTCTGATGGAACGATCTTACGCAGCGAACAACACATATACACTTACACAGTTGTGCGTCACAATGAAGGGCTAGAAATATGAGCATTCGTAACCGCTTTGCTACGGCGCTAGAACAAATCAATCTTGAGCAGTTGGTAGGTGAAATACAGGCACTTGGGCTCCCCCTGGCAATCGAGGGAGTGGCAGACTATCTGGATTTAGATGGTGAGATCGCCGTGGATACCGAGAGCGAGCTGTCCCCCGAGCAGATCAGCGCGGTGCAGGCCATCATCGATGCGCACGTGGCGGTGGACTACGCGCAGCGCCAGATAGATGCGGATGCAGCGGCTGCAAATATCCCCAACTGGGCCACGTGGAGCGAGGATCAAGCGCTGACCTGGTTTGACGCCAACGTGGTGGACTTGGCCTCTGCTCGGACAGTCTTGCGCGCGGTCGTTCAGATGGTCCTGGCGATGCGCAACAAGCTCTGGCCGGGGCTGGAAGGCTCGTGAACAAGTGGCTGCGGGGAGCACTCGTAGACGAGGTAAAGCACTTTTTCTTTTCTGCTTGTTCGGGGGCAGCAGTGTACTGCTTGATCTCGACCATCTTATCGGGTTGTGGATCAAGGGCCTCCCGATCACGTGGGAGAACCTGGCTCGACGCGCTGGGCGACCGCTGCACTGGCCTGTTGCCCTGGTTGTGTGGACTCTCAGCGTCCTATGCGGCGCACTTGCTGCAGGACGGGCTGTTGTAGGAGGAAGGAGATATGCCGTACTTTATAGACGAAAAGAACTGCGTCCGTAAGGGCACGAAAGACGAGCCGGGCGAGGTCGTTGGATCATGCCACGAGTCTAGGAATGAGGCGATTGCCCACTTGCGCGCGCTCTATGCTAACGTGGAGGACGCGACCGAAAAGCTCTACGTGGAGGTCGAGGACGAGTGGTACGAGTTCGTGCGCGACAAGGGCGGTCCTGGTAGCGGCTGGCATAACCCCCCCGAGGGCACGCACACCGCCGAGAACGCCCCCAACTTTGCCGGGGGGCCAGGGGCCGACCGCAAGTACGGCACGGAGAGCGACGAACCGCCCGAGGGCAGTAAGCTCTGCAAGTGCACCAAGTGCAAGTCGCAGTTCACCCTTCCAAAAGGCAAGCAGTGCGAGGACGTGAAATGTCCGGGCTGCGGCGGCACCGCGACCCAAACCGAGTGGCGCGAGGACAAGCCGGCAGAAGGGCGCGGGGGGCGCAAGCCCAGTCCGGGGCGAAAGAAGGCCCAGGACACGCACGCCTGCACCTGCCCGGAATGCGATAAGACGGTCCACGTCCCACAGGGACAGAAGTGCAATGAGGTGCCTTGCCCAGGGTGCGAGACGGCAATGAAGTCGCCCGAAGCAAGCACGGGCAAGGCGATGGATGCCCCTGGCCCGCAGATGCACGGTTCAGGG
>JABAHP010004609.1_pt1 | contig 14352 bp, 11 predicted proteins | sample 7062081 | NCBI WGS metagenome assembly JABAHP01 (sample SAMN14534357, study PRJNA622989) | marine sediment metagenome | biome: marine biome [ENVO:00000428]; feature: marine pelagic biome [ENVO:01000023]; material: deep marine sediment [ENVO:00002113] | place: India: Gulf of Kutch | collected... | reverse complement strand
CTTCGTGCGCTGAAATTTCTCCTTTGCCATCCGGCTTTTTCCTCCTAAGCTATTTCAAAAAAATTATCTGCCGAATATATATATAAATCACCAAATGTCAAGATGATAAACTCGAAAATTACCAAAAAATCTAAAAATTCGCAACATATTTTTTGTATATTTCCTCGGCCGCAAAATCGAACCGCAGGAATTCCATCGTATAGATCGCCCGGCCCTTGGAAAGACTGCGCAATTGAGTCGAATAGCCGAACATTTCCGACAAAGGCACCTCGGCATCAACGACCTGGGCATCAGCCCTCGGGCTGATTCCGGTTATCTGCCCCCGACGAGATTTCAGGTCTCCAACAACGTCCCCAAGGTGCTCTTCAGGAACTACAACCTCCACTTTCATGTGAGGTTCCAGAAGTTTTGGAGTTCCTTTACGAACACCATTCTGGAAAGCCAGCGACCCGGCTATCTTAAATGCGAGAGGATTGGAGTCCTCCTCATGGTAGCTGCCGTCAATCAATGTTGCCTTTACCCGAATAACCGGATAGCCTGCAATCGGGCCGCTTTCCATCGCGCCCTTCAGCCCTTCCTCAATATAAGGTATATATTCTTTTGGTATCACGCCGGATTTAAGCTCATTCTGGAATATAAAACGCTCATCTCCCTCATGCGGCTCAAACCTGCAGACCACATGACCGTACTGGCCCTTTCCACCCGACTGGCGGATGAACTTCCCTTCGGCAGTCGCCTCGGTAGTGATAGTTTCCTTATAGGCCACCTGCGGCTTGCCAACATTAGCCTCGATCTTGAACTCTCTCCTCATTCGCTCTATCAGTACTTCCAGATGAAGCTCACCCATACCCGAGATAATCGTCTGACCGGTTTCCTCGTCTACCTTGATCTTAAAGGTAGGGTCCTCATCCGCAAGCCGATCTAGCGAATCGGTCAACTTATCAAGGTCCGCCTTGGTCTTTGGCTCTATAGCGATATATATAACCGGTTCCGGAAATTGCAGGGATTCCAACTGTATCGGATGCTTCTGGTCACATAGTGTGCTGCCTGTAACCGTATTTCTGAGTCCCACCGCAGCGGCAATATTTCCGGCCATAATTTCCTTGAGTTCCTCGCGCTTGTTGGCGTGCATCTGCAAAATCCGCTGAATTCGCTCCCTCTTACCAGAAGGGATATCCATAATTGTGTCGCCCACCTGAACCCGACCTGAATAAACCCTGAAATAGGTCAGACGTCCGACATAGGGATCAGTCGCTATCTTGAAAGCCAGCGCTGAAAACGGCTCCTCTGCAGAGGCCGATCGCTTTTGCTTCTTTTCCGTCTTGGGATCTATCCCCTCTACCGGAGGGAGTTCGGAGGGAGCGGGAAGAAAGTCGCAGACAGAATCCAGCAGTCTCTGTACACCCTTGTTCTTAAAGGACGAACCGCACATCACCGGCACTGCCTTGCATGCAATCGTGGCGCTACGCAGGACATGCTTGATCTGATCTACTGGAATCTCCTTGCCGGATAAAAACTTTTCCATCAGGTCGTCATCAAAATCGGCCAACCTTTCCAGCATATATTCCCGACGCGATTTGGCCTCATCCATGAGCTCATCCGGAATATCAGTTTCGGTTACTGTGGATCCCAGATCCTGCTCGGAAAATTCATAATTGCGCATGCCGATAAGATCAATTATGCCCATAAATTCCTGACCTGAGCCGACCGGAAAGTTGATCGGGATCGGATTGGCATCCAGACGGTCTACCATCATTTTGATGGCACGATCATAATCGGCCCCGATTCTATCCATCTTATTGACATAAGCAAGCCTCGGAACCTTATAATAATCCGCCTGCCTCCAGATCGTCTCGGACTGCGGCTCAACTCCTCCCACCGCGCAGAAGATAGCAACGACACCGTCAAGAACGCGCATGGCACGCTCTACTTCTATCGTAAAATCGACATGCCCCGGCGTATCGATAATATTGATGCGATGATCTCTCCAGAAAACAGTGGTGGCGGCGGAGGTGATTGTAATCCCGCGCTCCTTTTCCTGCTCCATCCAATCCATTATCGTATTGCCATGATCCACTTCACCCATCCGATGCGATTTCCCCGAGTAGAACAGGATTCTTTCGGTGGTAGTGGTCTTACCCGCATCGATATGAGCGGCCAGGCCTATATTTCGTATTTTTCCGATGTCAGTCTTCATGGACATAAAAAAACTCCACTGTATGCCGGATTTTCTGGAGCAGACAGTGGAGTTGAACTCCTCTGAATGTCTGCTTATTTCTAAGTGACTTCCGTCAAGCTTTTTTCCTCAGTCAATAAATTACCATCTAAAATGAGCAAACGCTTTATTGGCTTCGGCCATACGATGCGTATCTTCACGCTTCTTGATTGTCGAGCCCTCATTCTTGGAGGCGTCAATCAGTTCCGCAGCCAGCTTCTCGGCATATGATTTGCCGGAGCGAGCGCGGCTGAAATTGATCAGCCAGCGAATGGCAAGGGCGTTTCGGCGATCAGACCGAACCTCGATCGGGACCTGATAAGTGGCACCGCCAACCCTGCGGGACTTGACCTCGACCAGGGGCTTGGCATTATTGAGAGCCTTATGGAAAACGTCGATGCCTTTCTGGTTTAACTTCTTCTCAATTATATCCATGGCATCATAAAAGAGCCCTTCGGCGGTGCTCTTTTTACCGCTCCTCATCATGCAGTTGATGAACTGCGCGACAATCTTGTCACCATAGACAGGATCAGGTTGCCTTTCGCGTTTCTCAATCTGTCTTCTTCTCGGCATATTGATCTATCCTCTACTTCTTTTTCTTCTTGGTACCGTACTTGGAACGAGCTCTCATACGATCATCAACACCGGCGGTATCCATAGTACCTCTTATAATGTGATAACGTACACCCGGCAGGTCCTTAACACGTCCGCCCCGGATCATCACCATGGAGTGCTCCTGGAGGTTATGACCCTCTCCCGGTATATACGCAGTAACCTCTATACCGTTGGTGAGCCTGACACGCGCCACTTTTCTCAAAGCCGAATTGGGCTTCTTGGGAGTTGAAGTATATACACGGGTACAGACTCCTCTCTTCTGGGGCGAGCCTTTCAGAGCCGGAGTATTCGTCTTCGACAGGACCCGTTTTCGTCCCTTTCGTATTAGCTGACTAATCGTTGGCAATATTCACCTCAATAACTTATACCTGTTAAAATCGACAAAATCAAACTGTTTAATATATTTCAAAACCTAACGCTGTCAAGCATTTTCCTCGATCGTTTCCGATTCCTCGGCGGTCTCCTTTTCCGGTTCTTCCTCAGTTTCCTCACCCTCGACCTCAATCTCGAGCTTGCGATAACTATCCAGCCCTGTACCGGCCGGAATCAGATGTCCGATGATCACATTCTCCTTAAGACCGAGCAGGTTATCCTGCTTGCCGAGAATCGCCGCTTCGGTCAGAACCCTGGTGGTCTCCTGGAATGAGGCAGCCGAGATAAAGCTGTCCGTGGAGAGCGACGCCTTGGTAATTCCAAGCAGCAATGGCTGGAATGTCGCCGGTTCACCGCCCTCGATGATCACACGGTCATTCTCATCCTTGAAGACATGCTTGTCGACCTGGTCACCCTCGAGGAAGTTAGTATCGCCGACCGACTCCACACGAACCTTCTGCATCATCTGGCGCACAATCGTCTCAATGTGCTTGTCATTGATTTTTACACCCTGCAGACGATAGACCTCCTGGATCTCATTCACAAGGTATTCCTGCACAGCGTTAGCGCCTTTAATCGCAAGGATATCGTGAGGATCGATTGCGCCCTCACAAAGACGCTCGCCGGCACGGACTCGATCGCCTCCATGCACATGAATATGCTTGCCGTGCGGGATCAGATATTCCTTTTCCTCACCGGCCTCATCGCGCACGAAGATCTGTCGGTTACCGCGGATGATCTTGCCGATCTCCACATAACCGTCGATTTCCGACACGATTGCTGGGTCACGTGGATGGCGGGCTTCAAACAGCTCGGCCACACGCGGCAGTCCGCCGGTAATATCGCGGGTCTTGGAAATATCCCTGGGGATATTGACAAGTTGCATACCCGGCTTGACTGAATCACCCTCCCTAACCAGAAGATGTGATCCTGTAGGTATCGAATAGCTCGCTTTAGTCTTACCGGCCGGGGTTTTGATCTGTATTGCCGGCAGCAGGCTCTTGTCGCGCTGTTCAATTATCACCATTTGACGGAGACCGGTGATTTCATCCAGCTCCTCACGGACCGAGATACCTTCGATAATATCTTTGAAGGCGACCTTTCCGCCAACCTCTGTCAAGATCGTGTTGGTATAGGGATCCCATTCAAAAATGGTATCGCCTTTCTCGACTTTAGCACCATCATTGATATTCAAAATGGCAGCATACGGCACACTGAACCTGGCGCGAATATTTCCTTTATCATCCTGAATGTGAATTTCACTGTCGCGGTTAATGGTGGCTTTTCTTCCATCCTCAAGTTCAAGTGATTTTACACCCTTAAAGACAACTTTGCCGGGGTATTTGGTGGCCACCTTGGAACTTTCCGCAATACGTCCAGCGATACCGCCGATATGGAATGTTCGCAGAGTCAGCTGAGTACCCGGTTCCCCGATGGACTGTGCGGCAATAACACCGACAGCCTCTCCAAGGTCGACCATCTTTGCAGTACCCAGATTCCGGCCATAACAGGAAGCACAGACACCCCGTCTGGTTTCGCAGGTCAAAACCGATCGGATTCGCACCTGCTCGATACCGGCATCCTCTATTCTATGGGCGGCTTCCTCCTGGATTTGTTCGCCATATTCGACAATAACATCGCCGGTAATCGGATCAACGATCTCATCCAGAGAGACACGCCCCAGAATACGGTCGCTGAGAGACTCGATAACCTCCTCGCCTTCCTTCAGGGCCTGAATATCGATACCAAGAATAGTGCCGCAGTCTTCTTCGGTTATGATGACATCCTGGGCAACATCCACCAGACGCCTAGTCAGATAACCGGCATCAGCCGTCTTAAGAGCGGTATCGGCAAGACCCTTACGCGCGCCGTGGGTGGAAATAAAGTATTCCATCACATTCAGGCCTTCGCGGAAGTTGGAGATAATTGGGGATTCGATGATCTCACCGATCTGACCGGTAATCTTCTTCTGCGGTTTGGCCATCAGACCGCGCATTCCGGCCAGCTGTTTGACCTGGTCCTTGGATGACCGCGCTCCCGAGTCGGCCATCATGTACACGGGGTTAAAACCATTATCGAGCTCCGAAAGCTGATGGAAGAGCGCATCGGAGACATCATTGGTAACCTGAGTCCATGTATCGATAACTTTGTTGTATCTTTCACCGTTAGTAATCAAACCCTTTTCGTACTGACGGGTAATCTTCTTGATCTCTTTATATGCGTTCGCAATTAACTTCTCTTTCTTCTCAGGAATTACCAGATCGTCGATACCGATAGTTGCGCCTGAAAGAGTGGCATATTCAAAACCGAGATTCTTGAGCCTGTCCAGAAATTCGGAGGAATATTCATTGCCATATTCCATAAAGACCTGCAGGACCAGATCAGCAAGGTTGTTCTTATTAGCAATTTTATTGAAGAACGGTATTTTGTCCGGCAGAATTTCCGAGAATATTACTCGGCCCGCAGTAGTCTCGATCAGTTCACCGTCGACTCTGACTTTAATCAGGGCATGTGTGTCGAGATGCCTGCAGCCTACAGCCATCAGAACCTCGTCGGTGGAATGGAAGGTCATGCCTTCACCCTTTGCTTCCGGGCGCGGCTTGGTCAGATAGTGACAGCCGAGAACCATATCCTGCGAGGGAGTAGCCACCGGCTTACCCGACTGCGGCAGGAGCAGGTTGTTGGTAGAGAGCATCAGGAGACGCGCCTCCAGCTGCGCCTCAAACGAGAGCGGAACATGAACCGACATCGAGTCGCCGTCAAAATCCGCATTGAATGCCGCACATACCAGGGGATGAAGCTTGATCGCCTTGCCTTCCACCAGCACCGGATAGAAAGCCTGGATACCCATGCGGTGAAGCGTGGGGGCACGGTTCAGCATGACCGGATGATCCGAGATAATCTCTTCTAGGATATCCCAGACCTCGGGGCGCTCACGCTCAACCAGTTTCTTGGCTGATTTAACAGTCTGTACATAGCCCTTCTCCTCAAGCTTCATAATTATAAACGGCTTGAACAGCTCCAGCGCCATCTTCTTGGGCAGGCCGCACTGGTGCAGCTTCAGCTCGGGACCGACCACGATCACCGAACGGCCGGAGTAGTCGACGCGCTTGCCGAGCAGGTTCTGGCGGAACCGTCCCTGCTTGCCTTTTAATAAATCGGACAGCGATTTCAGGGGACGCTTGGAGTCTCCCCTCACGGAATGGGTTCTTCTGCCATTATCGAAAAGGGCATCGACCGATTCTTGAAGCATTCTCTTTTCGTTGCGGAGAATGACTTCAGGCGCTCTAATATCTATAAGTTTCTTGAGACGGTTGTTGCGGTTTATTACCCGGCGATAGAGGTCGTTCAAGTCCGAGGTGGCAAATCTGCCGCCCTCGAGCGGAACCAGGGGACGGAGGTCGGGAGGCAGCACAGGAATAACATCCAGAATCATCCACTCGGGACGATTATTGGACTGCCTGAAAGCCTCCACCACTCTCAGTCTTTTGAGCATGTCTTTTTTGCGCTGGGCGGAAGTCTCAATCTTGACCTGTGCCCTGAGCTGGATGGACAGATCCTCAATATCGATTTTTGCCAGGCAGTCGCGAATTGCCTCGGCACCCATGCGTGCGTCGAATTCCTTCTCGGATTCAACCAGCTCCCGATATTCCTCTTCAGAGATTATATCCCTTTCCTTAAAAGGAGTATTACCGGGATCAACCATTATATAGGCTTCGTAATAAAGAATCTTCTCGAGGTCTCTGGGCGACATATCCAGGAGATTTCCGATTCTGGACGGTATCGATTTAAAATACCAGATATGGGAAACCGGCACCGCCAGTTTGATATGCCCCATTCTCTCGCGCCGCACCTTGGAATGCGTAACTTCCACACCGCATCTGTCGCATACGATGCCCCGGAAACGAACGCGCTTATATTTGCCGCACGCGCATTCAAAATCTTTTACGGGCCCGAAAATTCGTTCGCAGAACAAGCCGTCGCGCTCCGGCTTGAATGACCTGTAATTAATAGTCTCCGGCTTTGTTACTTCACCGAAAGACCATGACATGATGGTTTCAGGTGAAGCGAGCTGGATTCTGATTTCCGAGAAATCAGAAGGTCTTTTTGTTTGCCTGCCGAAAAGATCAACCACAACAATCCCTCCTAAAACTGGGATTTACATACATATATTAAGATTCAATCAGATCTACATCGAGGCAGAGTGATTGAAGTTCTTTCACCAACACATTAAATGATTCCGGGATACCCGGCTCGGGAGGATTTTCTCCCTTAACGATAGCCTCGTACACCTTGGAACGTCCACTGACATCATCCGACTTCACAGTCAGAAGTTCCTGAAGGGCGTAGGCTGCGCCATAAGCCTCCATGGCCCAGACTTCCATCTCGCCGAAACGCTGTCCGCCGAACTGCGCCTTACCGCCCAGCGGCTGCTGGGTCACCAGCGAATACGGTCCTATGGAACGGGCATGAATCTTGTCATCCACAAGATGTACCAGTTTCATCATATATATATATCCGACCGTTATCGGATTATCGAAAAGCTCACCAGAGCGGCCGTCATAAATCTCCATCTGACCGCTTTCAGGCAAGCCGGCTTTCTTCAATTCCGCTTTGATTTCGTCGATAGAGGCACCATCGAAGACCGGCGTTGCATAATACTGATTCAGCTTATTTGCCGCCCAACCGAGATGAGTTTCTAGAATCTGCCCCACATTCATACGTGACGGTACTCCCAGCGGATTTAAAATTATATCAACCGGTGTGCCATCCTCGAGATAAGGCATATCTTCTTCCGGAACTATCTTCGAAATGACGCCTTTATTCCCATGACGTCCGGCCATTTTGTCGCCGACGGAGAGCTTACGCCTGACCGCGACCTTGATCTTTGCCAGCTGCTTGACGCCGGGAGGAAGCTCGGCGCCTCGAGCGATTTTTTCAAGCTCGATTTCTAGCTCGCCTCGCTTCTCGGCCAGTAACTTCTCAGCCTCTTCCAGGAGCTCATCAACTTTCTTATTGATCCGGTTTTCCTGGGACCAGCCATCCTCGGCCACAACATTCTCAAAATCGATCTCGTCCAGACTGTCTTCCTTATACTTCTGGCCAGCTCTTATTACAACCGTACCCTCAATGCGATCGCGGACAGTATTTGAGGTATAGCCGTCCAGAAGTTCGATAAGACGAGCTTTTGTGAGCTTCTTTATATTATCTATAAGTTCATTGTACTGTTTTTTGACTTTGGTTTTTTCAGCGGCTTCACGCTTCTTGGCTTCCTCGGTTCGTTCCTTGCGTGAAAACACCTGGGTATCGATCACAATACCCTTCAATCCCGGAGGAGCCTTCAGGGAGGCATCGCGTACGTCGCCGGCCTTCTCGCCGAAAATCGCACGCAGAAGTCTTTCTTCCGGCGAAAGCTCCGTCTCACCCTTGGGAGTGACTTTTCCAACCAGAATATCTCCTGCTTCGACTTCCGAACCGATTACCACCACACCAGTCTCATCCAGATGTTTAATTGCATCCTCCGAAACATTCGGTATTTCTCTGGTGATCTCTTCCGAGCCGCGCTTGGTATCTCTTACCTGAATTTCAAATTCCTCAATATGAATAGAGGTGAAGATGTCTTCTTTGACCAGTCTTTCGGAGATGATAATCGCGTCCTCAAAGTTGTAACCTCTCCAGGGCATGAAGGCCACAAGGACATTGTAACCCAGAGCAAGTTCTCCTCCATGACTGGCAGGGCCGTCGGCCAGCAGGGTTCCCACATTTACCTTATCGCCCACGTCCACACGGGGGCGGTAATTGATGCAGGTATCCTGGTTTGAACGTTTATATTTTATCAAATCATACACAACTTCTTCACGATATCCCAATAGATCGCCCTTGACCTTGCCAGATGGCTTGATGACGATTTTATCCGCATCAACGGCGATGACTTCGCCTTCCACCTCCGAAACCTGGGCAACCATGGAATCATGAGCCGCTTTCTCTTCCATACCAGTACCCACCAGGGGAGCATCTGTCCTTAAAAGCGGTACCGCCTGCCTTTGCATGTTCGAGCCCATCAGAGCACGGTTGGCATCGTCATTCTCCAGAAACGGAATCAATGAAGCGGCAATGCTGACCAACTGGCGGGGAGAGACATCCATGTAGTCGATCTTTTCGGGATCGACAATGGGATAGTCACTACGAAAACGAACTGTTATTTGATTGTTTACAAAATTTCCTTTGTCATCTAGGGGCTCATTGGCTTGCGCAATATGATAGTTGTCTTCCTTATCAGCGGTCAGATAGACGATTTCGTCTGTTACCTTGCCTTTTTTCACATGCCGGTATGGGGTCTCCAGAAACCCATATTTGTTAATCCTGGCATATGTGGCCAGAGATGCTATAAGACCGATATTGGGTCCTTCAGGGGTTTCGATCGGGCACATACGGCCGTAATGTGTATGGTGCACATCGCGCACCTCAAATCCTGCTCTTTCTCTGGTCAAACCTCCCGGGCCCAACGCCGACAACCTTCTCTTGTGGGTCAACTCCGAAAGCGGATTGGTCTGATCCATAAACTGCGAAAGCTGCGAGGAGCCGAAGAATGTATCGATCACAGCAGAAACGGTCCTGGCATTGACCAGATCATGGGGAGTAATGTTTTCTGCATCCTTCAGGCTCATGCGTTCCCTGATTGTACGCGCCACACGCGAGAGGCCTACTGAAAACAGGTTGGCAAGCAGTTCGCCCACGGTACGGGCGCGGCGGTTACCGAGATGGTCGATGTCGTCGATATACCCGCGGCCGTTGCGGAGATTAATCAGGTAGCTGATGATGGCGATAAAGTCTTTGCGATCCAGCACGGTCTGCTCCAAAGGGATATCCAGATTCAGCCGCTGGTTAACCATGTAGCGTCCAACCTCTCCAAGATCGTAGCGCTTCTCCGAGAAGAACATGCTTTCGACCAGGTTCTGGGCCAGTTCGAGGGTCGGAGCGTCTCCCGGCCTGATCAGGGAATACAGCTTGAAAAGGGCTTCCTCGGTATTTGAGGTATTGTCTTTTTTGAAAGTATTAAAGACGACTTTCTCCTCCTGAGAAAGTTCCAGGTCGACTATCTTGAATTGTTTAATTTTGGCTTCTCTGAGTTTTTCGACCTGATCTTCAGTAAGAGACTCACCAACATTAACCAGAACCTCGCCGGTTTCCTGATCGGCAATATCTTCTGCTGCAGTCTTGCCCACAAGTTTCTCCGCGCTTCTGGCGGTCAGTTTGAAATCAGTAATTTCAAAGAATTGCCCGATTAAATCCTGGTCAGATGAATATCCAAGCGCTCTAAGGAACGTGGTCATCGGAAGTTTTCTGCGGGAATCGATATGAACATACATTATATCATTGATATCGATATTGAATTCCACCCAGGATCCACGGAACGGGATGATTCTTGCAAAAAACAGTCTTTTGCCGTTGGGATGGATATCATCGTCAAACGACACGCCCGGTGAGCGATGCAGCTGGTTAACCACAACTCTTTCGGCGCCATTGATAATGAATGTTCCACCCGGTGTAACAAGGGGAAGTTCGCCCAGGAAAACATCCTGTTCAATAATATCCTTGACCTCACCGGTCTTCTCGTCCTGTTCCCTCGCCACCAGCCGCAAAGTTGCCTTGAGCGGAGCGGCAAAAGTCATGTTGCGCTCCTGACATTCCCTGATGGTATACCGGGGCGTTCCCATGGTGTATTTCACAAATTCCAGGGTATAATTCTCGTGAACGTCGGTAACGGGAAAAATTTCATTAAAGATCTTTTGCAGGCCCTGATTTTTGCGCTTCATCGGGGCCATATCAGCCTGTATGAAGGCTTCATAGGATGCAAGCTGTACCTCCAGCAGATTGGGCATTTCCGCCGGGGAGGCAAGCTTGGCAAAAGACTTACGGTCTACCGTTGTTACATTAGCCAAAGGAACCACACTCCTTTAAAAACATTAAAGAGCCCGAGAGCCCTGCATCAATTTATGTAAACATTATGGCCATCACCCTAACGGTATTTCAGGCATGCATGTTCCTGAATACCCTGGGTAAGATCTGGGTGATACTGAAACTTGGGAACAGATTTCTGACCGCCATTCCACCCTTCATCACCGCCATTTTTTGGCATTCACCCCGGTATCTGGCCGGGGCAAATGCTATTGAATTTTAATCGTAGCGCCGACTTCTTCCAATTTCGCCTTGGCCGCTTCGGCATCTTCCTTGGTCACTCCCTCTTTAACTTTGCTGGGAGCGCCGTCAACCAGCTCCTTGGCTTCTTTCAGGCCGAGGCTGGTGAGCTCACGCACTACTTTGATGACCTGAATCTTCTTGTCACCGACAGCATCGAGGACGACATCAAATTCGGTCTTCTCTTCTTCGGCTTCGCCGGCCCCGGCGGCAGCGCCCGGAGCGGCAGCAGCCGCAACCGGCATGGCAGCCGAGACACCATACTTCTCCTGAAGTGCCTTGGAAAGTTCGGCCAGTTCCATGACAGTCAGCTTGTCAATCGAATCAATTATCTGATCAATAACTTCACTCATTTCAATCTCCCTAATCGTTACTTTTTCTGACCGGAAGTTGCCTCGGGCCTTCACGGCCCACATCCAGCCAGGCGTAATTCATCTAAGGCTTAGAAGCAGCAATTAACTTTCTTTTTGTTTTGCAATTTGATCTATAGTTACACAGAATTCTCTTATTAAACCGTCCATGGTTCCCACCAGATTTGTCAAGGGCGCGCTGATTGTACCCACTATCCTGGCAATCAACTCATCCTTGGTGGGAAGCTCAGCCAGTTCTTTCAGGCGCTCGCTCTGGTAAAGAACACCATCGGCCCAGAAAGCCTTGACCTCGGGCTTGCCGTTCTTCTTCAAAAAATCATTTATGGTCTTGGCCGGCACGGTGGGATCGTCAACGCCGAAAGCTACGGCTGTCGGACCCTCGAAATACGGCACCATATCCTCGTGGCCCTTATTCTTTGCAGCGATTCTCAAAAGCGTATTCTTGGCCACTCGATATTTGATATTGCCTTCACGCAGTTTTCTTCTGAATTCGGTTATCTGCGCCACATTCAATCCAAGATAATCCGTAACGAATATATTGCTTGATTCCTCAAAGAGATTGCCAAGCTCTTCGACCAATTCTTCTTTTTCCGGACGCTTCATCATAATAGCTATCTCCATCAGATTAAGATTTAAGCTCGGCCACAAGACCGGACGGATTCAATTTTATTCCCACTCCCATCGTGGATGAAACCGAGACATTTCTGAGATACTGTCCCTTGGCAGCTGCAGGACGGGCCCTGACTATGGCATCCATAAATGCCAGCAGGTTCTCCCTGATCTGATTTTCGCTGAACGAGACCTTACCGATTCCCACATGCACATTGCCTACCTTATCTACACGATATGAGATTTTACCTTTTTTAATGTCGCTTATGGCTTTTCCGACATCCATGGTAACCGTTCCCGATTTCGGATTGGGCATCAGGCCGCGCGGCCCCAGCACCTTACCGAGCTTACCAACCATGCCCATGACATCAGGGCTGGCAACCACGACATCAAAATCAAACCAGCCGCCCTGTACCTTGTCCACATACTCCTCGAGACCTACATAATCCGCACCGGCTTCTTCCGCTTCGGTCACCTTCTCACCTTTGGTGAAAACCAACACACGGACTTTTTTGCCGGTACCATGAGGCAATACAACTGTGCCCCTGATCATCTGGTCAGCTTTTTTAGGATCAACACCCAAACGAACCGCAAGTTCCACGGTTTCATCAAATTTTGCATAGGCATTTTCCTTCAGGAGCTTGACGGCGTCATCCAGATCGTACGCGGTACGACTGTCGACTTTTTTCCTGAACTCACTGTATTTCTTTCCGGTACTCATCTTGAACTCGACTCCTTAACTTTCCACTTCAATTCCCATACTGCGGGCAGTGCCGGCGATCATCTTCATAGCGCTCTCGACATCAGCGGCATTCAGATCGGGCATTTTCATCTCAGCAATTTCTTTAATCTGCTTTAAAGTGACTTTTCCCACTTTGTCACGGTTTGGCTCCGGGGAGGCCTTTTTAAGCTTGGCCGCTTTCCTCAAGAGATCCGCGGCTGGCGGAGTTTTGGTTATAAACGTGAATGACTTATCCTGGTAGACCGTAATTTCTACCGGAATAATATTTCCAGCCTGCTTCTGAGTGCGTGCATTGAAGGCCTTGCAGAACTCCATAATGTTGACACCATGTTGCCCCAGTGCTGGACCAACCGGCGGTGCCGGATTGGCATTTCCGGCAGGAATCTGTAATTTGATAAAACCAGTTACCTTTTTCGCCATATCTATCTCCTAAGTTGCAGCGCCTATCTGAAGGAAATCCAGTTCCACCGGGGTAGGCCTGCCAAATATCGACACCATAACCTTTACCTTTTTGCGTTCCATATTTATCTCTGAAATAAAGCCCGAAAAATCGGTAAACGGTCCATCGATGACCTTTACCGCATCTCCCTGCTTAAACGGAAATTCACCTTCTTCAATCGCCTTGGCCTTATCCATCTGGCCCATCACACGCTTGACCTCATCCTGAGTAATCGGAACCGGAACCCCGCCGGAACCCACAAAGGAGGTCACCCCGGGAGTGCTTGTAACCAGATGCTGGGTCTCATTGTTCAGATCCATTTCGATCAAAATATAGCTGGGCAAGAACTTCTTATTCTGCGTAGATTTCTTGCCCGACTTCATCTCGGTCACCTGCTCGATCGGGATCAGGATTTCACCAAACTTATCTTCCAGGCCCTGGTGGCTGATCTCATTTTCGAGAAGCTTCTTGGCCTTGGCCTCATGCCCGGAATAAGTATGAACCACATACCATTTTAAATCGCCCATAACTAAACTCTACAAACCCAGTACTGAAAAGATTAAGGTCTCCAGAATCTTGTCCACGGCATAAATAAATACTGCCAGGACAAGCGTAACGAAAATAACTACAATGGTCGAACCGATAAGTTCCGGCTTTGTCGGCCAGGTCACCTGTTTCAGCTCGCCCTGAGTCTCTTTTACATAATCTACAACTTTTTCCTTCATAATTGCTCTCAATTGCAGGTCTGGAGGGACTCGAACCCCCAACCCCCGGTTTTGGAGACCGGTGC
>JABAHP010002241.1_pt3 | contig 14366 bp, 26 predicted proteins | sample 7062081 | NCBI WGS metagenome assembly JABAHP01 (sample SAMN14534357, study PRJNA622989) | marine sediment metagenome | biome: marine biome [ENVO:00000428]; feature: marine pelagic biome [ENVO:01000023]; material: deep marine sediment [ENVO:00002113] | place: India: Gulf of Kutch | collected... | reverse complement strand
CTCTGGTTAAATTACGTTTCATTCCCCCCCTCCTTTCGCGGGACCACCCTTGGCTGAGTACAGAGATTCCTCGGCCTCCTTCAGCGCCCAAATCACGTAGTCGGTTAGCGTCATGTTCGCCCTGTTCGCCAGCCGCTGAATCTGCTTCTTCCGCTTTGGATCCACTCGAAGCCGGATGAACTCGGACTTTACTGGCTGTTTGGTATGTTGGTTTGGCATCATGTTCCTCCTGTGGTGATGCGGCAGTGTACCCCGCTTGTGGATACGGTCAAGTAGAATTCCATTCTCAGTGTTTCATATTTTCTCCCTGGCTACTGCACCCCTTTCCCTTATGGTTAGGTCTGACTTCTCGAACCACATCCCGAACTGCGCAGGACCGCTTCCACGCCTGCTTTTTAAGACGTGCATTTTCCTGTTTAGCTGCATCGGCTCAATTACTCCATCGCCAGGATGCACGCAATTAACAGTTCGCTCCTCCATATATTCCAGCCAGAAGATATTGTGCGCAAACCTCTGGTAGGCCTTTCCACCCGCAATGCCATTCATAGTCGGCTGCATCTTTGCCATATCTCCGCTATCTCTAGGGTGCGTCACCAAAATTATTCTCATTTTATGCTCGTTCGCTACATCAAGCAGCTTGTCGCATACTTCCTCTGCAAGCCGCCATGGGTCAAGCTTTGACCTCACCATTGTAAGCGGGTCAATTATCAATGCTTTGACCCCCTTCTTCCCCATTTCATTCGCCCACTTATAGATAGATTCCGGCGTTGGCGGCTCCTTCCTGTCTGTTGTTCTGATCCATTCTTCAGCCTCGTGCGCCAGGTCGCTGATTCTCTCCATCCCATTGATAGCCTCTTCAGACCTGAGGGAGAGTTGCTCGTCGTTTGTCATCCATTGCATTGCATTCTCTTGGACGGCTATACGCTCGATCTGCTCTGCAATGGTATCCTCAAGCAAGCTTGCAGCCCAACGTGTCCCAGTGTGGTGCCAATGCCTGATGCACTGAATCGCGCCCCATGACTTAGAGGCACCAGGGCTGCCGCAAACAATGGTAAGGCTCCTGGGCGCTAGACCGTTTATGTGCTTGTTGATGCCTGGCCATGGTAGGCTAACGGTGTCGCCAGCTCGTATGTCCTTAATCCTCTCCATGATTCCAACGAGACCAGCATGCATGCGCCTCCGTGGCTTTGCCTGTGAGAGTATGGTCCAAACATTGGCGTTGATCTCCTCTTGATCCATACCTGCAGCCTCGCATTGCGAAACAAAGTCTGCTGCGTCGTACTTTGGAGGAAGATCTTCAGCGATTGTAGATGGATCCACGACGTATATTCGCGGAGCCGGTGAAAGCTTCCCTAAGATGTCAACGAGCTGCTCTCCATGCTTCAGGCCAGCGTCGTCATTGTCTGGCCAGATGAAGACCTTCTTCCCTGCCAGCCCAGACCAATCCGCGTTGATGGCCTTACCGGCTCCGCATGGGCTCGTCGTTGCCACAACAGCCGCTCTGTGCAGCGCTGCAACGCCGCCCTCCCCCTCAACTATCACCACCTCATCAGACTTTGACACTGACGGAAGGTTGAGGATTGGCCATGGCTTTGGCGGTGCCTTCAGAACCCACCCTGTGCCGGTCGGAGAGCACTGCCTAAAGTACTTCCCTCGGCCCCCCTTGGCGTCATACCGCATGACTGCCATTTTGACAGACTTACGGCCATCGTCCCAGTACCGATAGACATGATCTGGCCTCAGGCTTTCCAGAACAGCCTCAAGAGTAGGCCATATTTCGTCTGTAGCGGTGTTTTTAGCCACTTTGTCCCGCTTTGAATGGTTTGGCAAGGGTTCGCCGTTAGAACGGCTTAAATCGCCTCTATTGCGGATCACCTCAGCCTGGTCAGTCCCGTCCGCGAAGGCTAGCAAGTCGATCGTATCGAACTGGCGGTGGCAAGCCTCGCAGAAGACCCTCATGTGGCCATCGTCGTCGTGGATGTGGGCCGACGGGTTGGAATCGTCGTGCTCGGGGCTCGGGCAGGTACACGACTTCCCGCGCACCTGGCACCCAAGGCGGTCCAACGTTGAGTAAAATAACCGCGAGTCATGGGTCATGCTGGTCAGGTCAGTATCCACGGTCCTTCACCTCCTGGGGAAGCGCGTCGTACATGGCGTTGTTCCACTCGGCGATCGTGTCAAACGTCCTACGTTTTAGGAACCGCTCGAAGTCTGCTGGCTTGCGGCCTTCAAAGTCGCTCCTCAGCCACTCGTCGCGCAGAGGGATCGCCTTTGAGATTCTTACGTGGTCCTCCGGGCTCAGTTTCTTCCACTCTGCCCACGATAGAGGTTTGGACCCCTTTGGCCCGTAGGCCATCCACGCTGCCTCAAACTCTGGCGTGCCCTTGGTCGGTGGGTTTCGTTTTTTCTTCGGCTCAGGTTCAGCCGATTCGCCTGCGAACGGCAAAGATAATTCTTTTTCATTCTTACCATTCTTACCATTCTTGTATCGTGGTACTGTTTGTGGTCCTGTTTGTGGTCCTGTTTGTGGTTCTGTTTGTGGTACTGTTTGTGGTCCGTCTTGCTGGAACTCTAAGTACTTAACTAATGTAACAACAGTACATACGTTGTTTTTCTGTGGTACTACCATCTGTTCGTCCTGCAGCTCGTCTAAAAATCGCCTTACCTTTCCCCTAGACCACTGCCAACGGTCTGCCAAAGCACGCTCTGACCACGCCAGTTGACCAGGTTCCAGGTCAATCTTGATGCCACGAACGCGTCGGGAGTGCTTCTTATGAGACGCCATAAGCAGCAGGTCGATCCACGCCTGACCCCGGCTGAACGGCTCTCTATTCCAGAACTCTGATGCGCATAGCTGCCGGTGTAGCTTAATCCACCCTGCGCGGTGGTCCTCCGATCTCTCGACTAAAGACCGCATGACGGGACTATATACATTCCTCATTTATGAGCGCCCTCACCAAAAACACACCCGCAGCACCAAAGCCAGTAACGCCCCGTGGATCGAATACGGGTGGCAATGATGTTGCGGGTGTGTAGTTGATGTAAGGCATCGATCTCTCCTACAGCCGCCGTCGTTACTCGGCATATTGGCTGTGTGCTGCTATTCTAGTCAGTGGCGGTTAAGTAGTCAACCGTGATCTAAGTCTTTGTTGACCACATCAGACGCCAGCGTGTCTACCGTCTGCAGCAACAAGTCATGTTTGTCCTTGATGTTGCGTACCCTCTCCACTACATCAGACAGCCTCAGCTTGCCGAGTGGGTCGCCTATTATCTGCCTGATAGACTGGATGGCCATTATTTCGCTAGGCTCTCGTCTCCTGAGGCTTTCGATCTCTGCCTGAGTCGACTCAAGCCTGGCCATCAGTGACGCAAACGCCACGCTTTGCTTGGATAAATCTTCTGACATAGTAACTCCTATTATGAAGATGTCTGCATAAATTGGTTATGACAGATGTCTACCTAAATAACTGTTAGCCTGCTAGCACCTCGTTCGCAGCCTTTGCACTGTGCATGATCTGAGCTATCGTGAACCGCACCTCTCGAAGGCGGGCGTTCTCCTTCTGTAGTGCGTCGATCTCTGCTTTGTGCTCTTGTTCTTTTTTGATGGCGTTTGCGATGATACCATCTAGTTTCTTGCAGGTTTCGTAAAGGTCTTTTGCTTCCTCGGCCATGGCCATGTGTCCGTGCTTGGCAAGTTTTTCGTGTAGCTGCATGATGTTTCCGTTCTTCGTGGCCCGTAGGCTAACAAGTCGCTAGAGTGGACGCGGAATTACCCTGTGTTTGTTGTTTTGAGCTGAATGCCGCGCCACTCAGCTNNCAGTAGCTCCATGGCCGGGCTCCTTTCTTGGGTGGCCTAGGTAATCTCTGGGCTGTCGAGAACTCCACGCCCGCCCCATTTGGCCGTATAGGGCACACTGCCCACGATGATCGTCTCTTTGCCGCATCCTGGGCAAGTATGCCGCAGACGCTTCCCCGGCGGCACGACTACATGGGTAGGTGCGTTATGATCTGGGTGAGCACACGGGGGTGTGTAGTTCGGATCATCTTCAATAATGGTTGGCATGCTGCCTCCTTGTGCTGTCGGTGTTCCTGTCATTCACCGCCCAACAAGGGCGATTCAGCGGGACGCCTACTGCGCCCCTGATCTTGGTCATTGGGCGGATCATGTGACATACAGCAGCGGAGCGTACAGCTCAGCATTTTGTAGTTTCGTTGTCAAGTGTGTGCCGCCGCAGTGATGGCACCTGTAAACGCCATACTGCTTGCCGTGTTTCCGTGACAATCGGTCAGCCTGTTTTCGATAGTCTCGGCCGAGATTGGCTTTACCTGCGCATCCGCGCTCATGGCTTGGTTGTTTCATGACAGTCCTTCCGCCCAACAAGGCGATGCAGCGGGACGCCTACGGCGCGCCCCTGATCTTGTGCGTTAGCTGGCTGTGTCGCCGTCTACTTGCTGTAGCTCCATACCTCGACTGACAAGGTCCAAATCAACTTCCATAACCAATTGTTTCAGCTCACAATTCCCGTTAGGCACTGCTCTCTTTAGTTTATTGTATGCTGCTGCATACCTGACTGCCTTACTCATGTTTGCCACGCGCTCTTGGTCCACAAGAGAGCAAAAAGCCCGCAGGTCTTCAAGGTCTTTTGGCTGAGAATAATGCATATATTCCTCCCTGGCAGTAAGATGCCAGCTATGGTTGTAAATTCGCAGCTAACAAGGCGATGCAGCGCGGACGCTCCACGCCCCTGATCTTGTGAGTTAGGTTGCTACGCGTCGGTTCCACTTACGGATTGCCAGCGCAGCTAACTGGTTCTCGGTCTTCTGTATTCTGTATGACTCGTTGTCCACCATCGGCCCCGTGGTGCCACACTTGGTGCATGCTACCCAGTGGCNNCCGGATGCGTACGGCTCTGCTTTCCCACCGCACATCGGACACGGCTTAATCTCTGTTGGCATCTCATCTGTCCTCGAACGTAGCTTCAGCAAGCATTTCCTGCACAGAAGCTACTTCTTTCAATGTGGAAGACAGATCGCCAATAGCTTTGATGCAAGCCCGCATCTTAACGTGCAGGCAATCATTAGGGACACATTCGAGATCGATGGAAGCACGATCGAGCTTGTCACATGCGGAATTAATGATCTCAGCAGATTCCTGGTGTATCTCACTCTGTGTAGTCATATCTTTCCCCCCAACATTTCGATGTAGTTGCGCACGTTGGCGGCCTCATGCTCAAGCTCGGCAAGGCGACGCTTCGATCGTTCGAGCTCGTAATCGCACTGGCACGGTGATGATTCGCATATTATGCAGAACTCATGGTCACCGCGTAGTGGATAGCACTCTGGGCAATCGTAAGCACCGCACATGCACCCCTGATAGACGTCTGCATGTCTAGCCATAAAGGTTCCTCCCTGCGCTGATATGACGCGGGTTGCCCCAGACATCAAGCTCTTCCTCATGCTGCAGGCCGTTGTGTTGGCACTCGTTGCAGACACCGCCGGTTATCTGCCGGCACCTCTGGCAGTACACGCCACCGCATACGGTGCATTGCTCAACAGTGATGTCCTCATAAAGGCAGTCATCGCAGCAGGACTCATACTCAGGCATGATACCTCCGATTCTTTCGCAATACGGCGTGGTAAGGAGTGGCTGGAAACAAACGGTCATACTCACGGAGGCATGACTCCGCTGATTTATGCCCAGCGGCGAGGGCATCGCGCACGAGCTTCCGTCGGTCATTCTCATGCTCAACACGAGAACGGCGCAGATAGCGGCGTATCTCCAGCTGAGCATCCTTCAGCTTCTGCTTAAGCTCGTCTATCTCATCAAGACGACGAAGGCAGTCTTTGCATTCTATTGCCATTGCTTTCCTCCTTGGCTGTGGTGTACAAGGAGTGTAACATATGTTACATCGCCGTCAAGATGTTTCTCTATACATCCACGGGTACCCATGCTTATCCCTACGATAAGACGCTCTCCGGTATCCACAGGAATAAAGAACGCGATAGGCCTGGGAAGATGTGCACATAGCCTCGTGTGCAAATTCCAGGAAGTTTATTCTGTCTTTGTCAGAGTATTTCCTCTGCCACAAATCCAAGGCATATTCTTCCGACCCACGGAATGGTTTCTTCGTAGACATCAGTACACCACATGCTTCTCAATGACGATATTCCCAAGGGAATTCTCGTCTTTCCATAGCTCACGCCATACAGACCTGATCCCCTGGTGNNGTGGCTGATCATATCGCCAGAGGAAACCCCTCCGTAGTATTTCTTCACATACTCACGGGCAGAGTCGATCCCGTTGAACACGCGGTCAACGGTGCTGTCTGGCGCAAAGACTATGTAGGCGTATTTAATGTTGCTCATTGCCTGTCCTCCTGCACTGAACTATATCATAGCCAGTGAACCTGGCAACTGAGAGGAGAAAAGTTATTGACGGCGATGTAACATCTGTTACACTTCCAGCACACCACCAGGGGGAAGCATGAAGGTCAAACTTCAATCGGCAGAGATCATGGCGGAGTGCTGTGGCATGGGCCTCACCAAGGCTATGATTCGACTGTGGCGATTCCGCTTGCTCCACATAGAGAGGAGATCTCATCATGAAGGCACTCAGTCAACTGACACATCTGATGTGGGGGATAATCGCAGCGAATATGCTGGCCCTATGCATACTTTCAGGGCGTGGGCCTGACCTGTCGCCTTGCATGTGGTTCATCTTCGGGTGTATGTCCGGGGTGAGTGTGTGCCTTGTTGCACTCGAACTATTCAGGAGCGCCTTCAAATGAAGGCCATTCTACTTTTACCTGCAATAGCACTGTGCTCGTGCGGCTATCGCGTTGTAAACGTGCCATCGTCAGAGCATAGGGACATGCAGTACAAGGAACAGCCAGTAGCTGATTGGACTCCGTTTGTCATCGTCGACGAGCGTCCAATTCGAGTCATCTACCTTCTCGATAATGGCAGAACAATAGAGAGAGAAGTTGTCGTTGCTGGCACATACGTAAGGAGGGGGAATGATTGATCTCACGCCAAAGCGTCTCGGCTATATGATCGAGAGGCTGGGCATGACGCAGGATGAGTTCGCAAAGGAGATCGGCGTAACTCGCATGACAGTATACCGCTGGCGCAATGAGATTACCGAAATGGGTGATTACATGTGCCAGCACATTCACAATAAGCTGTTCAGGCAGTTAGACGAGATAGGATGGTTTGAAGCCCATGGATAAAACCACACGAATCATGAAGATTGAGGAAGTCAATCGTCATAGGACAGCCCATGACCGCCGACGTAGGAGCATGAGCTTCACGAAGGATCACCAGCATGAACCCGCCACCGATGATGACTGGCTTATGGCCATGAATCAAGAGGCAGAACACCACCAGCAGGAGGAAGCATGATGCAGCCAATCGGAAACCTTGTAAAGGCGATGGCCCAATTCCAAGCGAAGGCCCTTGTTCTTGGAAAGGACAAGGAAGGGTATGGGTACACCTACGTGACTCTGTCAAAGGTTATACACAAAACATTCCCAATCCTTTCTGGGCTGGGACTTGCTGTGATTCAGACAATAGACATCCTCGATGGCAAGGACGTGCTTGTAACGACTCTGGCTCACGAGAGCGGTGAGTTTATAACCTCACACTATCCGCTTGATCGCGTTGGCATCGTGGGGCGAGACGGGAAGAAGAAAACCAATGTCGCCCAAGAGTTCGGGTCCGGTATTGCCTACGCCAGAAGATACGCGCTGTGCGCAATCCTTGGTCTTGCGACAGATGATGATGATGCTGAGTGTCTAACTGGAGCCGAGCAAGAGGCGGCTGATAAGGAATTAGAGCTCAGAGAGGTGGCTAAGGAGATAGGGCAGAAGATCGGCGCCGTTGCTCCTGGGAGTGAGTTCGTTAAGAAGGCTCGCGAGGTATTCTCGTCCAAGGCGCCGTGGGCCTCCAGGGTCTCAGACCTCACTGATATTCTTGACCAGGCGGAGACCTTAGCGTCACAACCTGATGAGGTGACAGACGAGGAGCAGGGGTGAGTCGTCCAGAGCACTTGGTGGAGGTAAACAAGAAGAACCTATACCAAGTATCGCTGGGATGGCCAATAAGCTTCAACTCCTACAAAGATAGAAACGGCAGGACATCGAAGATCGGCAGGGAATGGAGGGATACAGTTGTCGATGATATCTGGAGGCAACTCGGAGCCGGTCACATGTCATGGCAGAGACCTGAGCCGCTTCTAGGCAGGGTTGGTGTATGGTGGGAGATGTGGTGGCCAGACGACAAAAGGCGCAGGGACCTCGACAACTTCACCGGGAAGCACTGCCTAGACTCGCTTGTCAAAGCAGGGCTCATGCAAGATGACTGCCTTGTCTGGGAGACTCACCACTATAAGCGCGGGCCCTGGGAGAGGGGGCAGGTGCTTGTAACAATTGCGGAGGTATAGCATGTCAATCACAACAGACACTGGATACTTCAGGGCCGCTGATAAACTGCTCGCCCAGGGACACACACCAGCAGCAATCGAAGAGAAAGGGGAGCTGTACAGGGAGCGTCTCTGGAATGAAATATGCAGCGCCCGCGATCGAGAGGAGGAGTATAAGGTCAACAGAGAGTGGGCAAGGAAGTATTCCAGGGACAAGTTCGAAAGAGAGGAAGCGGATAAACGCTTCTATGACAAACATCAAACCAGGCTTTTCTAAGGAGGAATAATGCCTAACTATAATCACTTCGTAGCAATCGGTCATCTCGCTCGTGACCCAGAGGTAAGGTCACTGAAAGGTGGCGACGTAACCGTGTGCAATGGCTGCATCGCCGTTAATTCCGGATACGGAGAGAACAAGAAGACTGCATTCGTGGACTTCACAGCATGGGGCAAGACCGCAACTCTGATCGGTGAGCGTCTGGGGAAGGGAGATGCCTGCCTTCTTGAGGGCGAGATATGCCAAGACAGCTGGGAGGACAAAGACGGGAACAGGCGGTCAAAGCTATTCCTGAATGTCCGCAATATGGGGTTCATGGGGGGCAAGTCTGCCACTGGCAATGCGCCTGCCAAGCCGTCACAAGCAACACCGCCTCCCGCGGGCGATGACCTAGACGAACCTCCGTTCTGATGATAACTCTCTCAGACGAAGGAAGGCTGAGGGAAGCACATAAGTGCTGGGATCGCTGTCAGAGTCTTGTCAGAGGCTTTGGCGGCGATATTCCCGTTCTCGATCGGTCTTATCTCAAGTACATAATCAAGGCATGCGACTCCCTCAAAGATGGGGATCACAAGAGATTCATGGTGTTCAGGAAGCTCGCTCGAAGGAGAGAGCGAAATACCTGGGGACTGACCAGCATAACTGAAGAGATATTCGGGGAATAATATGCCTACAAAGGACCTTATAAAGAACCCTCTATGTAGAATGCAGAGGCAATCATTCATAGAGTTTAATTGCTACTACTGCACAGAGCATGGATCATGCTGGCGGGAGGCTCACATCAGGCAGGATGCTGTTGATGAGAGAGTCTGCCGGGATATCGAGCCTGTCGACGGAATGACAGCGAGATGCCCAAAAAAGAAAAGCATGGCGCTATTCGACAGGACTAATCAATAAACGCCTGCCTTTCTTTTCGCTTCTTGATCTTAGCCTGTTTGCGCTTCTCGCGTATGAGCTTGTTGAGAAGGTTGATCTGATCAGACAACTCAGGGTCCGCACCTTTTGGAGCGTAATAGCGAACTGATTGTGCGGCCTCTGGGTTTCTGTTGAGCGTATCAGTAAGCTGCATGATGCGAGCGCGCTCGGCGTCATTGCTTGCAATCTTCGTCCCCGTAAGAAGGTTCATCACACGCTCAACCGGAGTATACCGATCATCCGCTATTCGACTCAACTGGTCCACTGGAGTAGCCACAACCTGAGCAAGACCGAGTCCACGAGCAACCTTATAGGCACGTCCGAGTTCAGACCGCTCGTCTATCCCCATCTCCTGCAGTATCTCTGGAGTCTTATCATAGCTGCCGTACTGAGTTCCAAAGAACGGATCACGACCTGAGAGCATGCTGTATCCTGTCTTTAGAAGTGGCTGCATGCTGCCAACGATACTGCGCTCTATATCGCGACCCATCTGCGTAGGAGAGGCGCCAATGTTTGGGATGGCCTGCAGCGTCTCCACTGGTAGACCAAGCCCGACCAGGTGTTTCAAGTTGCCTTCTAGGTCTCTACCGACAGGGATGCTTGCCTGCTCTCCGATATACGGCAGCAACGGCTCTTCCGACGTGTCTCCGTAAAGTTCATTAAGGGCAACTCCAACAGCAGGCCGCTTGGCAAGAAGCTTGGCTTGCTGCGGAAGGGATTGGCTCAAGAAGGCGAAAAACGGGATTATGTCACGGGCGGTTCGGTTGCCAACAGTAGGGACAGAGTAATCCAGGAATGTCTCGCGAACAATATCGGCAGCACGCTCAGCGGTAACGCCAGAGCGGCGAAGGTCCATGAACGTAGCCAAGCGGACATAACTCTCTGAGTTCTGGAATGCGTTAGCTGGCATGTCCATGTAGTCAAATAGCTTCTGAGCACCGCTCTTGCCAAGGGTTTTGTTGGCAGCCTTCCCGATCCATTTGGATATACCGCCCTGGTACTCACCAAGGCTCTTCAAAAGTTCTTCACCGCTAACAAACGTATCCAGTACACCGTTCTGAACAGCCTCGGCAACCATAGGGTGATTCTGGCGAAGCATTGCGACTGCCTCATCGGGAGTCCTGGCAGCGCGAACGGCATCGTCCCAAGCCCCTATTGCCTTGCCAAGCTCCGACTTAGGTATCTTCAGCCCGTATGCATCAACAGCAGCATCACCAAACGCGGTGACATAATCACGACCAACGTCTGCCAATTTAGCGGGATTAGTGAATGCAGAGGATAGCCCAGTGCTGAACTTCTGCCACTCGGCGCTAATGCGGTTTCTGAAGATTCCTGCAAACCTCGGCATAAATACGCCATAGACAGCAGCGGGCTTGAACATCCGGTTGGCGCTATTGAGCCAAGTAGTCAGCGTTCCACGTGGAACCTTACCGTTGATAGTCGCATCAATGATCTTGGCGAAGTCTGGGTCTGACGCCCGAAGGTTATCAGCGATAGATTCAACCATCTTGGTGGTGTTGCCGCCAGCAATGGTCACTCCCTCATCGCCAAGCAGCTTTCTTGCATATTGTGCTCGCTCGATCTGCTTGCCGCTCTGCTCAGCGCGTGACGCAATAGCGACCAACGCATCCCGTTCGAGATCAACACCAGGGCGATTCAGGAACTCAAGGAGATCTTGAGTGGTGGTAAGTGTGCGACCGCTAGCAAAGTTCGGCCTAGCAGACCCAGGGCCACCCTTAGCCGCCGCGCCTTCGACAGTGAATTGACGCGGGAAGTAATCCTTCGGGGCATATCCCTGTGGTATATCCTTCAGTTCATAGCCCTGACTCCTGGCCCACCGCTGAAAGTCAGCATTGTCATCAGCCCATGCTACAACCGCAGATTCAAGATCAGTCATCTCATCTTGAAACTGTGCGAGCACGTCGGCCTTCTTCCCAAGGGATGCAGTCTGAAGCGCGTCCTCGGCGTTGTCTATCTGCCCGATCAGCTTGTTCAGCTCCCTGCTTACCTTGCCGCCCTGGTCCGCGTACTGCCTGGCCAGATCGCTTGCATATGACATCTCAGGAGAGCCATCAGCAGCCGTTCGCATCCACATGCGCGGAGAGTACAGAGCTCCCTTAGCAACCTCAGTGTTGTACATATCATCAGTAAGGCTCACCCAGTCATCGGCAAGCTTTTGGATGCCGTCGTTTCCAAGGCTCTTGAGCCCAGGATGGGCCTTCATTCGTTCGGTCAGCCGTGCTATACGGGTGCCAGCATCCATAAAAGGCTGGCCGGGTATTTCACCCTGTGCCAGCAAACGGGTGAATCCATCCTCGGAGCGCTGAATGTTGTTCGCGGCTTCCCCAAACGCAACCCGCTGCTCAGGAGACAGATCGTCAAGCATCTTACGGCTTCTCTCCATCCACACTTTTGCAGCATTCGCGCCCTCTGCTGCAGCCTGGATACGCATATGCCTAGCCTTCGCTGGCTCATTAAGCCAGTTGAAGATACTCCTAAACTCACTGCCTACTTTAGCAGTCTTGTCGCCAATCTTGGCAGCAGCCTGCTTGACGGGGCCAGGGATTAGGCCAGCAAGAGCCTCCTGGCTGGCAATCTGTTTGCCAAGGAACTTGACCCCGCCTTGCTCAAAAGCGGGGTTGTCTTTTACAGCACGCATCAAGAATTCAGCGGGATCATCCATGGCAGACGCCTGCCTAGCAAGATCATCAATCCACGTCGGCTCAGCTGCCAGCCTCTGTTTGCCTACCTTGCTCAGCCCCTTCTGTAGGACATTTGCGGCTTCATCAGCAAAGTTGATACCGGCAGCACCTGCAGCCCTTGCCCTACCAACAACGTCAGCGGCCTTCTTGAGTTTCCCAGCAGTGCTAGCACCGGCAGTAACATATGTAAGCGGGTCCATGCCGATCCCGACGCCAATATCACCAAGGGCTCTTGCGGCTGGGTGTGTCCCAATGCCCATGCCCAAAATCTCAGACCCTGATGTTCTGTACTCATCAGTTGAGAAGTCTGGTATGTAATCGCCAGGCAATACATCGAGCGGCTTCCCAACGATGTCAAGCGCAGCGCGTCCCGCGGCCTCACCTCTGCCCTGCAATAGGTTCATTGGCACCTGGCCGAATAAGCCCATCCAGTCTAGCGTCTCTTCAAAGGCGCTCTTTGGCGGTCCATATTTGACCTCCTCAGGAGTCTTCCCGCCAGTGAGAAAAGACTTCGCCATATCAGAACCCTTCGATCATTGGATGTGCGTCAAGCTCAGCCTGTGAGACATTGAGGCCTATGCTTGAAGCGAGCTTCTCTCCTACAGTTTCACCAGGGAGATCGTCAAATTCCTTATCAAGACCGCGAATCCCCCGCTTGATGGACCCGGCTGACCCGCTCTCATGAGCCTTGACGACATTGGTTGCTATAACGTCGCGCAGCGTCTTCTTCATTTCCTTCGGCACATAGCCGCCGCCGACTGCATTCATTACAGCACGGTCGATCGCCTCGCTGACGCGCTTAAGGGACTTCTTGGGATCATCCAACTCAGCGCGGCTTATCATCGGCTCTTCACCGGTAACCGTCTTCATTGCCGCTGATAGGGCACCAACGTTCCAGGTAGCCTCCTCCATCATCTCCTTGGCTATTGCAACATCATTGTTGATGGATGGGATACTCATGATAGCACCCTCAACCGCTTGGCGATCCCTCTCCACCTTCTGGCCTTGGATCTCTGCTTCAGGGATAATCATCTCTGGGCTAGCGCCGGTTACCTGAGCCTTGGCCATTCGGTATAGTTCCTGCTCTTCAGGAGTGATTGACAGGCCCTTAGCGTCTTTATCCTCAATGAACTTGGTAAACTCCTTGGCCTGTTTGCTGTCGCCACCAGTCTTCTTAGCTTCGTCCTTAAGCATCTGCATCATGAGATCTTGCTGCCCACGTATACCTAGCTCCTGCATACGCCTGCCTGCGGCAGACTCGGCAGCACGCTCACCAAGCTCAGCGCCGTAGGTCATGGCCCCAAGCTTGCGCTCAAACGCCTTCTGCCCTGCGCGTTCGCCAGCCTGCTCACGAGCAGCCATTTCAAGGGCATTAAACAACTGTGCGCGCTCCTGCGCCTCTTGGCCCAACTCGGCCTTGCGCTCCATCATTTGGCGCGAGAAGTCCTCACCGCGTCCGGTCATCCGCTCCCTGAACTCACGATCTAACGCAGACTCCGCAGACCTGCGAGCACCAGCTTCCTCAGCCATACTGCCTTGATGCTGACGCCAGATGTCACCAGACAGAGCCTCCTGCATGCCCTGCTGGGCGCGCATCTCATTGGCAACGTTCTGTAAAGCAGCCACCTGATTAGCTCGCTCAATATCGCTTAGGTACGTCTGCCTTCCTCCGAAGGGTGCATATCTCGTAGCCATGTTACCTCCCTGCGTATTCCCGCAGAAGTCGAATAGTCTCATCAGCGCGGCTCAAAGGAGCCGTAGAGACAGGAACAGTTCTAGATACATTCCGTGGATCCTCGCGAACATCAGAGGCGTAGTACCCAGCAGCCTGAGCAGCAGGGCCAGCACTCAGCCCATACTGCTGACCACGACCACCCATAAGCATCTGCAATGCGCGATCACGGGCCCCATAATTCTGCATTGCCTGCTGCACCATAACATCACGAGCTGCGGCCTGGTTTTGTCCAATACGGTCCGCCTCTATCTCACGGGCCATAGCGCCGTAACTTGGGCCCCCCATGCTCATGCCAAGGCGAGCAGCCTGCTCGCGCAA
>JABAHP010004614.1_pt1 | contig 14368 bp, 25 predicted proteins | sample 7062081 | NCBI WGS metagenome assembly JABAHP01 (sample SAMN14534357, study PRJNA622989) | marine sediment metagenome | biome: marine biome [ENVO:00000428]; feature: marine pelagic biome [ENVO:01000023]; material: deep marine sediment [ENVO:00002113] | place: India: Gulf of Kutch | collected... | reverse complement strand
GGTAGTAGACCGGACCCACTATGTCTACATCATGGGCCAGCAGCCTTTTGAGAAAGTCGTAAGCCTCTGCGCCCTTGTTCGGGTCTCCGTCGGAATCGGAGATGTCTATGATGTGGTCATCGTCCATCATAAGCAGCCAGTCGCAAGCCGTCTGAAGCGCAGACTCCACTATGATGTTCCTTGCCCGGAACTGTTCACTTTTTGAACGTATGCACAAGAAAAAGTCGTATTCCTGATACCTTCTGCCAAGGTGGTAGGCAAACCGCATGTAGTCTTCCAGGGTCTCTGCCTGAACCCCGGAATAACAGGGTATGCCTATACATATCCTTTCCTTCATTGACCCCCCTACCGGATCTTCTCAAGATAACCCTCTGGATTGAGGGTGATAAACCACTTCTCCCGTTGCCGGTCTATCTTGAAGTCCTTGTTTAAGGACATGAACTCCTTAACGGCCTTGTACGCACCGTCATGCGCATTCTCGGCAGTAGACGGTACGAACTCGCCCAAGAGCGTGTCCTCCACGATGAAATACTGCCCCTTAGTGACATGCCGTTCCCACGCCTTCAGCACTCTCAGGGTGTTCTCATAGTCGTGAGAGCTATCTTCTATGACCATAACCCTGTCGTCTGCGGTGATGTGGTTCCTGGCCTCGTTAATAACGCCCCTGGTCGTAGCATCCCCTTCTATCCAGACGATACCCGGGTAGTCCCTGACGTGCTCTGAGAGCTTGCTATGGTCGATGTCTATGCCTATGACCTTCGTAGGTTCCGGCACACACAGGGTCAGCATGTCTCTCAGGTACATGGTAGACCCGCCTGCCTGGTTCCCTATCTCAACGATAACCGTGGGCTGTCGCTCTGCTATAATCTCCTGAAATATCCAAAGGTCGTTAGGCATCTTACAGACGTGGACGCCCTTGTACCCGGTAAGAAGCCTGACTACGTTCAGTATCATGCTGAGGTACTGGACCATGGGCATGTGCAAGTTGTCATGGTTCAGCCAGGTGCCGTACAGTTCCCGAAGCTCCACGAAAGAGACCATGCGGTAGCCCTTAGAGGCAAAGTCCTGCTCCTTCTCTTCGTCGCCTATGATAACCTCGTCAAACGGAGATATCTGGCTGACCATCCTCAACCCCCTCGAATAGTGCCAGAAACTCGGCGTCCACGTTCTTTTCCTTTAGCAGCGCCATCTCCTCGCCGCTTAACGTAAGTGCGTTTCTCATGCGTTTGTTTCCGCATTTCAGGCACATGCCGTGTTCTCTGATAGTATCTCGCCATACTAGCTTGCCACAATCCGTACACCTTACCACCGGGTCCACGAAAGGACCGTCCTTATCGTACTTTTCCATCTTAGCCCCCTATCGGCTAGAGTCACTCCCACGCAGACAGCCAGTACCAGAACCCGCAGTTTTCTTCTGCGCACTCCTTCCCGTTCACTGTGCACTGCACCATCTTAGGCGCTGGGCTGCCCAAAGGACATTTCTCTTTCAGGTTGTCAAACTTCGAGTCTCCGTTATTCTTCTTCTTCGCCATTTCTTCCCCCAACTGCGATATAAAATCCTCAACTGCTGGCTTGTCGTCCTCCGGCACGTCTTCGGACTTCTGGCGCAGATCCTCCATATCCCATATCTTCATTTTCATAGCATTCAACCATGAATGCCCCCTACCGGCAAATAAGCCCGGCCCTACCTCCGGGCTCTGAGGTTACAGTGCTTTGATGAAGCACTTCTTGGTTGTGGATGTCCAGGACGTGTACCCTTCCAGGGCGAAACCCATGGTCTGATAGTTCAGGGTGCCGTCCGGGTCATGGCCTTCCGCGCACCAAACTCCACCAGCAAGCGGAGGCCGAATGCCGCTATGGGCGACAATCGCATCCGCTGAAGTAGCAGCCCGAATCCTCACCGCTGAGTGGTAGCCGTACACCTGCACCAACCCGTAAGCGTTATGTGCAATGGTCTCGGCTGCGACTCCAGCCACGGAAGCACCGAGGCCGGTGGTCATGCCAGCGGCAGAGGGCTGGGTAACCCCCACGCCGTCTGCGTCTGTAGTTGCCGTGTTTATCCTGCGTTTCCGCAGGCACCGACTATTTCATCTCTTTCGAGCCGGGCGCTCAAGCTGGTTATTAAGGGGACTCTACCCCTCCAGTAGTCTGTGAACCTTCTCAGGGTGTACCCTGAGCTTGGCTGCAGATTGCCCTCGGCATTATCCGTTAGGGTTTCCTGACAATTCACCCGGTTTGCACCGTCGTTCTTCTTGACAACCGTTCGCGTCTGTTGTAGACTGTGGCATATCAAGGAGGACAAAATATGAAGCGAGTTATTCAAGACCCGAAATCTGGCCGTTTTGTCAAGCACCGCAAGCCCAATATCTGCAAGCTGGGGGAATGCAATCAACCTGTAAGGGGCCGTGGTTACTGCAACAAGCACTACCTTCGCCTTACGCGCTATGGCAACCCGTACTTCATAAAGAAGCGTCCCAATGGAGAAGGCGGGTTCAGCCGAGGCTATAAGCTTGTAACAGTGAACGGGAAGCGTGTTCCTGAGCATAGACACATCATGGAACAACATCTTGGCCGACCGCTGACAGACAATGAGGTTGTTCACCACATTGACGGCAACAAGGCAAATAATGCTATTTCCAATCTGAGCCTTATGTCTCGAAATCGCCATCCTAAAATCCATCCTGAATCACTCGAAAACTTGAAACTCGGTCCATATTGCCGACGGGGGACTATTAACTAATCCCACTCCACCACGTACCCGTTAGCCAGGGAAGCAGTGGAATAGCTGTTCTTCACTACGATGAAGATTTTCTCCGGGTCACTTCTTGAAACTCTACGAAATAACATGCTCCTTCTCCTTTTTGTGACTGACAGGAGAAGCCCTACCCATCTCCCCGTTTTGTTGGAAGGTTAAGGGTTACGCAACTATGGAAAGTAAGGTCTCGAAGCAGACCCCGTGCTTTCTCATGTTGCTGACGCAAGCCTGACCCATGAACAGGATCTTGGCCGTTCTTACCGTCTGATTCTCCGGTGAAACGAAAGGGGTTGTGACTAGATCCGTCTGACTATCAATCACGAGCTTGTAGAACTTCGTGTTGAGGAAGAACGCAGTCCCGTTAGTCAGAGTAGCCGACCCCGCATGAATATCAGGCACGGATTCATCCCAGATGCAGGTAGCACCCCGGAGCTTAACCGTGTCAAACCCCATGTCTGCCATCTGTGTGTTCTGGTAACGTACCTGGGTGTCAAGGGCGTTCTCGTAGGTCTCGTAGGTAAGCTGGTCTGCCACTACGAGATTCGGTGCCCCGCCGGTGCCCCTAGCGCAATAGTTATACATACGCCGGAGGCCGACCTTCATGCCCGCATAGGTAGACACTTCCAGGTTGAAGGTGTCACCGTCTGCGCCTGCTCCGAGAGAAGCAGTGTTGTGTCTCCACCATGAATAGGTGTTGCGGTTGATGTTGCCAGGACTGAGAGTGCCAGCGTTCGTGCTGTTCTCCTCCGGGAAGAAATACCCCAGGGGATTCAAGCCGTAGTTGCCGTCGTCCGCTGTGTCCTGCTGAAACTCAACCCCTGCGGCCCCGCCCGTAGTGCCTTGGATAAGGTCAGTGTTGAGCTTTTCGGTCATTGACATCTCTGCTTGCTGCACCTTGGCCTCAAGCAGATTGAGAATGCGCCCTTGGCCGGAGTTCTGCCTCTCTTCCCTACGGGAAATAGAGATCGTACCGGCTACTTCGGCCCATTCGTAGAAAGCAGTGGTCAGACCGTCCTGGGGGGTTGTCGAGTTTGTTAACTATACCGGCTCTTTATCCGATATTTTCTGCATGTCGCCATGCAGTCCAGACTATATCACGCTTTTCAGCCGGGGCGTTCGTGGGGGCAATTACTGGCATATCCGCATGGACGTAGCCTCGGCCCCTAGTCGTTGCACCTTCAAGAAGATTTCTCTTCAGGCTTGGCTCAGTATTGACTCCACCTTCCCCATATGCTACAGTGGAGTTGTTTACTGAATTAACCCCGTTATTCAATGGAGGCATAACGTGCGTGAGTACAAACGAAATGGCAATTATTATCAGTGTCAGAGATGCGGTGGAACGTTCTATCGTAGCCCGTACAACGTGAAGCATTCCAATCCTAGATTTTGCTCCAAAGCCTGCCTTGGGCAATACCAGGTAGGAAAGAACAACCCCTTTTATGGACGAAAGCACACCGAAGAAACTAAACGCAAGGTGTCTAACTCCCGAAAAGGAAAGGCTCTCGGCAACAAAAACGCCCTTGGCTACAAACATACCGAAGAAGCCAGGAAACGTATTGGTCTTGCATCTAAGAAACTGTGGACCGAACACTTTGATAAGATGTTTGATTCCAGAATGCGCGGTCCCGACCATGGCAACTACAAACCACCTGAGCTTAGAGTAAAACGCCCTAAGTTCACCGCATACCAGCAAAGAAACTGGAAGGATGATACGTGCGCCTATTGCGGAATCTCTGACGATCTTGTTTTGGATCACATCGTCCCGCTGTTCGATAAGGGCACAACCATCAGAGAAAACATCCAGACTCTCTGCCGTGGCTGCAATTTGTGGAAAGTAGGCCATGTAGATTTGCCTCGTTATCACGCCGCCTTAGCCATCCAAGGCGACCCGTCTTGATCGATGATACTGTACCCCGAGTGAGTCTCGACCGTGCTGTTGGTCTCGTACATGAGGGGCATTGCTATCCGCTCCCCACCGTCCTGCCGGGTCACGGCATCCGACATCCTCAGAAACGCCAAGAAAGCACTGTCTTTGAAGATGTTATCAAAGAGTTGCTTCTTGTACGCAGCCATTGTAGTGCTTAGGAGGCTGTCGTAGTAAACGGTATATGAACTTGGAGCAGAGCTGTCCCCTGGAGTTCCAGGTGTCGCCAAGTTTCACCTCCCTATATAGCGCCGGGGGGTGGTCCCACCTCCTTCTGGGCTTCTGCAAACGCCTCTCGGATGGTCTTAGCTTGGGAAACCCCGGCGGTTGGTTTCTTGGTTGAAACCCCCGAGGTCTTGGCGGACTCGACCTTATCTTGCAACTTTCGCATAGCCGCCTGGGTAGCACGGCTTTCTTGGACCTCTTTCGGAACGCTCAGGCGGTACAGTAGCTCAGGGTCACCCGCTAGGGTAGGATGCCTCGCTTTGATCTCATCCATGGTGTCCTTGTGCTCCCTCCAGTCCGGGGCAACATCATCCAGCTTCTTTTCTGACAGGTAATCAAGCATCTGGCCCATGACCGGACGCATTTCGCCCATAATCCGGTCGTAAGCCTTCTGCTCGGCTGTCTGAAAGACCTCATCCCACGTTTGCGGTTCAGAGGCGGGGGTATCCCCGTTCTGCTGCTGTTGCTGTACTGGAGTAAGGGTGAAGCCAAGCTGTTTAGCGTACTGCTGAAGCGTCCCCATAGGATCGGACCGAAAAGCCTCTATGACCTTGCGATCCTCTGCGATAGCCTGTGTCTTTTCCCCGTAACTGCGCTGCATGTTCTTGTAAGCAGCCATTAGTCGGGGGTCGTCCGCTATCTCCTGGGGGTCGAAGAACGTATCCTCGGTTGTCTCCTGAGTTCCGGTGTCGGTTGTCTCAGTTGACACGCCCCCGGATTGTCCTTCGGTCCCGCCAGGTGCCGCTTGGGTTGCCTCAACGCCTTGAGGTCCGTCGCCAGCTTGCCCTTCAGTCCCTCCAGTTTCCGTGGTGGTCTGTTCCTCTGCCATTGTTCCTCCTATTGCCATCGCCTATAAAAAACACGATAAGGCCGATGCAAATAGTCAATACTGTTGCGATGAGCCATATCGTAAGGGGACTCACTCCCACTATTACAGCCCATCTTTCAATTAAGTCCATTTTAGCCCCCTACCGGCTAAACCCACGCCTGTTCTTCTAGTTTCGGGGTGGCTCCATGCTCTGTCACCCCCTGCTCGCGCATGACCTGCTTGCGATGCGCATTGCTGGTAATGTATGTCTCAAGGTTCTCGTCGTAGTAGCCGTGTACCGGCACCGGCCCCGTATTTACACGGAACACGGGGGGGAGGCGCACAGTCTCACCCCCGCATTCCGGGCAAGGAGGTATCTCGCCCGTGTGAACCAGAGCTTCAGCGGTGCGAGAACACTGCGTACACTCAAAGTCGTACAGCTTTAGCATTTTTTCGCCGACCCTTCTTCGGCCCCCGCGCGTAATATGCCGTAGCCTCAGTGCTTCTTTCTTGTTACTGGCCGCTTGCTACCCCTACGGCTGTTGTAGATCCTAGCGGCCTTTTTCTTAGCCGCCTTATCACTCATGCCCTGCTTCTTGAACTTATTGCGCATTTTCTCGTATGCTTTTGGCATTACTGACCCCCCATGCCTGGTAGCATACCGGCTAGCTGACCCCCGATGGAAGAAACCGGCCTGTCCTCGCCCACGCCCGGCTGACTCCCAGCCCCGCCGGGCATAGGCAACTGGCCTCCCATCATTTGCTGCACAATGCCGTGCAGTTCCTCTATGAGTTGCTCATTCTCCAGGTGGTGCAATTCCGCCATTTCCTTCAGGAGCGTCTTGGATAGCGCCAAGTGCGGGAAGTTACTCAGTAGGGATAGAAACGCCATCCAAGACGTTCTCTCCATCTGTGGTAGCTGTGGAATCGTGGACCCCACGTTCACGTCATACCCGAACTCGCCGGCAATATCCTCGTAGTCAGACTCTCTGACAAGCTGCCAAATCTCGCCCTCTGGACCCACGACCCTCACGGCCTCGTCACGGGATATGTGCGCCTTTACCTGCATATCCAGCTTTTGAGCTATGTCCAGCACGAAGTCTATGACCTCGCTCATAGCATCGCCTTCCTTGACTTCAAGGCGCTTGTCCAGTATCCCCGCTTGTGTAGCAGAATCAGCCCCGGCAATACCCCTGGCCTCGTCCGTGCTGCCCCCGAAGAGTTCTATCATGTCCTGGTTGAGATACCCTATCTCGATATACCCCTGCTGGTCCATAGGGGCGTCTCTGATAGGGGTCACGGCATCTGAATCAACGGCCTTTATGAACGTGCCGTCATCTCCCGAGGCGAGCTTGCTGAGTTCTTCTTCCTCTACCGAAGGATTCACTATGTACTTACGGTTGAACCGCTTACGATGCGTCAACAGCCGGGAACGGGCTAAGTTATACTCTTTCTGCGGGTCAATCCCCTGAGATATTGGGGGAATCGGGTAGGGTGAGTTGTCTCGTAGGGTGAACCGAAGGATGGAAAACGGGTGCTTCTCTATGCCTTCAGGAATCGCGTCAGGGTTCATCAGGGGCCTTAGCCCTTCCTCGGCCACGATAAGCCATTCGTTGTGCGTCAGGTCATATATCTCCCAGTACCGAAACGTGTCCTCTTCGTCCTTCTGGTGCCAGTTGTCCTGAAAGTTAGCCCCGGCCTTGGGGTTCATGTCCCCCTTCTTGCGCTTGTCCCTCTCTTTGTCCTCGTCGTCCTTGGTTATGCCCTTTCTTTCTATCTCGCGCAGGGCGCTCTTATTAAACCTCCTGTCTTTCTTGGCTTCTTCTCTGGTGGTGGTAACACCTTGTGCCACCCACGACCATGTATCATCCAGGGGGCCAGCGTCCTCATCCCATAGAAAGTCGTCAGGATGTACCCTCTCAATGCAGTATCTCTCGTTTATAGGCACTTCGTCAGGCTCGGTCAGGGGTTCGCCTGTATCGTCGTCTATGAGTGGTTCTTCATTCTCTCCCAGCATGGGCTTGCCGCCGTCAGGGTTCTTCTCAACGTCAGCCTTGTAGTGGGTCTTAGCAATACCGTAGGAAAACTGAGCATCCTGTATGGAAAGGCGGGTCTTCTTCTTTAAGCCTAGTTCGGTCTTGAGGTAGTTCAGCATGGCCTGGCGGACCTTAGCCTTTGCCTCATAAACCGCATAAGCCTCTGGGGTAGGATTAAAGGACCGCTTGAGCTTCACGTAAAAGTAGGGGTCGGCTTTGTAAAGAGTGGGTAAGGTCGCTTTCAGGTGGGAGTAGACCTTGTTAATCGTGATCCACTCGTTCTGAGGATACCCAGGATTCTGCCGCCCGTCCAGATAGGCCAGCCCCAGGTCCACCCGGAACAGGTCTTTCCAGTTCTTACGGACCTCTTTTGCGCGAGCTATACGCTCAACCCACTTTTTTTGGACGTCCTGGGCGCTTTCGCTCCGTCTTCGTGGCATTTTCCAAGTCCGATTCTATCTGCTGGAATTTCTTACAAATAGCAAGGAATATCTCGTGCCAATCCCATTTGCCCTTCTCTGAACGCATCAGGGACCGATTGCCTATCTGTTTGCGCTTGTCAACGTCAAGGTACTCCATCATCCAGTCAACTTCCTCGCAAGCCTGTTCGTATGACTTGATGAACGTGCCCTTGTCGATGAGATCCCTAGCTATCTGTGCCATGCCCTATCTCCCCTACTGGTCATAATGAGGCGTGTAGAAAACCGTAACCTCGGTGCTTGTCTGGTCGTTATCAACAAATATGCCGTTCTCGCAGAATATCCCCGCCCCCGGCATAAACCCGTTCAGGCCCAGCGCCGAGGCATCGTAAGTGTTCGTCGGACAAACCTCTTTGCCTGAACCTGTGGTGTTATCATACACTGTTAGGGTGGGGTCGTTTGTGCCATCCGTGCCGATAAGAAGCCCAAAAAGGATAGCGGGGCCTTCGTGAATAAGCCCGCCGCCGTCTATCTGGGCAACCTTGGTAGCTATATTGTTAATGCGCATTGAAGCCCCCATATAGCCAGAAGAGATGATAATGCGAGGAGCAAGTAAATGATACGGTTACATTCTTGTAATTGCAAGTCTTTTTCGTACAATATGCCCTTGTTCGCCTCTATAAGCTCCTGCTCTTTCAGAAACTTCTCGCCGTTCACGCGAGAAGCCTCTTTGAAAACCTCTCGTGCCAGCATTCTAGGTTTTATGCCGTTTTTTCGCGCGTAGACGTTTTCACATGCCTGCTGGATCTGTTCGGGCGNNATTGTGCCTAGCATAAAAGTCCAGTATTTCCCGATCCATGTCAATACACCCCGAGCAAGAGCCCCTTCTTTTTTGCAGGAACGGCCGCGCCTACGGCAATGCCCATATACATCCAGCCTGCCCATACCCGCTCGTCTGTGTCTACAGCGTTCGTGCCGTCAGTATGGATGTTCGTCATGGTCGGCTGCGCTACTGACGTTGCGGAAGCACGTTTGTAGCGCGAGTCAACTGCCACATTTTCCCCCTTGACCCGCAATGGCGGATGTGATACAGATTAAAGAAAAAGGAGACAAAAAATGGGCAAACGAGGCAAAACCGGCGAGCATCTTCTTGGGAGAAGAGGGCCCCAAAGTAACGCTTGGAAAGATGGTCGTCGCACGTTCCATGGATATGTCTTTGTATTCGACCATGAGCATCCCAATGCAAATAGTGACGGGTATGTGCCCGAAAGTCGCTATATTATGTCACAACTGCTTGGCCGAGCGTTATCTCAAAACGAGATAGTTCATCACATTAACGGCAACAAAGCCGACAACCGACCCGAAAATCTCTATATACATACACGGGGTAGCCACATGAAACACCACAATCCTCGTAACTGGCCCAAACGGTCATCCGTTGTCTGTGCTGGTTGTGGCATCTCTTTTTATCCAAAACGTCCGCCTCGATGTAAAAAATCATACTGTAGCCGCGAATGCTTCTTTAATCGTTAGGCATCCCCTGCCGCAAACTCTCCACGAGTAAACGTAGTCCCATCGTCTGAAATCACTGAAGTGTGGTCCTTGTTTGTCCCGGCGTCGTCATAAACATGAATGCGGGTAGCGGTAGTTTCGATCTTGTTTCTCATAAACTTGTAAAGATAATCCACCTTTGTCGCCATGTCCGGGTTTACGGGCGGCGCGGTGTCTCCTGGCTCACTTCTTGCATCATCAAGCATAGCGAGAATAGCGTCAAGGATAAGATCCAGTCTGCCCCCGTTAGCCCAATCGGTCTGTAGCTCGTTCGTGTCTGCGAGGATTGCGTCTATGTCTGTCCCTATCTGCGTGTCCAAGTCAAGTCCACCTGCGTCAGAGATAGGAAGCCCCCCAGCATCGTCTGCCACGGCATCGGGCAGGGCAGTGCCCGAAAATCCCCTTGTAGCCGAATAATTCTCCCCGGCGGTTTCCAGATTGTCAGCAGCGGCAATATCGTTGCTAATAGATGTGAGATTCACGCCAATGCGTGTGGTATCTGTGCTAGGCGACCCGTCCGTAGCGGTGGTAAGCTCGTCCAGTTCCCATAGGTGCGTTACACCGTCTACAGATTGCGGGTCAATTTCTACGCAAGGCAGACCTCGACTGCCAAGATACATCCCGGTCAACTCCCAGGCAAACGTGTATGTGTAGGTAGGTGCGCCGGAAATGGGGCCTAAAGTGCGGTTTTCTATAGAAAATGTGCCGATAAAGGCGTTTACCGTGCCGCCGTCAATAGTAGTTCCTTCCATTCTGACATGATAGTTCCGCCCTGGTTGCCAGAAATCCGCAACGGTATTGTCCGAAGTGTCTATCTCTACAAGGTGGTTTCCTGTGATGCTATCCAAATCAATGCTAACGGTAATGCCGGCCGCATTATTTCGCTGCGTAAGATTAGACCCCCTGTGAATATGAATGTCCCCTGCCGTCAGGTTTGTTATTGTGGCCGATATCGAGGGGTTATCAGACGTGAACGCATTAAACGGAAGCTCTATTGTCTGCCCAAGGAGAATATCTCCAAAGTAAGGAACGCTCATATTGGCCCTCCCAAAGACCCCACAAGTGGCCCTTCTATGTGTCCTGTGGGGGCGTCCGCTGACGCATCAATATACGCCCCGGCTATCGCGCCCCAGTTTTTGTCGTCTGTCCAGTCCCAGGTTGGAGACTCACTGGTGCTAGAGGATGCTTTATAGTGCATCCATGTTGCGCTGTTTCCTGCGGCATTGCCCACATATGCTTCCGTGTACCCTGTCGGTCCCGTATCCCAGGAACCAACGCCATAATAGCAAACAATGCCCGCCGCCACAAAGCGTCCCGCAGATGGCGTTATAGTAGTAGGACCCGAAGGACCAGCCCCATATCCGTTACCGCCGTCGATGTCGTCAATGTAGCTTGATGAAGCAAGCCCAGACACTTCGATGACAGCCAGCGTTGGATATGTAGAGGCAGAAGGCGTGTACGTGACAGTTGTTGAACCTCCGGTGTGGCCGTGTATTGAGCACATCCCACACGAGCGCTGATTAGAGTCAACAGCGTGGTCCTCTGTATATGCTCCGTCCACATCGTCACTGATCGAACCGGAAAAAGTACTCTGCGGATCTCCGGCAAACGCAATGATAGAGTTGCCCGAAGTTACATTGCTCCCTAACGTCACATCAATATCGGCAACGGAACCAGAACTGACTGCGCCATCGTCTTGAACCCGTGCGCCCATCTACCAGCGTACCTCCGCCCCCATGCTTACGTCCCTGCCGGAATTGGTCACTTCGACCTTAACGTATTTATCCTTGATCGTGTTTGTGTTCACGATGATTCCCGGCCCGTGAACCATCCGTGGGTCTGCCGTGTGACCTACATACCCAAATGCACACCTTTTGCGCCAGGTCACGCCGTCGTCTGATATGTAGACTTGGAACTTGATATACCCGACATCCGTATCCTCGAAGTCCGCCTGGTCCATGACAAGCCGAAACTCAATGTTCTCGTTATCGGGCATAGTCAGTGCTGTTGGCGTTGCCGCCTCAAAGTTTCCCCGAAGCGTCTTTGGCGCCATTACTACTGTAGGCATCTACACCCTCCCGTAAGCCACGGCCATAGAAACCCCGTACCTCTGAGCGTACTTCTTGGCCTTGATGTACTTGCTTCTCTCCGCCGCGAAGCTCCCCGGCGGTATCACTTCCCGCTTCCTGGGCATTATGGGGCGTGACATTAGCCCGTACCGGGTGCAGTCGTAACCTTCGTCGGGCTGGTCCGTATCAATATCCTCCGGGTTCTTCGGGTCTTCGTAGAGGTTCTGGAACTCTATCCACCACTGCTTACAGGACTTGAAAATCACGAACTGGGGCCGGTCCTCCTCGTCCAGCATAAGCCGCTGGTGAATCTGTTGCTTGCCCCTTATCCTGTCATTGTCGGCCTTGGTGAAGTACAGCCGTTCCTTCCCGGCGTCCTCAACGAAACTCGGACCGTGAACCTGGTTGCTGCCCTTAATCTTGGTAGGACTCCAGCAGGCAGGGTCGGCAACCCTGTACTTGACCTTTTCCTTCTCTGCGTCCACGATTTCCCGGCAAATCTCAGTGTTGGTCTGCCTGACCCCCTTGTTCGGATCGTCACCCTTCATGCCGTACTTCTCTCTATATAAATACACCACGCCGTCAAAATCAACTGCAAACCAAAGGGCGCACCAAGGACGTGCGTAGCCCCAGTCAAAGGCCATGAACTTCTCCCACTCCGGGGGTAACGGAAAGTCGTCGCAGCCATGGACTCTTTGACTGAGTTCGGTGAAAACCTGGCCCTCGAATACGTCCCATACCCCGTGCAAAAGCCGTAGCTTCTCCACTTCCGGCAACGCTTCAAGCCTCTGGACGTACAGGGGGTCGTTCTCGACTAAGGTAGGGTTATCCGTAACCTTGGCGGGTATGAATACTCTCGATTGGCCCGTCTCAGGGTCTATGAACGGCGTTTTCGGCTTGGCTATGTCTACAAACCGCTTCTTGACCCAAAGATGGCCGATATTGCCAGGGTTCGTGGTGGATCGTATCTGGGTGGGAATTTCAGGTATCGTGGACCGTACGCGAGAGTGCAAAAAGAGATACTGTGTCTCCGTGAACATGGTTAGCTCGTCAAAACCGCAAAAGTGTATCTCCTGCCCGTGATAGCGGTACTTGTCGTTCTCATGCTGCATGTGCCCTATCTGAATCGTGGCCCCCGACGGGAAGTGCCACCTATGCTCAGTGGACTTGTAGACCGCGCTAGGGCTTACCATGGGATACCACTGGTGGCAACGGTCGATAATCTCCTGAAGCTGCGGAAACGTCCGCCTGAGTATCAGAGCCTTGTATCGAGGATTCTGGACGTACCGAGCCGCCTCCATGATAAGACAGTCCGTCTTCCCAGGCCCAGCAGCACCCCCGAATAAGACCTCAAACTCGCTGCGGGAACAGAAATCCTCCTGTGGGCCTGGATGAGGTTTCCAGAGGGTGTCAGTCATTTATCGCCGCCGCCTTCTCTAATCCATGACAGGTCTTTCTTGACCATCGACTGTACTGCGTAAATGACCGATGAGCCTTCCTTCATGTGAACCTGTGCGCCCCCTATCGGACGCCAGCCGTCCCTTATCGCGCGGCCAACCTCTCTCTCAAGGCACTGTAGCCAGCAATGTATGACCTTGTATTCCATTTCACCCCCCTATCAGGTTACTGGGCCCCCGTACCGTATAGGGGTCGCCTGTTATTGAATGGCAGGGCATTACCCCTTACGGGAACCACGGCTATTCTCCCTGCAACCGGGCGCATTCTCAAGGCAGCAGATTTCTCCACTCGGCCCCTATACGGCACGGTATTACCGATTACTTGCCTCCCCCCTCAATGACCTCCAGCGCTATGTCCGGCTTCTTCTCCGGTAAATACACCGTCGGCCCCTCCTTCTTCGTGCTCACGTCTATCTTCTGCTCGCTCTCCTTGACGATCATAGCCTCTAAATACACCTTGAAGACCGAACTCTTCACCGTGTCCTGTATGTCGTCCCTATACACCAGCCGAAGCATCGCTTTCTCGATAGGCTCACCATACTCCTTCGCTAACTCCTGCGCTGCCGTCACGATTGAGTTTTTTAGCTGATCTGAAAGACCCCTGGCATCCTTCTGTTTCGGCTTGCGCCCCGCACCAGGTCTAGCTCCCCCACGCCTATCTTTGCGAGTGGCCTTTGGTTTTTGATTTTTCATAAATCAACTTGCAGAAGATAACAAGCTCCTCATCGGTCAGTTGACTACGCATAACATTCGCTTGCCAACATACCAAACGAACGTTTCCCTTCATATATCCTTTTGTGTTGTCAATCCTGTCGATACTAACATTGGTCGGAACCTGCCAACCATTTCCCCTTACAGTTGTCATTGGTATCCCTGTCAATTCGCATCTGCCTTCCGCCTTCTCCCATAGCTCCATAAGATAATATATGTCCAAATCATTATCTTTTGGAATCGGATTGCGCTTTCCTCTTACTCTTTGCCTGCTGGCTTTTAATAGCTGGACTAGGTATTTGTTATAGGACCATATTTCAAGCGGATAACGAATACCCGCCAAGGACATCTGCGGAACCTCCGCATCAGGATTTGCCCTATAAGTGCCCCGTTTAACCTTCTCAATTTGCTCTG
>JABAHP010001624.1_pt1 | contig 14379 bp, 12 predicted proteins | sample 7062081 | NCBI WGS metagenome assembly JABAHP01 (sample SAMN14534357, study PRJNA622989) | marine sediment metagenome | biome: marine biome [ENVO:00000428]; feature: marine pelagic biome [ENVO:01000023]; material: deep marine sediment [ENVO:00002113] | place: India: Gulf of Kutch | collected... | reverse complement strand
CCGGTCAGACAGCAACCGTCGGCATCCGACCGCACATAAACAGTTTGCACATATCCCATATCGCCCAGCTGGATGACCGTCGGTCCTCCTGGGGCGTGACCACAAGCGGCATCGGCGGCAGAAGCTTTACGCGGGGGATTGCATCGGCAGTTACCGTCATTGCAGCCAATGCCTCGATTGCGGATGCAGCCGCGACGGCAATTGCCAATGCCTGTTTCGTTCGGGATCCAAACATACGGCAGATGCCCGCTGAACAAATCGACCCCAATACCGATCTTGCAGGCGAGTTGGTGACGATGCGTATCGGTAACCTGACGCGGTCCAAGCGCCAAATTGCCCAGGCCAAAGCATTACAGCGGGCAGAAGACCTGGTCGCGGATGAGGGCATCGTCGGTGCCCTTATTTGCCAAGATAAACTATTTGCGATGACCGCCTCTTTGAACGCTTTGGTCCACAGGATCGATTGACTCCTGGAAAGGGGGCCAAGCGCTATTTTGGGTTGCAGTCGCAGCATTCAGACTCGCGTCTGCTGGGAGGGATTGCAGCACGAGAAAGCATCAATTACCTTGACACGGGTTGGTTTTGTTTGGTTTAAAAATAAGACTCTGGCAGTTAAACGCATCTTCCACAATCAAAGGAGGCCAAACATGAAAAAGCGAATGGTTTTTGTTGCGGGATTATTGTTTTGTTTCCTGGCAGCCGCTTTCCTGCTGCCAACTGGGGGGACCACCCAGGAAACCATGCACATCAAGTTCAGCACCTGGCATCCCCCGATGAGCCGGGAGGTTAAAACGGTTTGGATTCCCATGCTCGAGGAGCTCAAAAAAAGAAGTGGCGGACGGATCACATACACCATGTATGCCGGCGGCGCGCTGGGCAAAGGGCCCGAGCATTATGACATCGTTGCCAAGGGCCTGTCGGATATGGGATATTTTACCGCTACCTGGACGCCGGGACGCTTTCCGGTCAGCGATGTGCTGTCTCTGGCCGCTACGACCGACGGTAAGGACGTGAGCACCGATGTCGGCAACGCGCTTTACGACAAAGTGCTGAAAAAGGAATTCCCGGGTGTCAAAATGATCGAGCTGAACGGCTGCATCCAGGCGTTTCTGTGGACCACCAAGCCGATCCGCACGCTCGATGATGTCAAGGGCTTGCGCATCCGATCCCCCGGCGGGCACCAGACTAATTATATTAAAGCACTGGGTGCGGAACCGGTATTCATGCCTTTGGGCGATGTCTATCTTTCCATGCAGACCGGTACCATTGATGGCCTGGTGACCTGCCCGCCTCTGGTTCTGGCGTTCAAGCTTTATGAGGTCGCCAAACAGGGAACCCTGGCCACCTTCGGCTGTGTCACCGAAGGGGTCATTATGAACCAAAAGAGCTGGGACAACGCGCCGGATGATTTGAAGTCGATCATCATGGAGGTGAGCCATAACCCCTTCCGCACCACCGGCGGTTTGAACCGTGATGTCTACAAGACCATGATGAAAGAGATCGCCGACAAAGGCGTTGAGCTCTATCAGATGCCCCAGGATCAGCAGGCCCAATGGTTCAAACTGTTTCAGGAAGAAACCAAAAAGTGGGTCAGCGAACTTGAGGCCAAAGGTCTTCCCGCCAAAGAGGCGGTCATGCTATTTAACGAAGAGACGCATAAACACGATGTCTCCGCTGCGGCGTTTCCCGCCGAATGGGGTAAAAAATAGCTGCAGCGCATAGGAAGGCAAGCAGTGGAACAGGACGGGAAGGTCAAATTCTGGATTCAACGCATTAACCGCTGGATTTGTTATACGGGCATGTTTCTGATCCTTCCCTTGATGCTGTTCACGACTGCAGATGTCATCGGCCGGGCTGCCTGGGCCCGGCCGATTCCCGGCATCGTCGAGCTTTCCAGTTACGTGCTGGATGTTTTCATCCTATTGGGTTTGGCTTACACCCAGCAGGTCAAAGGCCACGTGCGTGTTTCCATGTTGACATCCCGCATGCCGCCACGCGCGCAACTATGTGTAGAAATTGTCGTAACGTGCCTCAGCCTGTTCATCATCACCTTGCTGGCCTGGCAGGGCTTTGTCGTAGGTTTAGAGGAAACCGCCGTATCCGACATGCTCCGAATTGCCCAGCGCCCCTTCAAGCTTCTGGTCGGTGTGGCCGCCTTATTGCTATGCCTGGAGCTGGTGGTCGACCTGGCGACCGCCTTCAGCGCTTTTAAAAGGAGCATGTGATGGATCCAGTTCTCTCGGGTATCCTCGGCACGCTATTGGTGTTTTTGCTTCTTTCTCTGGGAATGCCGATTGCTTTCTCGATGATGCTGGTGGGCTTTTTAGGTATCGCCTTTCTGTCATCTGTTGAGGCGGCCCTGCCGGTGCTAGCCCGGACCGTCTACGAAACCTCTTCGCATTATCCTTATACCGTCATTCCTCTTTTTGTGGTCATGGGGGGATTTGCCGGCAGTTCCGGCATGACACGGCAGCTGTATGCTGCCTTCGACAAATGGCTACGCATGCTTCCGGGTGGTTTGGGAGTGGCGACCATCGGCGCTTGTGCAGGATTTGCCGGGGTGTCCGGATCATCGGTCGCCACAGCGGCGGCCATGGGTACGGTAGCGATCCCGGAAATGAACCGCTTTGGTTACAGCGCCAAGCTGTCCGCCGGCACCGTTGCCGCCGGCGGTACCCTGGGGTTTCTGATACCGCCCAGCATCGGATTTGTGGTCTACGGTATGCTGACGGAACAATCTATCGGTAAGCTGCTGATTGCCGGAGTTGCACCGGGGCTTCTGCTGGCGCTGGCATATACCAGCATCATCGTTTCGTGGGTTAAGATAAATCCGGAGGTGGCTCCCAGCAGCCCCGAATCCGTGAGCTGGAAAGAAAAATTTGCTTCGCTTTTACCCGTGTGGGAACCGCTGCTGATATTTTTGGTCGTTATGGGCGGCATTTATCTTGGTTATTTTACACCGACCGAAGCAGGGGGGGTGGGTGCGACGGTGCTTTTTTTGGTGGCACTCTTGAAACGCAAGTTGCAATGGGCGGCACTTAAAATTGCATTGCTGGAATCGGTCACCATTTCCGTGATGGTTCTATTTCTGGTCGCCGGAGCCAATGTATTCAGTACGTTTCTGGCGCTCTCCACGATACCCATCCAGGTGTCCACCTGGGTGGTCTCGCTTGAGGTCTCACGCTACATTATCCTGATAATTGTTATTCTGATTTATCTTTTCCTGGGGTGCTTTCTGGACGCCATTTCGATGATGGTCCTAACCATGCCGGTCATTTATCCGGTCATCATCAACCTGGGCTTCAATCCGATCTGGTTCGGTGTCATCGCCGTCTTGATGATGGAGGCCGGGCTGCTCACCCCGCCCATGGGGCTCAATGTGTTTACCGTTGCGGGCGTGGCCAAAGACGTTCCTTTGGAATCGATTTACCGTGGTATTCTGCCCTTTTTGATTTCCATATTTGTAGTAGTTTTTTTCATCATTCTTTTTCCAAAGCTGGCCATCTTCCTGCCGAACATGATGCTGCGGTAGTGGGGCGTCCTTAAAATTTTGGTCTATTTCAGGCATTTTTTGCTGATGATATGGATTAGTAAATAAATGAATTAAATCAGCGCCTGATGAACAGATATCATATTTATGCCTGCACACTCAGTCGTCACCATATGTCAGGCGCAGGTATTCTGGTAATGGTTATTTGGTATTGGATAAATTCGTGCGAAGAAATGGTTTTTAAAAAGCAGTCGTAATTCTAAGGCAGGTACTTACACTACAGGTGTTTCTATCATTCAATCCGCAATCCTCAATCCGAAATCTTTTTTATTCTCCCAGATAGGCTTCGCGGACCATTTCGTTTTTTTCCAGGTTTTCGGCGGTATCGCTCAGAACAACCGATCCCGATTGCAGCACATAGCCACGGCTGGCCACCTGTAAAGCGATACGGGCATTTTGCTCAACCAACAAGATGGTGGTTCCCGCATCATGCAACTGACGAATGGTATCAAAAATGTCATCCACCAACACCGGCGCCAGGCCCATGGAAGGTTCATCCAGCAGCAGGACCTTCGGGCTGGTCATAAGGGCACGGCCCATGGCCAGCATTTGTTGTTCGCCACCGCTGAGCGTGCCGGCCACCTGCTTGCTGCGCTCTTTAAGCCGTGGAAAAAGTTCGAACACACGGCTCAGGTTATCTTTATTCTTTTGACTGTCTTTGCTGATGAAGGCGCCCATATCCAGATTTTCCATAACCGTCAGGGTTCCAAAAATACGGCGTCCCTCGGGCACCTGAACCACGCCTTTTTCAACAATTTTGTGGGGCCGAAGTTGGGTCAGCTCTTCACCTTCTAAGCGAATCGATCCTTTGCGGGGCTTCAAGAGACCACTGGTGGTTTTGAGCATGGTACTTTTGCCTGCACCATTGGCACCGATGATGGTCACAATCTCGCCTTCTTCAACGTTTACCGAAACATCATGCAGGGCATGGATGTGTCCGTAATACGTGTGAATTCCCTCAACTTCAAGCATTGCCATGACAAACTTCCTCCTGACGTTTTATCTAAGCAGCGGCACTCGCGCCTGTTCCCAAATATGCTTCGATCACTTTGGGATCTTTTTGAATTTCAGCGGGTGTGCCTTCAGCGATTTTTTCACCGTAGTCCAGCACTGTGACGGTTTCGGAAATACCCATGACCACTTTCATCTGATGTTCGATTAAGATGATGGTGATACCCAGTTCATCCCGCAGATGCTGAATAAAGTCCATCATCTCCTGAGTTTCGCGTGGATTCATACCGGCAGCCGGTTCATCCAGCAACAGGATCTGCGGCTTGGTGGCCAGCGCACGGGCGATTTCCAGCCGGCGTTGTTCGCCGTAAGGTAAATTCTTGGCCAGCAGCTCACCTTTTCCACCAAGATTGACGAAACGCAGCAGGCGGCTGCTTTCTTCATCGGCGTTCTGCTCTTCTTTGCGCGTACCGGGGGTTCCGATGACGATTCCTAAAAAACGCGCTTTGAGATGGGTGTGCAGGCCCACCAGAATATTTTCCATAGCCGTCAGGGCGGGAAACAGCCGGATATTCTGATAGGTGCGAGCAATGCCCAGGCGCACAATCTGATCCGGTAACAATCCCACCAGGGAGTGGCCCGCCAAATCGATTTCTCCGAATTCGGGCTTGTAAAAACCGGTGATGCAATTAAACAAAGTGGTCTTACCAGCACCGTTGGGCCCGATGACACTGTGGATACTGTTTTCTTTGACTTCGAGATCCAGATTGTCTATGGCCACCAGGCCACCGAACTGTTTGGTGAGTCTTTTTGTTGTCAAAATGGCCATGCGTCTTCCTCCTAACTGCTTGCCGTAGCCGTTTGCGCTGCTTCCGTCCCGCTTTCATCCTCTTCCTCTGCAAAGTGCAGCTCGCGCTGCCGTTTGACATCCGGCCATAGACCTTCGGGTTTGAGCAGCATCATCGCCACCAATGCCGCCCCGTATACCAGCAAGCGGAACTCGGCAAATTCCCGCAGCAGTTCGGGTAAACCGACCAGGGCAAAGGAGCCCACAATAACGCCCGGGATGCTGCCCATGCCGCCGACGATGATCAGACAGATAATATTGATGGAGACAATCACATTGAAGCTATGGGGATAGACCGAGCCGATTTTGGTGGCAAAAATAGCGCCGCTCAACGCTGAAAAACCGGCACCGGTGGCAAAGGCCATCAGTTTGGTGGCCACCAGGTTGATGCCCATGGCCTGGGCCACGTCCTCATCCTCGCGCACCGCCATCCAGGCTCTTCCGAGGCGCGAGTCCCGCAGACGCCAGGAGATAAAACCGACCAACAAACAGCCGGCCAGAATAAAATAATAGACTTGCTGCGGGGTGACAAATGCGTACCCGAAGACATTGATATTGGGAATTTGGCCGATGCCCTGAGCGCCGCCGATCCACGGCCGTAGCCAGTCGGACAGAACCAGAATCCGAATGATTTCACCAAATCCCAGAGTGGCGATGGCCAGATAATCGCCGCGCATTTTGAGCACCGGTACCCCCAGCAGCACCCCGGAGAAAATACCCGCCGCGACCACAATGGGCAGGGCCGTCCAGAAGCCCAGATTGAAAAATCCCAGTTCTGGGGAGGTCAGAATAGCGACCACATAAGAGCCCACCGCAAAAAAGGCCACGTAGCCCAGATCCAGCATACCGGCAAATCCCACAACGATATTCAGACCCAGACCCAAAAGCACGTAAAGACCCACAATGGTCAATACCTCGCTGAGAAATAATCCCAGTATTTTAGGCAAAATCAAGAGGACAAATACGATAACCAGGGCGCCGGCAAGTTTGATGGTACGCTGCTTGTTGGCAGGCAGTCCTTCCACTTTAGATTTCACGCTGCCGCTTTTGCGGTTCCACAAGAAAACAACTATCGCAACCAGTACGAACAAACCGATAGCCCCTTTGAGGGACAGACCATTGGGTGCATATAAAAACAGGTTGATGTTGGCCAGCGGGCCCCAGAGAGAGATGACCGGCCGCAGCATGTCCTGCAGCATACCGGCGATGACCACACAGCTGAGGGCCGTGATGATTATTCTGCGGACCAGTGCCGGTGCCAGGTAAAGCAGGGATGAAGAAACACCGCTTAAAGCGCCGGCCAACAGCAGCAGGGGGATGCCCAGTTTGGGGCCGAAATAAAAGGTCAAGATCTGATACAGCGATGGTGAGGCGTTTATAAACATCATTCGCAGGTTGATGGATTTGCCGATCACTACCAGCAGGGCAATACCGGCCGCTATCATCACGCCTGTTAGGATCGCCGTTCCGAAGACCAAAGGCTTCCGCTCACGGCCGACTTTTTGAGCCGATAAGTAGCTGAAGAATAGCGCTGAGAGCAGCAGCAGGCAATTGCCCATGGTCACGATCTGGTAAATAATATCGCGCTTGTTAAAGGCCTCGACCATGCCGATCAGCGCGAACATCACCGCTGCTAGAGCACCGATCAACCCGATTTTGACCGCATATCGCCAGGGAGATTGATCCTGATTCATTTTGTCAAAAACGTCCTTTCTGACCTATAGATCATGAATAACTGAATTATGCTGAATCTCATTAATTTTCATGCAAAATTTAGTTACTAAGCCTTTTTAACTGCCAGTCGTTCGCCGAGAATTCCGGTCGGCCGGAAAATGAGCACCATCACCAGCATCGTAAAGGCTATTGCATCCTTGAGCTGATAGGGTGCCACGATGCCCAGACCGTCGAGAAACAGGCTGGGTCCCACCGATTCGATCAGTCCGAGAAAGATGCCGCCCAGCATCGCCCCCGGAATGTTGCCGATGCCGCCCAGAACCGCGGCCGTAAAAGCCTTGATGCCGGGGATGAAGCCCATGAAAAAATGCACCTGCTTGAACATGATGGCGTACAGCACCCCGGCTGCACCGGCGGCGGCGCCGCCAACCACAAAGGTCATGGAAACCATTTTATCCACGTCGATGCCCATCAGGGCCGAGGCTTCCTTGTCCTCGGAGACGGACCGAATGGCCTTGCCGATGCGGCTTTTCATGACAAAGGAGTACAGGGCGAACATCAGCACGACGGCGGCCACGATGACAATGGCCTGAAATTTGAGAATGCGGATACCGCCGATCATCCAATGGCCTTCCAGCATGGCGATGTCCGGATAGGCCTGGAAGCTTGAGCCATAGAGCCCCCGAAACAGGTACTGCAAAAAGAAAGAAGCGCCGATGGCGGTAATCAGCGGAATCAACCGCGGGGCGCCTCGCAGCGGCCGGTAGGCAATCCGTTCCAGAAAAAAGGCAATCGTAACGGATACGGCCATGGACACCAGGAAGATAACCCCCAGGCAGAGAATGGGCTGGGCCTCCAGAAAGTCATTGCGGTAAAAATAGGCGGCCACAAAATAGGCCGTGTAGGGTCCGCTCATGAAGACCTCGCCATGGGCAAAGTTAATCATGCGCAGCACACCATAAACCATGGTATATCCGGTTGCGATCAGCGCATACACACTGCCCTGTGCCAGACCGAAGATGACAAAATCGATCCAGTGTCGTGTGGTATAGGTCCCTTTGATCAGGGTGGCGATCGACCCCCAGATGACCAGAAACAACAGCCCGCCGCCGATCAGGTACATGACCACATCGGTAGGTGTGATCCGTTCACGAATTCGTTGCAGCATAGTTCTTGTCCTTCATCCTTCCTATGAGCCTGGTGTTTGCCTTGTGACATCGAGCGGCAGCCCAACATTGGAGATAGTGCGTACTTTGAGGTGCGGCAAACGGTTGGGGAAAAACCTAATTTTGTAGGTAGAGCCAGGTATTCTCTGAATACCCGGCTCCGATCAAGTCTTAAAGATGAAGCCGGCACCAGAAGAGGCCGGCTTCATCGATTCACATTAATAAGGTTTCCAGTAGGGTTTATCCGGCATTTTCAACTGCTTGACGTTTTCTTTCGCGGTTTGATAGACCGCGATTTTCGGATCAGCGCAGTCGCCGTACTGGTCACAGGTAATCGTGCCGGTCAGCCCTTGCATCGTCGAAGTGGCCAACAGTGCATCGCGGACCGCTTTGCGGCCGATGACCAGATTGTTGCCTTCCTTTTTGGCCGCTTTGTCGATGGCCGCAAGAATCATCATGGTGGCGTCATAGGCATGGCCATGGAACGGGGCGATGGGCTTTTCACCGTATTTTTTCTGGTGTTTCTTTAAAAAATCCTGATAGCCCCCTGCAAATGCCGCAAAGTCCGGGCTGGAATGGAACATGCCCACAGCCGACATGCCGGCGGCTTTATAGAAATCCGGTGAGAACATGCCGTCGGCGCCGAACAGGATGGTTTTTTCCAGACCCGATATTTCCTTGGCCTGACGCGTAATAAATCCACCTTCGGCAATAAAGATCGGATAATAGATGATATCCGGCTTGCCGGTGGCGATCTTGGTCAAAACCGGGCGCATGTCGGTGTCGTTGGGTGAAATGGCTTCCATGGAGGTGACGGTGCCGCCCATCTCCTTAAAGGTTCGGGCAAAGACCTGGGCCAGCTGTTCTGCATAAACGCTGCCGTCGTGAATGGTGGCCGCTGATCTGAGACCCTTCTCTTTAAAGGCAAATCGAGCAGCGATCGCACCCTGGACCTTGTCGTTGTGGCAGGTGCGCGCATAGCCATCATAACCGGAGCCGCGTTCGGGATCGGTCAGGAAGGGAGCGGTGTTTGAGGGTGATACGGTCGGAATGCCGGCCTTCCAGAGGATTGGCACGCCGGGTTTGGCGGCACTGGAGCAGGTGGAGCCGATGGCCGCCACAATGGTCGGGTCGGCTGCCAGTTTCGTTGCGGCAGCCTGGCCGCCTTCGGCACTGCAGCCCGCATCCTGGCCGGAAAGCTTGAGCGGAAAGCCTTTGATTTGTCCGCCGAAATCATCCATCGCAATTTCAATGCCGCGGACCACATCGGTGCCCAGGGATGTGTTTGGACCTGAGATGACAACCCAATAGGCAATGTGGACGGGCTCACCGGGACGCAGCTTAACCTCTCCCATGGGATCTGCCGCTTGGACGCCAAAAGCGAAGGCGATGAAAAATACAAATGTCAAGATCATAATTAGCTTGCGGTTCATTTTCAATCTCCTTTCATTATAATTAACGCTTGATACGTTGAGAGTTCTGTCCAAATGTTACAAAATAAATGGATTGCATCACCTCCTTTCAGCAACCAATCTGATATATCAAACCATTATGCTATAATCTCAATGGCTTAAAATGTCAAACAATCCTTGTCGGTTTTTATGACCGATTTGCCAATATGTTGAAATCAATGCTAAATAAGATTTAGTTGGTGATTTGCCTTCAAAAGGTTTGGCGCTTATTTAAACAACATTTGAGCATTAGTCAAGAGCTAATGTTCAGAAAATGTTAAACCAGCTCACTTTCGCTCAATGCCCGATTCTCAAGTATACGCTGCGGGGCAAAAATGGAAAGGTCCATAGATACTGGCTTTTTGAGGATGAGTTCGCTCAAATAACGGCCTACCGCGGGTCCCTGCTGCAGGCCATGACCGGAAAATCCGTTGGCCAGATACAATCCGTTGAGCTCCGGCCATTGCCCGAGAATGGCGTTGCCGTCCAGGGTATTGACGGCGTAAAGCCCGGCCCAGCCGCGTACCACTTTGAGTGTATCAAACTTGGGAACAAATTCAGCAAGTTCCGGCCAAAGATCGTCGATGAATCGCTGCTCGTCCCAGCTAAAAGAGATTCCGATCGGATCGTCTTCCAGTGATTTGCCGAGCAGGATCAATCCGCCGGTTTCAGAACGAAAATACAGTCCCGAAGGCAAAATGGTCAGGGGCAATGGTTTTTCAGATTTAACGGCTGTATCGAGTACAAAAACCTGGCGCCGGACCGGAACGACCGGAAGGTGAATACCGGTTGTCCTGGCCACATCGGCGGCCCAGGCCCCGGCGCAGTTGACCACACGGGCTGAGGCAAGCGACCCTTGGCCTGCCAATTGAACACCGGCTACCTGTTTTTTGGATGTGTTGATAGTGACGACCTCGTCCTTTAAATAGTTGACACCCAGTGAGCGCGCCTTGGCCTTGTAGGCCATCAAGACCGCATAGGCATCAAAATAGCCGTCATCCGGGCCAAAGGTTCCGCCGACAAATGGCCGCGGTTCATACAGTGGATAGTGTTCCTTAATTTGCTGATTTGACCACCATTCAACCCGGCAACCGAGTTGCGTTTGCATGTGTAGCGCCCGCCGCGCGGCTTCTTCATCCTCGGCTGCCACCAGAAAAAGATTGCCTTCCTGCCGGAAATAGATTTTAGGCTGCTCACCATTTACCACCATATCTTCTTCGAAGGATTTAAGAATGCGGATCGTGTACTGGGAGATCTGAACGTTTTCTCTTAAGCTGAACTGGGTGCGGACATTGGCCATCGAAAGCGTGGTAGAAGCCCGCTCGTAAGTCGGATCGCGCTCAACCACGGCGATTTTTAGCGCTGGATCGGCAGAAATGAGGTAATAAGCTGTGGTACTGCCCATAATGCCGCCACCAATAATTATTATATCAAACGATTTTTTGCTCATTTATCATCCCTCTTCTCTGAAAATTTCGGGAGATGGTGGGCTGTTAGTGGTCCGTAGTTGGTTGTCCGTTGCAGACTGACCTAAACAACGGACGACGGACTACTGACCGATTGTTTCCCAAATTAATGCTTATAAATCCAACCAAGTGCCTATTCCTCTCTCGACGGCACGCTTGTATAGAAGGGGTGCAACCGCCATATCATCCAGTGCCAGGCCCAGATTGGCGGTCATGGTGCGTTCATCGGGAGCCTGACGCCCGGGTTTTTGCCCGCTTGCCAGTTCTCCCAAGTCGGCATGAATCTCTGGAATGTTTTTAAAATATCCCATCTGCTGATAGAGTCTCAGTTGGGCGGTGTCGTCTGTACAGAACTTGGCCGCTTGCGCCATGGCTGCTGGATCCCAGTAGGAATCATAATCCACCAGTGAGGCAAAAGCCCCCTCGTCCATCCAGCCGGCCTTGATGGTAGCATGCGGTGTTCTTAGAATCGGCCCGGCGGTCACCACGATGTCGCAGCCGCTGACGGCGTCCCTGGGTGTCGCTGCCGGTTCAACTTCCAGATCCAGCTGGGAGCGAATATCTTTCGCATACTGTTGAATCGCATCCGGGTTCACATCGTAAGCTCGAACTGTTTTTAAGGGAAACAGTACCTTCAAGGCCTCCACATTACTGCGCCCCTGCACGCCGCAGCCCAGCATACCCACCACCGATGATTCGGGGCGTGCCAGATAACTGGCAGCCACTGCAGTGGCTGCTCCGGTGCGCATGGCCGTTATCCAGACACAGTCCATTACGGCAAGCGGTAAGCCCGTCTGGACATCGTTGAAGATCAACAGACCGGTGACGTAAGGTATGCCCTTGTTGGGGTTTTCCGGGAATCCAGCGACCCACTTGATTCCGGCCGATTTTAGATCTGCAATGTAGGCCGGCATGGCATGGATGAAATTGTCGCCCCCTCCGGGATGAATTCCCGGTTTGGGGGGCATTTCGGTGCGGCCTTCACCCTTGGCGCGAAAAGTCACTTTCAAAGATTCAATAATTTCGGCCATTGTTACACCGATGGCTTCCACATCGGCCTTGGACAGATAAAGCAACTGGTTTTTCTGCATGACGCCTCCGATTTGCCGATTTGAATGTGCGTTCGGTCGCATAACGTTTCGTGGCACCCATGGAGCTGAACAAAGGTATATGCTTTAGGGTTTTGGTATAACGACAGATCGATTTTGCTGTCAAGGAATTATAATCGTTGTAGCGAAAGGCCATTGGACCAGTCTTCAGAGTTGCTCAAGCGTATGATGAAAGGCGCTATTCCGCCAAAGCCTTGTCTGTCCCCTTGACTTTCGGCGGAGGGCATGATTTTCCAAGTGCAAAGGAGGCAAAACCAATGGTCGACCTTTATCAGATTCTATCCGAGCACCAAATTGAGTATGAACGCTATGATCACCCGGCCGTATATACCGTCGACGATGTCAAGCGCCTTGTGCCGCCGTTGCCGGCGGCCAAAACCAAGAATCTCTTTTTACGGGATCATAAAGGAAAACGCCATTTTCTGGTGATCGTGCCGGCTGATAAACGGGTGGATATCAAAGCGCTGAACGGTTTGGTTGGTTCCAGCCGCTTGAGCTTCGGTTCGGCCGACCGCCTCAAAAAGTTCCTGGGCGTTGATCCCGGATCGGTGACCATTTTCGCGCTGGTCAACGATCCTGACCATTCTGTTGAATTGATCATTGATGAAAGTTTATGGGAGCAGCAGGCGTTTCAATTTCACCCGCTGGTCAACACCAGTACCCTTTTGATATCAAAAGAAAACCTCAAGCGGTTTTTAGCGGTGGCCGGCCACGAGGTGAGGACGCTGGTTGTACCATCACAGAAATCTTAGGCGGAATGATAGTGGCTTTAGATAACGAAGACGACGACGAGAATAAAGTGTATAGAAGATGCTCAACCTGCAGAATTATTACACCACGAAGGGCACGAAGTTTACGAAGGGAGAATTTATATTTTTTCTTTTTGCTCTTCGTGTTCTTCGTGGTTTTAAATCTGTCGAATCTTCATCTACGTAGCCACACGGCTGCGCTTGTTTGTGCTCGATAAAAGCATTATTAGGATGGATTTTAATGCAGGCTTTTGATGCGGTTCATGCGGCTGGTAATTTCAGTTATGCGAATGCCGTATTTTTTATTTTGCAAAACAACTTCTCCTCTGGCAATTAATTTATCGTTTGCCAGGATATCAACCGGTTCGCCCTCGAGTTTGGTAAGACTGACGGTTGAGCCGGGCGCGAGTTCCAGCAACTCCTGAATCCGAACGCGATTACGCCCCAGTTCAACAGTTATTTCCAGCGGAATATCCAACAACAAATTCAGATCAAAGTCCTCAACAGCCTGTATTTCATTCGCACCATTCGGTTCGGCGGCTAAAGGTTCAGCAGGCGTTTCGATCGGTGCATTTTCCTGAGTGACGGATTGATCAGCCGTACGGTTTTCGGCGCGATTTTCGGTTTCCTCAGCAGGACCGGCCGCAGTTTCAGCAGGCTCCTCGCTTACCGGATTCTTGTCTTCAACTTTCTCTGCGGCTTCTTCTTCAGCTGGTCGTTCAGTGTCTTTAGTGTTATCTTTGGTCATTCTTGTTTGCCCTCGATTTGCTTTTTTATCTGAATGAAACGCGTAGGAACCTTTTATATCTGCGTTACTACATATGTTAGTATAATCAGGTTAAAACCTCAATATATTTTACCGTCTCCCCTACACGCCCAGCGGTATCCGTAACAAGCGCGCAGGATTGTATTTCCGGCGATCCAATGATATGAAGCTTTTTAATATAAACGGTATCTATATTTTACGCTATTCCTACGAGTATCTGTAGCGATGTGCGACACCAGGATTCTGATCTATTTTCATGCAAAAAAAGGAGAACGACAGGTTATGTACCAATACTTATTCAGCCCCATTCGAATCAATACCCTGGAAATTAAAAACCGAATCGCCTATCCATCGCTGGGGCTGCTGTATTCAACGGACGGGAAACTCAACGATCGTTATTACAACTATTTTGCAGAAAGAGCCAAAGGCGGAGCCGGGCTGGTGACGGTCGGACCGGTGGGGGTGGATTATGTCGGATCGGGTGCCATCGCCTTATCTCTGACCCATGATGAAGCGATTGCTGATTTCAGGAAACTGACCGCCATTATCAAAGATGGCGGAGCCCGGGCCTGGATTCAATTATTTCATGCCGGAGCCTATTCACACCCCATGTTTATCGGTGGCCAACAGCCAATGGCGCCCTCTGCGGT
>JABAHP010001138.1_pt3 | contig 14381 bp, 21 predicted proteins | sample 7062081 | NCBI WGS metagenome assembly JABAHP01 (sample SAMN14534357, study PRJNA622989) | marine sediment metagenome | biome: marine biome [ENVO:00000428]; feature: marine pelagic biome [ENVO:01000023]; material: deep marine sediment [ENVO:00002113] | place: India: Gulf of Kutch | collected... | reverse complement strand
GGAATATAGCCGGTAAATGGATCAAGGCCATCTTCAATCTTTTCAATCGAGCCCTGAAAGAGATCCTCGGATTTTATCGGATCTGCATAATTATCTTTTATAATGTGGAATGCCGTAGCATATGCCATCATGCCTTCAAAAAGCGGGTCGGTCATGACCAGATATAAGCCTGCAATAATTGCAGCAACATTTAAGATTATGAAAAATGCGGTTGTTCTAAATTTGTGCACTACATCCTGATCCTGATTTTGTGCCGTTTCAGGAAAGATACTATAATTTCCAGCATCTCATCCCGGATCTTTTCCTTCGGCCCGTCGGCATTTATAACTTTAATCCGCCTTTTATTGTTCTCGGCCAACTCCAGATAGCCCTTCCTTACCTTGCGGAAAAAAGTCAGCTTTTCATTCTCCAGCCGATCCTTTGTACGGTTGAGCCTCAATTTTCGTTCAGCCGCTTTTTTCTCCGGCAGGTCAAACAGAAGAGTAAGGTCAGGCTTCAGACCATCCGCGGCATACAGGTTCGCCTTTAGAACGAAATCAAGATCGAGGCCACGGCCATAAGACTGATAGGCGGTGGTGGAATCATAAAAGCGGTCGCAGATCACAATCTTCCCTTCCTTAAGAGCCGGAGCGATTTTTTCCTTCACAATCTGCGAGCGCGCCGCCAGATAGAGCCATAGCTCGGATTTGGCGCAAATATCTATTTCACCTTTACTGAGTAATATCCGGCGTATTCTCTCGGAGAGCTTCGTTCCGCCCGGTTCTCGGAGAAAAAGATGCTGGACATTATTTCGTTTCAGAAAATTTACGAGATACTTTGCTTGGGTGGATTTTCCAGAAAAATCGATACCTTCGAGAGTAATAAAAAGGCCTTTTTTCATAATTGTAATATATAAAAAAAGAAGGCGGCGAAAGCCACCTTCTTTTATTGCTGTGATAATTTATTTTTTCTTTTTACCGGCGCTCTTTTTGGAAGCACTTTTCTTTGGTTTCCCTGCTTTCGGAGCCTCAGAATTCGATTTGGAGCCCTTCTTGATCGAATATTTCCTGATAAATTCCTCGGTCATACGATGAGCCTCTGAATCGGTGAACTGCACGGGCGGCGATTTCTTGAAATATGATGACGGCTCTATCAGGGCGCCTGAAAGCCCGTTATCCAGGGCCAGTTTGCAGCAGCGCACAGCATCAATTACCACACCCGCCGAGTTGGGTGAATCCCAGACCTCCAGTTTCATCTCGATATTAAGCGGAACATCGCCAAAGGTCGTACCTTCGAGACGGATATAGGCCCATTTGCGGTCGGTTAGCCAGGCCACATAATCCGATGGCCCGATATGGCAGTTGTCGGCTCCCATATCATAAGGAAGCTGTGAGGTCACAGCGGAGGTCTTGGAGATCTTCTTGGATTCCAGACGGGTCCGCTCGAGCATGTTAAGGAAGTCGGTGTTTCCACCAACATTCAACTGGCTGGTGCGATCCAGCTTGACTCCGCGATCCATGAATAGACGGGTCAGTATCCGATGGGTTATGGTGGCCCCCACCTGGGACTTAATATCATCCCCGATAACCGGAAGACCTCTTTTTTCGAAGCGATCCTGCCAGTAGGGCTCCTTGGCTATAAATACGGGGATGCAGTTCACGAATCCGCATCCTGCTTCAAGCACCTGCTCGACATACCATTTTGTGGCCATCTCCGATCCAACGGGCAGATAATTGACCACGACATCAGTCCTGGTATCTTTTAAGAGCTTGACAATATCCACTGTATCGCCGGGAGCTTTTTCTATGATCTCGGATAGATATTTCCCCAGACCGTCATGTGTCATGCCGCGCTGTACCTTGATACCTGTTTTAGGGACATCTGCGAACTTATAAGTATTATTCGGCTTGGTATAGATAGCTTCGGCCAGATCTTTACCGACCTTGTTCTTGTCGATATCGATGGCGGCGGAAAATTCGATATCGGAAATATGGTAGCCGCCCAGATTGACATGCATAAGCCCGGGAATTTGATCCGTGTCCTTCGCATTCCTGTAATAATGAACTCCCTGGACAAACGATGAGGCACAGTTGCCAACACCTACAATTGCCACTCTGACTTTTGGCATATTATCTCCTTTTTAATTTATGCTACAATAGAATTTGCTATTTTCTGCATTCTCTCCAGCGCGATCGCCTTGGTCAGCGGAAAGTCCGGGCCTGTATGTTCTATCATCACGCTGGCGACAGCGGTACCCAGAATTCCGCAATCAGGCAAAGCATAACCCCGTATGAGTCCGTACATGAATCCGGCCGCATAAGTATCACCCGCACCGGTGGCATCGATCTCCTGCGTATCAAACGCGGGTATATGGAAGAACTCCTCACCGTCATAGACCACAGACCCTTTCTCGGCGATTGTTATTATAACCGTTTCAGGACCCCATGATTTCAACATTTTGGCCGGAGTCTCGTAATCCTCACGCGGGTCGTAACCCGTCAGAACCTTGCACTCCAGCTCATTGGGCTTAATTATCTGGCACATGGAAATAATTTTTTCCGTATCCTCCATTTTACGATGCCCGATTTTGCCATCCTCNNGTCGATCTCACCAAGTATAGGCGCAACCACTATCCAGTCGGCTTCTGCAAGCTTTTCCGGATACATCTTGATCCTACCGGCCTCGCCCAGAAGTTCCAGATTCCTTTCTCCCTTGTCCCCATAATATTCAAGTGAGAATCCTCCGCTCTGCTCGACACTGTAAATTATATAATCGATCCCGTACTTTTTCATCTCGGTTTCAAAGGCCGATCGAAAATCCGGGCCGACATTTCCAACCAGTGTCGTGCGCACATCCATCTTGGCCATAGCCAGACAGAAATTGGTGGAGCAGCCCGACAGCACACGGCCGTCAGTCTGCACATGCGGGGTCTTTATTGTATCGAATACGGGATTTCCGATGGAAAAGATGTTAGCCATTTTGTGCCCTCCTGTCCAATTCCTTCTTGGCGTAAAAAAGTCTCTGTATTGCGGTTATATGGGAAACGACTCCGACAAAAATCAGGGCCATCTCCAGCAGGTTCAATCCGGCGGGTTCGAATTGTGGAAAAAACCACACCAGCGCCAGGCCGATCATGATAACGATGAATTTTTCCAGCCTTCCCACCCAGCCCACTTCGGCCGAGGCAATCTTGCCGATCGATTCAGCTGCCTTGCGCGAGTAGGAAGCCATGATCATTCCGAAAATGGCGAAGATTGGCCAGACCGGATGTACTTTTCCTGAAAGCAATATCCCGGACAGGATAAAGAATTCAGCATAGCGGTCGAGGACATGATCGAGTATTCCGCCGAAAGTGGTTCCCATATTGCCTGCACGAGCGGTGGCTCCGTCGAGCATATCGGTTATGGATGTCAGTACAATGAAAAGTATGCCCCACATAAACCAGCCCTTCCAGAGCACGATGGCGGCAACAATAGACATTATCAGGCTGGTGAATGTTATAAAGTTGGGGGTCAGACCGATCTTGACACAGAACCGTCCGGCCACCTGGGAATGCAGCTCATAAGCCTGCCGTCTCTTCTTATTCATGAATTTTCCCTTATCTATTTCAAACAGCCTAATATAAATTACTGGAATTTTTTTGCAAGTATATTTATATTATAAAGCTAAACGGAACTTATATGGTACCCCTGATGAGTCAGGCTATGAATCTATGAGTCCAATAAAATATTTCACACATATTCGATTGCAGAGCGATTCACGTTCACTGCGAAATTTCATGGTTCAGTATGCGGAAAGGTATGGCATCAAACCGGCGGCGCGGATGTTCAATACCACGCCCAAGACCGTTAAGAAATGGCTCAAGCGCAAGGCTCATGGTTCAGCTGACTGGATGATAGATCAGCGCTCTTTATCGAAGCCCCGTAAATCTCGAATAACGGAGATTCAAAAAGTAAAGGTGATTGGACTGAAAAAGAAGCACCCGTCCTGGGGTTCTATGAAAATCAAAAAGGAGTATGGTCTAGCAATTTCAGACAAGGCCATCCGGAAAATCTGGAAGGAAGCAGGGCTCACATGATGAAACTGAAAGCCGCGGTTCTAATATTATTTGTTTCTTTCATTATTTTGTACTGCTCCGGGGAGAATCAGGAAGAAAGCGGGATAGATACAATAGTACTTATAGGTCAGGATGGCAGGACCGTCTTCGACATCCTTTTAGAGGAACATAAAGTCGACTACGTTGAGTCAGAGATGGGAGTCTTCATACAGGCTATCGACGGAATTGAGAATAAGGCCGGACGTTTCTGGATGTACTCGATCAATGGCGAGCCCGGGAAAATCGCCTGCGACAGGGCATCTGTTTCAGAGGGAGACACTATCAGATGGGAGTATAAATAATCAACTTTCTTTCTGTTTTGCGCGCTTCCTGAGATGGAAGAAGAGAATCCATCCCAGAATAAACAGTATGGCCGCCACCAGGTGATTATAGGTCATTTCCATGCCGAAAAGATTTGGTATCATGGCCTGCTCATAATATCTGACGAACTCTATGACGAACCGGAAGAAACCTTCTACTATCAAAAAAATCGCAAACAGCATACCGCTGAAATGATCCTTGCGATCGAGATAATGAAACACCAGAAATAGCGCCAGGCCATAAAAAGACATATAAAGCTGGGTGGGATGAATGGCCTGATCCTGAAATATTGCATATGGTATGGAATTCTCCGGAAAATGCACGCCCCATGGAAGATCACACTGTTTTCCAAAGCAGCAGCCATTCAGGAAGCATCCGATACGGGTGAAAAAAGTCCCCAGCGCTATGGGCGGCGCAAAGATATCCAGAGTATCCAGGAAGGGCGCTTTCTTAATAATGATATAGATGATGCCTGCCCCGATGGCAAAGATCAAGCCTCCATACAGATTCAGTCCCGCAATACCTATCGTTCCGCCGCCTCCAAACGGATTTATGATATCAAGGAGATTGCCAGAAAACTCGGACCAGTGGTAAAAGACATAGAACAAACGAGCCCCTATTATCCCTGCGAATATTACCAGGAATGAAAGGTTGGTTACAAAATCAGGGCTGATCTTTTTGTATTTGGCCTTATAGCGGACGTAAAACAGCCCCACCACAAAAGATATGAATAACATTACGCCGTAGGCGCGTACTACGATGGGTCCAATTTTGAAAAGTTCCGGATGCATTTTTTATTAGCCACCACCGGTTTTTCCATGATCCCGGGCTGGTAATATGGAAGTCTATGCCAGCCCAGTTTCTTTTTGCCGATTATCCAATCCGAGATTATTATACAAATTAGGGCCATAACGAACCCAACAATAGTGTCAGAGATAAAATGAAAGCGTCCCCAGAATGTACCGATCACCAGCGCAAAAACTATCGGAGTGAATACATATCCAACCTTTCGTGTATATCGCCAGGAATGCACCAGCACAACTATGGCGATAGCTGTGTGAGTGGAGGGCATGGAACCACCCTCCGCAGCGCCATTCTTGATTACATAATCCACCAGCGGGACGAACAGATATCCATGTAGAGGGCTTTCATAGATCCCACGAAACAGGAAGCGCGGTCCGGCAATCGGAAAGAAGTAGAACATATAGAAACAAACCAGGAATGTAAATGCCGCCGTGGTAACGAACATATCCAGCTCGAATTCCATTCTTTTTCGCAGCAGAATTATAGCATACGACATAATCAGGAAGAAATACGCGAAATAGCCCAGCATAAAATATTCGTTCAAAATCGGGATATTAAATTTCTCGAGATAAATAGTCGGGTGCAGCCCCAAAACATTGAACTCTATCTGTGCGAGCTGATTATCGAGCCACTCCGGAATATATAAAAACACAAGTCCCCCGGTCTGCTGATATATAAACAAAAGAAGTATCAGGAAATACCAGCGGCGGACTATCTTTTGTATAGTCCCCTTGGGATTCACCGGCATCCTGGTGATATGCAGGACAAAAACCACCAATGAAAAATTGAATAGAAAATGCAGTGCCCAATTCGAGACATTATGCCTGAAGATCAGAACCGATATTCCCACCACGGCATTATAAATTAGAACAAAATAATCAACCGGCAGGAAGTTGAATCTTTTCGAATACCCGTTAATTTTTTCCCTCCAATATTAAAACAAACTCCCCTCGGGGCTTCTCGGTTTCATATTTAGCGATCAGTTTTTCAAGATCAGAGCGCAACACCTCTTCATGCAATTTTGTCAATTCCCGCGCTATTACAGCATTTCGGTTTCCTAATCTCTCATATAAGCTTTTCAAAGTACTTAAAAGCCTGTGAGGTGACTCATATAAAACAATCGTGCGCTTTTCTTCTACAAGTATTTCCAACCTTTTGTTTCGCTTGGATCCTTTGGGCGGCAAAAATCCCTCAAAAACAAAATTATGCAGCGGAAGCCCGGAAACAGTGAGAGCATATATCAATGCCGATGGTCCCGGTATGGCCTGCACCTCGATGTCTTCATCAATAGCGCTCCTGACCAGAAGAAATCCCGGATCTGAGATTCCCGGAGAGCCTGCATCTGTTATCAGGGCCACGTCCCCGCCTCCCTTGAGCCGCTCGATAATCACCGGAGCGGATTTGAATTTATTGGGGTCATTATAGGTTATAAGCTTGCCTTTAATTCCATAATGATTAAGCAGCTTGCCCGAGACTCTTTTATCTTCGCAGGCGATAAGGTCCACAGCTTTCAATGTTTCCACCGCTCGAAAAGTTATATCCCCCAGATTGCCGATCGGGGTTGCAACCAGATATAATTTTCCATACATTAGACAGATATTATTTGTTTTTGTACCACCTGTCAAAATAAATATGACGCTGGCGGGTAGATTTTAATAAAGACATGATTGACATGATTTTTACATACCTTTATATTGGCGAAAATCGAGAAAAGGAGAGAATATGGCTTCTGTAAACAAAGCGATCCTCATCGGCAACCTGGGAAGAGATCCGGAAATGCGCCACACTCCCTCGGGCAAGCCGGTGACAACGTTTTCGATCGCAACCACAGAGAAGTGGCGGGACCAAAACGGCGAAATGCAGGAATCCACTGAATGGCATAATATTGTCCTGTGGGGCAGGCAGGCGGAGATTGCCAAAGAATATCTTTCCAAAGGAAGGCCAGTCTATATAGAAGGCCGCATCCAAACACGCAGTTACGAGGATAAAAACGGCGTGAAGAAATACATAACCGAAATTGTGGGAAGACATATGCAATTCCTCGGCGCCCGCGGTGAATCCACCGGTGATTATACTCCTCCCCCACCGCCCAGTGAAGAAGCAGCGCCTTTTGACAATACGGTTGAGGATGACGATCTGCCGTTTTAGTGCACGTTCTTGGGATATTGGTGCAGGTCAAATCCCGGAAAAGCCACACAGCTTGGAGGGGCTTGACAAGCTTTATGAAAATGTCAAATATCAAAAACATTTGACATTCGGTTTAGACATAGCGTTTAATCAGAAAGTAACATAGCAGCATAATCATCTAACCGCATTTAATGCAGGTTACATTCTGAATGCAACCAGATAAAAAAAAGGAGGACGAACCAGTCATCCTCCTTTTGTTATCATGACGATATATCTCAGGCTACATTCATGCCTTTGCGATATTTCATTTCTTTTTTGAAGCCGAAATCCTGCACCAGATTCAATGCCCACACCGCAGAGAGTTCATCCATAACATTGACCTCAAAAACCAGGTCCTGAGCTACCATGAAATAATAGCTGACATTTTCCTCAGTGAAGCGCATGCAGCAGAATCTGCCCTGTTCATCGGTAAAAAAACCGAGCGGCTCGATCTCCTTGCGATGTTCGAGGATACGAATCTTGCGCAACTCAGCTTTCTCGGGAGGTGTAAGACCCGGGACTACCTCCCATTCCTTCTGCGGAGCAAAAATCTCCATCCCGAGCACATTGCCGCGGCGGTCGAGATCGATGGAATACTTTTCACCCTGAATATAGGAATAGAATTTGCCGCTGGTGCGTATGACGACATTCAGCGTCTCTTCCATTGTGTCATAAAACGCTCTGGCTTCCGGAACTCTCCTGGTTTCTTTGATAGCCAGATGGATATGACACATAACTTACTCCACAGCCTCCCCAAGGCCTTCCAGCTGTACCCGGGAGCGATTTGCCTCTGCTGTCTGAGGATATTCGTCGACGACCTGGCGATAAATCGTGATCGCCTCGGCCTGCTCACCCAGCTCCTCCAGACTGCGAGCCAGCTTGAATTTGGCGCTGGCCATACGGTCGCTTTGGGGATAATTATCAACCAGCTTTTGGAATTCCACCCGGGCCTTCTCATAATTGGGAGGATCCATATTATAATAGCTTTCCCCCAGCCAGTATTGGGCATCATCGGTCAATTCCGTATTGGGAAAGCTTTTTAAATATTCCTCGAAGCCCAGGATTGCAATCTCGTTATTTCCGGCAACCAGGCTTTTGTAAGCCGCATTATATACCACCCTGGGATCGACTGTTGTAGAAGTCCCCGCGCTTGTATCCGATGCCGCTGATGTGTCCTGCGAAGGCGTTGTAGTCGTCACCAGTGCCGGACGTTCCGCCAGCCTGTCTATCCTGTCGTTCAGGTCGACCAGCTTATAATCCAACTGCTCCAGGCGCTGCTCGAAGGTCGCAATCGAGGACCTCAGCTGGGCCAGGAATTGCCGCTGTGATTCCTCCTGGACCTTAATCAGGCTGTCGAGCTCGTTAACTTTCTGCTCGATATTTGCATTCGACTTTTCCAGATAATCCAGCTGCGCTTCCATCTTGTTCATTTGACGGCGCGAGGCGCATCCGGTCAGAAGAAAAAAACCGGCCACCAGGACTATCAGGATCAGATAAGATTTGCGCATGATCATCCTATTCTTGTACGACAAATTCACAGCGCCGATTCAGCTGCCAGGCTTCCTCGTTATGACCCAGAGCCACAGGACGCTCCTTGCCATAGGAAATCGTCTCCATGCGATTGCCGTCAATTCCCAGACTGATCAAATAGTCTTTGGCGGAATTGGCACGCCTCTCGCCCAGAGCGAGGTTGTACTCAACCGTGCCGCGCTCATCGCAATGGCCTTCGATTACAATGTTCACGGCAGGATTGCTCTTCAAAAGCTCAGAATTGTATTCCAGTGCTCGCTGCGCATCGGGACGAATATTATATTTGTCAAAATCGAAATAGACCTTCTGGAAATCACCTGATGTAAGAGGTTCTACCTCCGGCTGGGTATCGACTTCCGGTTCCGGCTCGGGTGTGGTCATAGTGTCTTCAGGCGAAACAGTAGGTTCTTCAGGAATGGGCTCTTCCTTGGGCCCGCATGAACCGCCCATCAAAAGGGCGAAGGTAAAGATCAGCATCACTGCCAGGATCGCTTGTTTCATTTAATTCCTCCTTGTTCCTTCACAGAGATTAATTTTCGATAATATTAAAAATCAATTTCCTCAGGTCAACAACAATAATATAGATTGCTCATTAATCCAGATAGCCGGACCATGACGGGTTCGAGCTGCCGGTCTGATTTGTGATTAACCTCCTCTTATTTCCCATAAAATCAGAAATGAAAACCACTGTCCGATCCCCCCACTGGGTCGAGTAAATCAGGTGCAGCCCGTCGGGCGCCCAACGCGGGTTTTCATTGAAGCCTGTATCGGTGATTATTTTATATGATGATCCGTCAATCTCCGCCACACATATATCGAAGCTTCCCCGGGAACTCCTGGTCACATAGGCGATTTTTGAGCCATCCGGCGATATATCCGGCGATTCATTCTGGTTTCCAACGTAAGTTATCCTTCGGACGTCCAATCCCTCGTTATCCATCATGTAGATCTGCGGCCCGCCGGTGCGATCCGAGGTGAAAGCTATCTCGTTTCCGCTGGGTGTGAATGTGGGCGAAGTCTCTATCGCAAAAGAGTTTGTGAGCCTGCGTTTGATCTTGCCGTCCCGCCTGCAGAGATAGATTTCAGCGTTGCCGTCCTTGGAAAGCGTCAGGAGCATTTCCTTGTTATTAGGCGAAACCGCCGGGGCGGAATTTATGCCCGGATATGATGCAAGCAGTTTGTGCTGGGAATTTTCCAGGTTCACCTCCCAGATATCCGGCTTGCCGTTCTTGTATGAGGTGTACAGGATGGCCTCGTTTTTGGCATCCCAGACAGGCGACAGATTAATCGATCCGTTGGCCGTGAGAGGCTGAACATTGTGGCCGTCATAATCGGATATATAAATCTCTTTGTTGCCGGTTTTTGCTGTCACGTAGGCCAGACGGGTCCGGAATATCCCCTTATACCCGGTCAGCCTTTCCACCACAACGTCGGAAATTGTATGCGCCAGGTAGCGCCAGTGTCTGCGTTCCAGACGGTAGGCATCGGATGCGGTCTGATCCAGTAAGATTATGCTGTATAATGAATAATCCAGGCGGATTTTATCCTCTGAAAATTCGGCGGTAATATTCATGACATGTTCCGCGCCCTTGTCCTTCCAGATCATTAAATCCGGCTCATCCACCTCATAAATCTGGAGCATAAAAGGATCCATCATGACCGTATCGATCAGCATGTGAAAATCTATATCATCATTGATAACACTGAAGATGCGCTGTGCCAGCAGTGAATCTTCTCTGGAAGCATCGCCAACGATTTTTACCTGGTTGACTGCGAGCTGGATAGGTTTATAGGTACCCTCAATTTCCAGATCTATTTCAAATCTGGAATCCTGGGCATGGGCGAAGCTTACGCTCAATATAAAGATAGTCAGAAAAGTCTGTAAAATAGTTTTCATCAATTATGGCCTCTGCGTGAATGTCAGGTTAACTCCAAGCACTTCATTGTCGGGAAACGACTGGGGAAGAGAAGGAAGTCTGCCGGTCGACTGCACAGCCAGTTTGGCATATCTGTCGAAAAGCTCGTTTCCCGAGGACTCCCTAACCGTAACTCCCTTGATGCTGCCGTCCTTGGTTATCTGGAAATATATTTTGCAGGATATTGGTGTATTAGATTTAATCGGATTTTGCCAGTTCTGTTTGATCCGCCACCTGACTATGTTGAAATCATAAGCGAGGTAATATTCTCCCAGCGGTCCGCTGGGAATCCCGCTTCCGTCGGGACTGCCGGCTGCCGAGATATCCATGCTTTCGCCGGATGGCGCCGCTTCAGCAGTTCCCTGCTCACTGTTTCCGGCATCGGCTAATTGCTCGTCCGGCTGTTCCGGTGGCTCCTCAATCTCTTCAGGTTCTTTCTGCTGCGGCTCGGGTTCGGGCTTTTTGACCTCAACTTTTTCAGTCTGGCTCTTAAGCTTGACCGGTTCGGATTCGATGGGAGCATTATCGGCGGCCGCGGCCGGCGCCTGCAGGCTGGGCATCTCGGGCTGAGAGAAACCCTTAGGTATCTCATTGGTCATGGATACCGTCGTCACCGGTCCCAGTTCAGGTATACTGGCCCTTCCACCGCCTGCCGAAAGTATGATGATTAACGCCAGCACGGTGATATGTATCATGAATGATATGAGATAATCAGTTTTCTTCATTGTGCCTGTCTACGTAATCTTTCCTCGTATGGCGCTGTGACAATCCCGAGATCTGCCACGCCCTGCTCCTTGATGGAGGATATGATATCGACCATGAGCTGCCATTCTATGCTCTTATCCGCTCTCAGATAAACCGGCGTGCCTGATCCGGTTGAGCGTAATAATTCCTCCAGTTCCTGAGAGAAATCCCGAGGATTTACGAAAACCTCTTTGCCCTGACTGGTACCGAGATAAATGGCCGCGGTATCCTGGACGGATTTCACCGTAACTACAATACCCTCGCTGACCTGCTCGTCAACATAGCTGGTCTTGGGCAATTCCACATCGATGCCACTCTGTAAAAGCGGAGCGGAGATCATAAAGACGATCAAAAGCACCAGCACAACATCAACCAGATTGGTGACATTGATATCGCTCATGACCTTGTATGTGCGCCTGCGGTTCAAAACGAGTTCTCCTTTTCAACCGCGGATAGAAATTCCAATGAGAAATTGTTCAGACTATCCTCGATAAACTTTAATTTGTTGTTGCACCAGTTATGGCTGATCACTGCCGGAATCGCCACCGCCAGGCCGATAATAGTCGCAATCAGGGCCTCGGCAATGCCCGGGGCAACCGCTGCCAGCGATGCAGATCCGGTCGCACCGACATTCAAAAACGATCTCATGACTCCCCAGCATGTACCCAATAGCCCGAAAAACGGCGCTACGGTACCGGTTGTACCCAAAAAGACGACAGTCTTTTCCAGCTTGCCCAATTCCTCGTTGGCTGTTTTCTCCAGAGTCTTGCTGATCGCATCCAGGTCATGATCCGCAAGCTGAACCTGGGCGGCGGAGATATTTCCCTCGCCCTTCTTCTTGCCGATTATCTCCTGCAAATCGGCAAATCCGGCTTCCAGAAGCTTGGCCAGAGGCGCTTTCTTGTAAGTCGAGCATTTGCCATAGGCATCAACCAGACGCTTGCGCTTGCGAAATGCCGACAGGAAACGGCCGTTTTCATATTCGACCTGCTTATACTGCCTGAATTTATTGATCAAAATTGCCAACGAAACAAACGACATGAACAGCAGGATTATCAATATTATCAGTGCAAATGTCGATGAATGGGCGATCAGGTACCAGACTGATATATCGGTCGAGGGCATGCCCGCCAGAACTGGCAAGTTTAAAATTTCCTTCATACTAAAGCCTTCTCTTTATTCTGATAATTCTACAAAAATTTATTTCAATTGTTTCATCTGTATTTTTGGCAACGAATTATGATAGTCCCGCAGGTTTTCAAAATCAATATAAAAAAGGTTATTGCTTTATGTTTTTGTTGACTTAATATTAGTTTGAATTTTTATAAAGCCAAAAGTATCAAAAGGTATTAATTAATCCCAGGAGGAGGCACTGATGAAAAAGTTCCTAACATTCATTCTTATCATGCTGTTTCTGAGTAGTTTTGCACTGATAGGTTGTGGCGGCCAGGAGGAAGAACCGGCTGAGACTATGGAGGAAACGACTGAAGAAGGCATGGAAGGCGGCGAAATGGAGGCTCCACAGCAGATGGAAGAACCGGTCGATACCATGCCAGACACAACCGAGATGATGGATACTACTATGCAAGAATCTGAAGGTTATTAAGATTTTGATAACTTTTACCGAGCGGGGTTCTCCACCCCGCTTTTTTTATGCCAATAATTAAGATCCGGCAGGTCACATCCCGCTCAAGGCGGGATAGGAACTGATAAAAAATGAACAATAGCGCCACAAACCGATTGCATCTCCATTTTGTAAATAATTCTCAAAAAATGATTGACGATGCCGAAGGGTTTATTAGATTATATTTGTTCGGGTATTTTATGGGTTTTGAATATGAGTACAGTTCTTTATAAAAAGCAGCGGGAAATCCTCAGGTTTTTGCATAAGTTCATATATGATAAGGGCTTTGCGCCCACGATCCGTGAGATAGCAGCCGCTATCGGAATCAAATCTCCGGCTACGGTGCAGGAACATCTGGAAGCCCTGGAGCGCAAGGGCGTAATCAGGCGGATTCGCGGCAAAAAAAGAGCGATCGATATCATGCCCGAATTTTTGCCAACGCCCGAAAGTCGTGTGCCCATACTGGGTCAAATCGCTGCCGGTCAACCGCTTGAGGCGATTGAGGATAAATCCAGTTTCGTGGAATACGCTGAAGCAAAACCGGGCGATGAGCTTTTTGCGCTCAGGGTTAAAGGTGAAAGCATGATCGGGGATGGCATTTTTGATGGCGATCTGGTGGTGATTCGCAAACAGGAAACATGTATGAACGGCGAGGTTGCGGTTGCGCTTTTGGACGATGGCAGCGCGACCCTGAAGAGGATTTTTCGTGAGAAAGGGCGGATCAGGCTGCAGCCGGCCAACTCCGACCTCGATCCGATCTATGTTGAAAATGTCAGAATTCAGGGCAAAGTGGTGGGGCTGATACGGAGATTTTGATGCAGAAGATCATTTTATACATTGATGTCGATGCTTTTTTTGCCTCGGTCGAACAGGCCACAAATCCTAAATTAAGGGGCAAACCGGTGATGGTGGGCGGCTATCCCCATGAGCGCGGGGTGGTGGCCTGCCCCAGCTATGAGGCACGGGCTGAGGGCGTTTATACCGCCATGACACTATCGGAAGCCTATCGGCTGGCCCCGCATGGTGTGTTTTTGAAAGGTGATTACGATAATTACAAAACCTTTTCGGACAAATTCTGCCATATACTCCAGCGGTTTTCTCCTCTGGTGGAGATGATTTCCCAGGATGAGGCAGTGGTCGATCTTACCGGATGCGCAAATGATTACAATCAGGCCGAAAAACTGGTGCGGAAACTGAAAGA
>JABAHP010003414.1_pt1 | contig 14384 bp, 20 predicted proteins | sample 7062081 | NCBI WGS metagenome assembly JABAHP01 (sample SAMN14534357, study PRJNA622989) | marine sediment metagenome | biome: marine biome [ENVO:00000428]; feature: marine pelagic biome [ENVO:01000023]; material: deep marine sediment [ENVO:00002113] | place: India: Gulf of Kutch | collected... | reverse complement strand
CACCTCAATATATCCATTTGAATTGCCAGTATCAGAAAAAAAGAACCGCCAATATCTATAAGAGTTTTGTGTGCTATATACAACCATATTTCCGGTATCATGTACAAATGTCCCTGTTACCGCAATGCTTGTAAAATCATCAGAACTGCCTTGAAATTTTATTGTTGCAGCTGTAGACAAATTATGTGCCGCTACCACCGCCGATGTGACATCAATTAAAACTGTAGAGCCTGAATCTATTTTCACCCAATCAGACGTTGATAGCCCTGTGGTCCTGAAAACCCTAGATAATCTTACATCCTTAACATTACTTACAGGATAATTTGCATCACAAGAATTAGATGTCACAGTATAATTATCAACCTGATTGCTATATATAATCCTCATTTTACGCCCCTGCTACTACTGCACCTGCAGCTATTTTAATTTCTCTATTCCTGGAAGCCTCAAAAATGCCAGAATATAAAGTCTTGCTATCCATCATTATTGTCAACACAATAGGCTGTTTGCTATTATCAAACCTATCAAGAGGTTCCACAGTAACACGCTCAACACCGCTCGGATTATCCCCTAAAAGACTATTGCCCATTGTCATTGGGCCAGACGTTAAAAACTCCCCTCCATACGCATAAGGATTTGGTTGAGCCGCTATCATCCCAGTTTGTACCGCTCCCAAAACACCAGCCAACGCCATCAACGGGAGATTAGGGATTGCCTTTGTCACCCCCACTGCAGTTGCTATAAGTGATTCAGCTATTGCCGCAATCTTATTTACTTCAAACTCATTTCTTTTTATTTGTCTTATTTCTGCCTCTTTTTCCTTCTCTAACGCTTCAAGCTTTCTTGCTCTCTCTCCTTCGTCTGATACATTCTCGTCAATATATCGTCTTTTTTCTTTATATTCTTCCTCTGCCCATGCAATTGCATTATCAAATCCCATGCCAATTATATTACTAATTGTCCCAGCTGTTTTTTTAACCAAATTTAATTTACTTGTCCATTCATTCTTTGCTCTGTCAAGCTCTTTTGCTCTTCTTTTTTCCTGCTTCTTTCTATACGCTTCATCCTCTTCATCCAGCTTTTTAAAAGCATCAATCTCCGCTTGAGCCATTTTATCTGCAGCCTCTTCAGCCTTAATCAACTTTACTTCCATACGCTCAAATTCTTTTTGAGCTCTCTCAGCTCTTTTCTCGTCTGCAACAGATTCTTTCTCTAATTGCTTAGCAAGCAACTCTGCTTGTTTCTCTGCCGCCAGCGCTTGCTTTTTGGCTAAAGTCTCTTGCAAAGCAATTTTCTTCATTAAAGCGTTTTCTTCTTTTTCCCCACGTTTAAAATCTTGAGCCGCCATCTTGTCAAACTGTTTTTGAATCTCTATTTCATCTTTAATCATCTTCTTTCGTTGTTCAGCTCTCTTCTTAGCTAGTGCAATTGCTTTTTTCTCCTGTGATAATCTCGCTTGATGTGCATCATAAGCAGCCTTCAGCCCATTTATAAGCTTTGCGTCAAATCCAATTGTTTTTAACTTCTCAACATTTCCAGCCTTAAGAACTTTTAACAAATCTTTATCAATAGGCAGATTCTTTTTTAATCTAATTGTCGTCTCTTTTATTAAATTATTCCGCTTCCATGTAATAGCATTTAATTTCGCTTGCTCATCTCTGATCTTTTTCTGATCAATAAATAAAGTTTTGCTTGCTTCTTTTATCTCTTTTAACCTGATAGTCTGAACAGCATATGCCTGATTTAATGATTTTAATGTTAATTTGTTGTCTTTAAAAACCTTATCCAGTTTTTTTTGCTCTTTATTTATTTTGTTGAGCATATTATTAACAGCTAATATTGCGGCTACCATTGCCGTCAGCCCTGCTATCACAGCCCCAATTGAGCTTGTCCCTGCAGTAAGAGACTTAAATAAAGTTTTAAATAATTTTATTATTCCTGGCAGCGCTAATAAAATCGGCCCAACAACTGCCGCCAATGTAGCAAACTGTATAATAGTTTTTTTCATCGATGGATCGAGCTTATTAAAAGCCTCTAACAATTTATTCCCAATATCAATAAATGGCTTTAACCCCTCGAGTATTGCTTTGCCTGCTTGTTCTTTTAAATCGCCTAATTGATTATTAAATTGTTTTAATGCTCCGGAGGCTGTCTTTGCCATTCGCTCAGCGACTCCACCGACCTGCCCTTCAAGAACCTTTAAAATAATGCCTTGAGCCTTAGCAAGCTGATTGGTCTTCACTAAGCCTTCAATTACTTTTTTTTGCTCTGCAGAAAAGGAAACACCAATCCTCCGCAAAGCTGCCATTCCTTTAACCGGGTCCTCAAGAGCTTTCCCCACCTGGATAGCTGATTGTTTAAGGTCTTGTCCAAAAGCTGCAGACAAATCAAGAATTGTTTTTGTCGCTCTGGGAAATGTTTCTTTACCTATTGTTTTAAATGTTGCAAGAATAGCCTGCCCATTAATTATAGCCTCATCTCCAAAAGTTGTTACCTGTTGGAGCCCTGCCGCCATATTTTGCATTTCTTTTGAAGTAAACCCAGCAGATTGTCCTGTTGCTTTTATAATAGCGTCAAGCTTTGCGACAGCCTGCTCTTGCTTCCCGAAAGTCTCAATCAAATCATTAGCAATAGCAAATGATTGTTTAACCGCTGCAAGGGAAGCACCAATTTGTACAAGATTATCAACTACACCCTGCAACGATTTCTGTAAGTTTTGATCTTTTGCGATTAGATTTAGTGCTAACGATTCCTCAATCGGCATTTTTACACCTTCCTATGTAGTTCTCTTGCTTTTTAAACCAGTATAATATTTGCAAAATATATCCTGGCTGTTCATTCCATCCTCCGCTATAAGGCAAGCCAAACATCTCATATTTATTATAACAAGCAACAATTTTGTAAAAATTATCATTAAATAATCCAGGGACCTCTTTTTTATTAAACTCCATGTTATACAAAATAAACTCATGGTCCTTTGCTTGCCATTCTTTTAAACTCTCCCAGCCTGTTCCATCTTTTAACAATGTCCAGGCTTTTAAGAGTTTTTTAACTCTCTTTTTACCTCCGATTCTTTGCCCATAATATATTCAGCAACCTCATTATAAAGCTCAGCAATCGGAGCCTTTAAAAAATCTTCTGCTGTTTTTATTTCAACCCCACAACATTTAAGATTCTCAATTTTAATTATCGCTTGCCTTACATACTCTTTTTTCTGAATTCTTATCATTGTTTTTTTATCAGCATCCAGGCCAATAAAACTACACCTGTCCCGCTCTGGGCCGGTTAGATACCTACAATAAAATTTGGCCGGATTTGCATCATCTCTATTACCGCCAAATGCCGGCACAAATTCATATTTATCCGCAAAATTATAATCCATAAAACACCCCTTTTATAAAATTATGTTCCTGTTGTGTAATCCAGAGAACCATTGCCCTGAAAATTAACTGTATATGACACCTTATCATTTACATTACTTGCTATTGGTAAACTATTCATTAGCCCATTACCTGACCAATAAGCATTTGATGACGTATAAAACCTAAATGCTACATCAGTCGCGGCTCCAGTCGTAAATTGATCTAATAATGCCGCTTGATTTGTATCTGATCTGTCATAAGTAACAGTAAAGCTGCCACCCCAATCTTTCAAAGTATGAGCCCTTGCCTTAAATGTATCACCGTATTGTGTAATTTCAACGGTATCAATTGTTTGATTAACAGACCAGCTATCTACTAATGTGATCTTGGAAGTCGAGATTCTAACACTTCCATCTTTCCCCATTGTCGCTGCCATGATTTCCTCCTCTATGGTACAAAATGATTATAATCATATTCAACTTCAAATATAACATCAAAAATAGAGAAATTATCAATAATCCCCTCATCTGTCTCTATACTTAAAGTTTTAATATCCTGAATTAAAGGACGGAGGGTTGTGCTTCCATCCGTCTCCATTGCTAAATCAATCGCTCGAATTAGATTCGTGCGCTTTGTTTGCTTTGACTCTTCATCATTATCAAATGTATGAATATACCCCCGTATAGCCATATTAATTTTAGCCGTTCTGTCGTCACTTGTCGCATGATTATAAGCTAATCTTATAACCTCGCTATCTTTATCTATTATCGTTACTCCAGGGAATTTATCAATTTCCCAATCCCACCAGTTTTGTAAATCTTGGGTGACATGGCTTATACTTGTAGAGGCGTTAAGAACAGTTTCAATTTTGTCAAATACTTGTTTTCTTATACTATCAGACATTTATCCCTCTATATGCATCCATAATTTTCGCTAAAACGAACATCATTACTTTTAGTTTATATCGCTTCCTCAAGGGGCTCCATATCGGCGTTGCTTTCATTTTTCTTGTTCCGAACTCATGAAATTTTGCAATAAACCTTCTATCAAACTTTTTACCAAAAAATACACTAAAACTAATCTTGTTCCCTCGCCCTATTTCTATCTCCATAGACTTGGCAGATTCGCCGGTCCGATTTAACTTGCTCAAATATTCTTGCTCTGCAGCTCTTTTAATATCGGCTGTAATATCCTTAAATCCCTTTTGCAATACGCCTGGATATTTTTTTGCCCATTTTTTTAGCTTTGTTCTAAACTGCTCAATAGTTAACGCCACGATCACCCTTTTTATATTTGTTTAATGTTTTTCTTATTGTGTAAGGGATCCCCTCTTCATAAGAAAGTGAGCCTCCTGAAACAGACTCACTTTTAATCCCTATTCTATTTGTTTTCTCTTTATTCCACAAAACCCTTAAATATTCTTTTGCTGCATAAGCCAAGTCATAAGGAATAGTTGTGTATCCAGCTGTATAAACAATTTTCACGCTTTGTGCGCCAGTTTCAAAGGTCTCGCCGTCCAAAACAATCCGCCCAGGCGTTGAGTATATGATTATTGATGTTGAATCTACCTTGTCACCAGTATCATAATCCCTATCCGTATCAACCCGGATATCTATATCTGTTGTATTTGACGTGATTGGATATTCATTTGTAAACATTTGAGTTGACCCGTCACCATCTCTATACTCAGTTATTGACCTGCTTTTTAATTTTCTGCCTGTTTCATCGTTAAAACACCAGCTCACAGAATTAATTAAATCATTAAACCTTTCATCATAGCTTGTTGTTCCTGTGCTTATACCAAGATATAACTTTGCGTCAGCAAGCGTAATTAAATTGTTCCCAGTATCAAGAGCCATTATCGTCCTCTATAATCCCGGCAATACCAGTCATTTTTACTTTCTTTTTCTTGACTATTTTAACATCTTCTTTAACAACTTCAGGAGCTATAGTATTAACCTTTGCTGTCCCGCAACCGCACTTTAGGCAGACTCCACGGCTATCTTGGATATTGCCACATTTAACACATTTGTATTTCATTTCTTGGCCTTTCCCCTTTTAATTGTCGCTTTTTCTTTCCGCTCAACAACTGCCTCTCTAATAATAGGGGCCTTTTTCTTTGACATTTCTATAGCAGCCCCAGCAGCGATTAAAATATCTGCTTCTTTATCTTCAAATTTTCTGATATCGCCAGGAGACCAAGTCATTCTTGCATTAGCTCCGGTAGTCAACATTTTAATAGTTTTCATTCTACGCTCCTTCCACAAAAATATTAAATGTCCCTGTTTGTGAAGCAGCAGATGAATTTGTAACAGCAACCTTGATTCTTTCTTCAGATACAGGGACGTACGCATAATTAGTTATAGATCCATTTGTCGTATTAACTGTAACAGCAACCGGATACTTCTGAAAAGTAGTAGTCCCAATTGTCAAACTTGTTAAAATATTCAATCCTCCTGTTTCACTTGTTATTGAAAGGTCTGCAGTAGTTGAAATATTTCCATCATATTTAATCGCTCGGATAATACCATTTGCAACCGGTGTATAAGCACTATCAGTGGAAGCTGTTGTCGTGGTTATACTTGCGGTATGTTTAGTTATTTTCATCCAGTCCCTCCTCAGTCAGGTTCAACCAAGTGCGCTCAAAATAATGTGTGTCGTCTAATGCCCCCCGCAAAGCCTGGGCCTGCATAGCATGTTGTTGCGATTGCTGTTCATGGCTTTTTATCCTGTCCTGTAATTCTTTTTTTCTGGCCTTAAACTTTAATGCCATTTTAGTTATTTGAAAATCGTCATATCCATATTGATAAAACGTTTTTAAAAGATCTGATTCATTAGGTATATGTACTTTTATACCCCTGCCTTGCGCAAGACCAACAAAATATTCGACGCTTGGTCTTTGTCCTTGATACTCTTCTGACGTTGCCATATCTACGCCATACACATGGATCTCTTTATACCCCATTACAATAGCCAAAGCAAGCATATAACTAATTGAATTAGTAAAATAATTCTCAAATTCCAAATTAATCATTTCAATAGGGAATTCCATTGAATTCGGAATATCTTTATAATGCTTTAACATGTACACAGGTATCTTTGACTTTTTTAACCATTCCAAATGCTGTGGATTGCGCGCTTTGCTCGTTAGCCATCGATAATTATGAAGCTCAAACAATAAATCTACTCGTGGTGCCACCTTATATAACTCATTTACGCCCCAAATTTCAAAATCGTCTGACTGGTATGGGGCTTTGTCTCGGCTTGACGGTGCATATCCAACAATAGCCACCTTATCTTTAACCCGCGAATAAGGCAGTAAAAAAACAAGATCCCCGTTTTCTTCTTGTTTCTTTACTACTTCTCTTCTTAACACGCCATTAGAAACAGGCTCCGGTTTCCCGGGGCCTGCTATTTTCTTGTTATTCTTTTCTCTTGACACATATTCCCCCTATGTTGAAGTTGATCCGAGAGCAGTTCCATCAGCAACGCTTCGATATGTCTCAATCCATCTCCCGGTATTAAGACACTCAAGAATTACTTTTGTATCTGCTTTCATAAATTTTAATACCCAATTAGTACCATCAAAAGTTCTACCGGATGCACCCATATTCACGGATATAAAACCGGTACTTGAAGCACTCTCACAATAGAGCGTCTTTCTCATACCGGCAACCGGGGTGCCAAGAGTAAAAGCCTTTGACGTTGCCGTACTTTTGAGTACTGACATTCCATAACTTGGCAAAGTTGTTCCAGTTGTTCCGGTCGTTACTCTTGCAGCCGGGGCCGCTAAATAACCATTTGCAGCTATCGTAATAGCCCCAGAACTCCCAACAGCAATAGTCCCATTACTTGTAATCGTACCTGAATTTGTAAATGTTGCACCTGTAGAATTAGTAAATGTTCCACTATTCGTAATTGTGCCCGAACTATCATTCGTAATCGTACCATTGTTTGTCAAAGTCCCTGAACTTGTTATTACAAGCTCGCTGGTTCCTTGCGCCATGTAAATCTTGGAGTTATAAGACATTTTATACCTCCTTACGCTGTAGTATGACTAACAACTGTTTTTGACTGTATATACTCGCCTGTTGTTTGTGAAACAGCAGCTTTTCTAACATTATACCGTATTGCAAGTACAGGCCCTACAAGTGATGTATTTGCACCAGTTTTATCCAAAGAAATACCTAAATATCTCTTAGTTGGTTTGTAGACATCCACTGCAGTCCAATCTTTTATATTGCCTGTTGACAATGCAGTTGTTCCTGAAATTGCTGTTGACCCAAAATCTGTTAGTGCTGTTGATGCATTTGACGTTGAATGTCTTGGTAAAAGCTGTACAGTCCCGGTTGTTCCACCTGCAGTTGTTTCAACTACTGACGCCACGAACATACAACCCTCATACCCGGACATGTCAAGCACAACAGTACTATCTTGATTTGTTGCAGCTAAAGCAGTATCGCCCCTTAGCATAACATCAATTTTAACATCATTTAACAAACTAAATCCTGCCATTATCTTCCCTCCTTTATGCTAATTTAACACGTGCAAAAGCTTCTTCTAATACCGGACATCCATCTACCCATAATGTTCCGATATATCCAATCTGGCTATTGATCCTATATAGTTCATTCAACCTTACAATTGTGAATTTCATAGTATCAGCAATCCAGTAATACGAAAGATCGCCAAGCAAGCCAACATACTGACCAGTTGTGAAAGTATTTGGAGCATATTCACTCTGTACTACAGGGATCCCAAGTATCATACTTGGCCTGCCTACAACTACACTTTCTTCCCAAATATACTGGCCTTCACCATCTTTTAATTTTCTGATCTGCTTAATTGCGTCTCGATGAAAAACCCATCTTGTATTAGGCCGATTATACCATTGGGGTTTTAAACTGTATTTTGCTTCAATTAATCCATCAAAGCGAATCCCCGTACTTGTATTTCCTGTACTTACATCCTGGCTTGTACTTATTCCATCATTTGATGCTGTAAATAACCCTAATGGCTGTTGTGAACCGTTACCGGTCATAAATGCCTTTTCCTCAGTAATGCCGAACTTATAAGCAAATTCTTCTCTTACTTCTCTCTCTGCTCCGCCATTTGACAATAATAACAGTTTTTCAGAGATTTTGATAAACTTTTTCAGCTGGTGTGGTTCAAAGGTTCTTTTGCCATAATCCAGGGTTGTTTCTTCTTGTGCTGCCCCTATTTCACTAGTCCAATCTGCATCACTTGCCCTTGTTTTTCTGTAAGGAACGCCAAGAGAATGCGCATCAGTAAGAGTTTTAACCGTTGCGAACTGTCGAATTACTGCAATATCATTAACTTGTTTAATGATTTCTGAAATGAAATTCTGTGGTGCAACAATATAACCTGCTTGCGCAGAGACATCAGCCTGTAATGATCTTACTTCTTCCTGACTTAGCTCTTTTTTACCATGCTTTAAATAATTTTCAAACGCCCTTTTTTGTATTTCTTCTGGCTTTTCAGCGACTCTATTCTCTACGACTTCGCCTTCCACTAATGCAAGGTTTCGTTTCTCTTGTTCAAGCCTTTCCAGCTTCAAAATCTTATCTTTAAGTTTATCCGCATCATCCATAATCTTATCAAAAGAATTACTTTCTTCTGCTGTAAGATCTCTTTTTTCGTCCTCGGAAACTTTTAAAATGCCGTTAGCTTTCTCAACAAGTTTCCGGTGCTCAATTTTAAGAGCTCGTAAATCCATGTTTCCACCTTTCGAATCTTTAAAGTGTCCTAAGACGGCTTTTTATTCAATATTTTTTAATCACACAATATCATGTGATTTTAATCTTACTATCCTGCTTCTATGAGCAACTTTTTGAGATTCTGTATTTTCAACCTTTTCAGGCTTATCAAACTTTAACAATTCCCGAATCTCATTAATTATTCTATCGTCTTTTTTAGACAATGTCAAATCTTTCTCTATTTTAATCAAAGTCTGTAATAAATCCGCATTTGTAAAGTTTCTTTTAACTGTAATACTGGTTTGCGGATATGCCGGGTATGTTACAGGCGACACATCATACAGCGCAACTTCTCTTATTTCCCTAATAATTGTGTCTGTATCTTTATCCTCAATCCAAGCATCTTTAATAACTCTAAACCCGAATGACATTTGATCTATATCGCCACGTTTAATGCTCCTGACAAGGTCCTGTGTCCAAGTGTTCTCCATAATCGGGTCTATCTCAACTTTTAATCCGTTTATATCTTCTGACATTCTCAACGTGTTATTTTTAGACCTGGCAAGTACATAATTCGGGTCATGATTCCATAAAGCCCTAACATCTGCCTCTTGGAGAGTCTTTTTAAATGCTCCTGGCTTGACAATTTCTCTAAAACCGCCTAAATCCTCAGACATTTTATTAAAAACGCTTGCATAACCAGTTAAAACAACTAAATCATTATCCTCTCTTAATTCTACATCAATGTTGTATGTCCGTACTTCTTTTATTATATCACTCATATTTACCTCCTAAAAAATTATACCGCTACAATCTGACAATCGCAACCGCCATGTATAGGAGGCCCGAATTTATCATTGCTTACTCTCATACTCCCCTCTTCTGCTATAACATTATCACCGCCGGATATAAAAGGCTCATAAATATTAACTGTTTTCCCATCAAGCTCACTACAATATGGGCAAGTTTTACTCCCAGTATTAACCCACATTATTGTTGAGACTCCACCAAGAATCATTATATTTCTGGCCAATTTATTTACGCTGCTTGTTGATAACGCTCTGGCTCTTCTCACATTTTGCTTTTCTTCCCAGTTTTTAAACAAATCATTATATGCTTTTTCGCTGTCAAATGATTCGTCCTCTAATTTATTGTTAATTATTGTCAGGTCATATTTAGATCTTCGAATATGATCATTTGCCGCTTCACTTATCACCGAATCAACAAATTCCGCTTGCCTTATATCTGCATCCTCTTGTAAGTCAATATTTTGAATAGTCCCTTTTACCAATTTATCCAAACTTCTCATTGTCGGAGCTATTTCTCTTTTATATTTTTGCCTAAACTTAGAATAAAATTCATCGATATCTTCTCTATATGCTACAATACCCTTGGGTTTAAGCGTATTCTTAATCAGTCGCTTGATTTGATTGACTTCAAATACAGTTAATCTCTCAATTTCCCGTTTAAAAAGCTCTCTATAAACCAAAGTGAGGTTATATCTCTCTTTAACTTCATTTTTTGCGCTCCTTGTTGTTGTATTTCCCTGACCTTCATTCACTACTGATTCGCCAAGATTAATCCAATTAGCAGGCTGATTATATGTATTGCCATTCTCAATTGAATTAAGATTTTCCATACCTCTAACATCATCAGGAGACAATACACCGATTTCTCGACCAATCCTATAAGCTTTATATCTGCTCTCAATATCTCCACGCAAAATAGCATCTGTTTTAAACTCAAAAAACATAGTCTCCCGCTCTTTTTCAGTGAGCAGCTGTGTTGTTAATGCCTGCTCCCACCTGCTCAAATGGGGCTGCATAGTGTATTGTATAAACTCTAAGCTTTGCTGTTCTATATTTGAGAATGTTGCTCTCTCTAAGTCTCCAATCATGTGCGGAGGGACCCTGTTAAATCTTGCCATCTCATTAGTTTGATATTTCCGAGTCTCAAGAAACTGTGCAGTATCAGGGGGGATTTCAATTGCTTTGTATTTCACATTTTCTTCCAGTATAGCGACACTATGTTTATCTTTCATCCTCTGATGTGCCTGGCTCCAGGAAGATCTCATTCTCTGAATTGCCTCTTGGCTTAATCGGCCAGGCACCTCAAGGACACCTCCTGGCCTTGCATCATTTTTATAGAACCTGGCTCCGTATTCTTCAGTACTCAACCCTAAGCCTATTGATTGTTTAGCTTGCATTATTGGCGATAAGCCTATTACCCCGTCCATTGAATTATTCATTATGTGCAAAATTTGATTATTAGAATAAACTGTTTTCTTGCCATCAACATCATATACATATACTCTCTCTCCCTGAACAAGTTTGACTGTCATATTCCAGGGCATCAAAGGAATTAATTCTTCTATTTCACCGCCTTTATTTGTAATAATGTGCGCATAAGCATTGCCATAATGGATATAATGCAGCCCTAAAAGCTGCTTCCAATCATAAGCAGATTGGTACTTATTTGGCATAATATGCATTTTATTATACAGGCTTGACTCTATGGCCCGTTCTTTCCCACTATCCACACGCTTATATAATATAATAGGCAACATTGCAAGTGTCTCAAAAATAACTTTAATACTCGACCAATACGCAATGTAATAAACGCTCGTCGTCTCTGACACATTGGCTCCAGAATCTACTGGATAGCCAGCTAAATACAAATCAAGCCACCCGTCCGGGCTTTTTAAATTTAAAGATCCTAATTTTGATCTTTCTTCTTTTTCTTTTATTCCAAACAAACCTTTTATTTTATTAATTTGATTTTCAATCCAATTCATAATATCACCTTTCTAAAAAAATGGGCCTCCTTATAAAAAGGAGGAACAGTTTATCAGTCTGCGCCATCTCTGGGCCCCATTTTATAACGCTATTATCCCCCTATCCTCATATATCATCCCTGTTTCTCTAATCGCTGCATCTAAAGCCATTATTAAAGCAACCATTCCATCAATTTTCTCTGTGCTTTTCTGCTTGTCTGGTTTAATATTCCCATTCGCATCTTGTTTAACCGCCAAGTTATCACACATCCAGTTTAAAACTGGATTACTATCATGAACAATTTCTTTCGCTAAAATCATTCTTAACAACTCTTTTGTCGGCGCGCTAATATTTGTCATGCTTTGAGAAAAAGCCAACATCATAAATCCATCATTCTCAAGATTCTGCACAATCTCTGAAGCATTCCACCTGTCAAAAGATATTTGTTTAATATAATACAATTCATTCAAATCCGCTATTTTTTTTCTGATATAAGAATAATCAATTACATTGCCAGGTGTTATATCTAAATATCCTTGATCAACCCAATCTTGGTAAAAAGTCTCGCCTTTAATATATCGCTCTTTTACCTTTTCTTCAGGACACCAAAAATAAGGCTTTATATAATACTGTTCCTCTTCTTTGAAAACCAAAACCATCGCCGCAATATCTCCAACACTTGCCAAGTCTAAACCTGCACAACATTCAAACCTATCAAAATAATCCCAGTTTATACCTTGAGCACAATCAAGCCATTTATTAAAATCAATGAACCTCTCACTTTGTGTTGTCCATTCATTAAGATACAATCGCCTGAAAGTATTTTGCACACTCGGTATATGCTGAGCCTCTTTAAACTTAGTGCGCATCTCATCAATGCTTCTAAATTTGCCAAGCGCAGGGTTAGCTTTCTTCCATGTTTTTTCATTCTGCCAATCGTCCCCTTCTTTAATCGAATAAATCACCGGATAAAAACTTGGATCCTCAACTACTCCCTCTAAAATCTGCTTTGCATATCTATGTTTCTCATAACATATCGAGTTTTTATCAAATCCAGCTGTTGTAATTGCAATAGTCAACGGCTGTATCCTTGTCCCCCCTGAAGTAGTCAAAACATCCCATAAATGCCTATTTGGTTGAGCATGCAACTCATCAAATATAATCCCATGAGCATTAAAACCATGTTTACTTTTATGATCGGCAGACAAAACCCTGTAAAAAGATCTGTCTTTATTTAAAATAATTCTCTTTGTGCTTTCAAGTATTTTGCACCGTTTAGAAAGCTCAGGAGACTGCAATATCATGTCAATTGCTACTTCAAAAACAATAGCAGCCTGATAAGTATCACAAGCAGCACCGTAAATCTCTGCTCCGCCTTCTTTGTCTGCAAATAACAAATATAATGCGATTGCTGCAGCGATTGCCGATTTTCCATTTTTCCTCGGAAGCTCAATATAAACAGTACGGATAATTCTATTACCATTTTCATCTACATTGCCAAAAATGTCTCGAATAATCTTTTTTTGAAATGGCAATAATTTAAATGGCTGGCCTTTATAAATCCCTTTAGTGTGTTTGAGTCGTTCAATAAACTTTACAGCCCTGTCAGCCTTCTTTTTACAAAACATTCTTTTCATCCTGCCACGTCATAACTATCCACCTGAATAATTTTGCCATTTCTGATTGTTTTTTTATTATTGCTCTTTCAGAGGTTTCCATTTTTATTTTTTTACCGTTATAAGGCCAAGTTTCAAACCTTAACTTCTGCCTGTTAATCATCTTCGTATTCTCTCTCTTTATCTCGGAACTCACCGCACCAATCATCTCCATCGATTTGAGGCCGATAACACCTCTTATCTTGGCATAGAATAGGAGGATATCTGTGACAACGATAATACCCATATTTATCCATTACAGAAAATATACAATTTTTACAAAACTGTCGATCTTCAAACACTCCATGCCTCCTTTATTTTTTGGCAATTCACGAAATAAATCACTAAGACTGCCTCTTACATTTAAAATCCTATCTAAATTAATCAAGTAAATCCCCCCAGTCTTCCACCTCATCAAAATCTTTTATATCAAGCCGAGACCTACTACTCGGAGTCATCCCAAATTCTGTAGCGATCTTTCTCATATTATCAAAATATTTATTTGCAACACTAATAAGTGGGTTGCTTGCTTGATAACCGCTGTCTGTTTCAAACACATCGTGCTTAATTTTCTTTGCAGCGTCAATAAACTTGCCATACCAAATACAATATGCCTGAAACATGCTTAAATCAACCTCTGTGAGCAGACCCTTTGAAAACAATATTTTTGCCAGGCGTCTCCATTCAAGCTTTGCCTCTTTATCCATCCATTTCGGCGGCTTAGGGCATACCGGTTTGAACTTAGGATTCTTTTTTATCGGCCGGTGCTCTTTGTTCCCCTCTAATATGCGTAATTCGGTTGGTTTAGGTTTTCTACCGCCTACTGCCATGATAATTTTATCCTTTCAATTTGAATGGCGTTTTTTTGCGTGCAAC
>JABAHP010009172.1_pt3 | contig 14388 bp, 15 predicted proteins | sample 7062081 | NCBI WGS metagenome assembly JABAHP01 (sample SAMN14534357, study PRJNA622989) | marine sediment metagenome | biome: marine biome [ENVO:00000428]; feature: marine pelagic biome [ENVO:01000023]; material: deep marine sediment [ENVO:00002113] | place: India: Gulf of Kutch | collected... | reverse complement strand
CCAAACATCGGTTGGGTATGCGTCGAATATATCATTAATATACTCAAAGTGCCGTCTGCCTACGTTGATATGTGAAACACTAGAAGCATTATTCACTCCGAAGATATATGTAGGTAGGTTGTTATTCCCTCCTTCTTCTACACATACGTTGTCGAAGAAGAATTGTCCGTGGGCAGCGTTATTAAAGAAGAAAGCTACGCTGTTGTTGTTGGTGTAGCTTACATCGTGGCACTGTAAGTTACTTACCCATACTTCACTTGCACTATGGAACTTCATCGCGTGTTGATATGGTTTGTCCACTAGGTTGTTGCTTATGACGTTCCTGTTTCCCCTAATGTTGCACCAAACTTGGTCACGTATACTCGTACATCCAAGTATGTTAACGAGTTGTGCCGTACAGTTTATACCCGCTTGACCCTCAATATCATCATCATTGGTTCCGTTGCTTCCTGTATGCACCCCCATTATTGTGAAGTCTTCTTGTTGGGTCGTTCTTATTCCATTGTCTCCATTATCTGAGAATTTTCCACCAATGACTTTGGATTTGCTGTGAATATCCCCTTGACCTAGTTGAAGTCCTGTATTATAACAGTTGTATATGACCATGTTTGTGAGAACGCTGAACTCTGCTCTATGAATTAGAAGACCATAGTTATCATCTGCGGTGGGGCTGCTGTTATTGGATTTGTTTCCATCTATTGCGAAGTTTCTGAAGTGTAGTGAACGGTTGGTGCTACCTGAAAGCCCAGCTTCTATAACTGGATCATTCACTCCGTTATTGAGTCTAAGCACACAACCCATATCGTTGTTCTGGTTGTATCCAAGGGCGTCACTGAATAGGGTTACACCTTGGTTTGGTGCATCTACAGTTATAGTTGCATCTATAGCGATCTCAATAGGTGGCATATACACCCATCCTCCACGGCTATCTAAGTCATCTAAGGCAGCTTGTATCCCTGCTCTTGTAGGTATGAAGTCGTTTCCCTGACTGTTACAGACACGGGTTGGTTCAAATATATCTAGTCTACTCATTTTAAGTTCCTCTTATCCATATTCCCATATAATACACCGTTGCGCCCACGGTATCCGCAGCATCATCACCATCTCGTGTAAACGTGATGCCCACCAAGTCCTTAGCGGTTGCACCTGTGAGTGCTGCGGATATATCTATTCCCTCTATCTCTCCATTCGTGACAGCGGTTGTGGAACTTCTGCTGTCGCTGTTTGCGTTATATTGTTCCCCTCCAGCTATCTGACCGAAATCTGTGGTGGATTCCCAATCAAGGTTGCCTGTACCCTCGGGAATCACTACGACATAGGCCTCCGCTATTGACGTGATGCTGTTAGGTATGACGAAACTCTGGTTAATAGTTGTTTCCTCTGCATCAAACATGGAGATGCCTGGATGATCTCCTTTAGTAGCGTCGGGTGTTACTGCGGGGAACCATTGACTCAGATCTCCCCCGCTTCCACCTGAAGATGCTATTGTTATATCAACCTCTTCCCCACCCGCGTCATCAGCTATGGTGAGTGTAATGTTTGCACCCTCTATGAAGTTAAGTGTACGTCTAGCACCGACATCTGCGCCACTGTTCTTACTTACGGATACTCTTGCTGTTGCGTCTAGTAAGTCCCCTCCTGCGAAGGGGTCTGCTCCACCAGAGACGTGTCTTGACTTGTGGGCTGATACATCTGTCCCGCTTCCAGCTATGTCGATGTCGTTTACTTCGTCTGCTCCTCCAGGTTCATGTGTTGAAGCGTGTGAAGCTACTCCTGCACCAGAGGCTATCGTGATGTCAACTTCTCCATCTACTGCGTCATCTGTTACTGTTAGGGTTACGTTAGCGCCCTCTATGAAGTTAAGTCTTGCTCTGGTTCCTACATCCGCTCCGCTGTTTTTACGTACAGTGATGTTTCCCGCTGATCCCGCTATAGTTATATCTGTTTCCTTATCGGATGCGTCATCTGTTACTGTTATTGTGATGTTTGCTCCTTCTATGAAGTTAAGTCTTTCACGTCCATAGAAGTTGACTTCTGCTCCACTGTTTTTTCTTACTACTACCCTTCTTCCAGTACTCATCTATACATACCTCACTCTTATTCCCATATAATAACAATCCTCGTTAACAGTATCCGTAACGTCATCGGCGTGACGTTCAAACTGCATCCCAACGAGATCTCCCGCCTCCACTCCAACCAATCCATCGCTTATGTCTATACACTCTAACGTATCCAAAGTTACCGCAGTCACGGTTTCTGGAATGATGACCCCAGATTGCTCGAAGCTCTCTGAACATATTTTCCCCCATTCAGCGGAAAACGACCATCTCATGTTTCCCGTACCGTTTGGAACTACGATTGCCTCTGCCGAGATTAGTCCTTGATATGAAAGAGGCGCACAAAAATGACTGTTAACAACCACCACTAATCCATCTGTCAATATTACCCGTGGATGTGGTCCATGTGCGCCGTCTAAATCTGTAACGGGTGCGAAGAACTCTGGTGTTATTGTATCTGTTCCCCCGTCACTCAAGAAACCTAAAGTGTTTGAGAGAAGATTGTTATTGAAGACTCTTGTTCTGTCACATGTGGCGGCGGCGATCTCTATTCCATAGTCATCGTTGTCGTTACAATAGTTTCCCTGTAGTTCACAGTCATCATTGTTTGCCTCTAGGTATATTCCTGAACCCATACATAAACTAATATAGTTTCCCTCTATGAGACATTCAGTAGCTCCATCTGATAACCGTATTCCGTGTAGAGTGTCTTGGTTGTCGCCTCGTATCTGATTCCCGATGACGGAAACTCCTTCTGGTCCATCTAAGTCTATTCCACTGTAGGTTAACGTTGTTTTTTGCCCATCGGCTGTTAATTTATTACCTATAATTGTGCTATAATCTGCACTACTCCCTAAATTAATACCGTCATGTCCACTATAATATACTTGATTATTTGAGATGATCCCCATGCTGTTAAGATATATACCATATCTATCGTTTAACGAAACAATGTTACTATCTACTATATTTGAAGAGGAGCCTACGGATAGGTTTATTCCATCATATGTACCTGTGTTCCCACTGTCACTGTTTTCTATCACGTTGTTTGACACAGTAGATCTATCTAAGTTGTATCCCCGTAATCCGTGTCTAACACTATCCTTGATGATGTTATCTGTAACTACACAATAATCTGCGTTGTATAAGTAAAGACCCTCTTCACCTGCACTCTCAATTTTATTACCTGTAACGTGGCAGTAATCAAATTCACGAAGATAGACCCCAACCGTACCTGCGTTTTCTACTATGTTGTTAAGTATTTTACCCTGTGTGAAATCTTCTGCACCACCATCCATATTTATATTTATACCGATTTCATCCACGTCAGCTATATAGCAGTTTATTATCCTACCGCCTGTGATGGCTGTGCCTTCAATATGTATACCGTTGCTATCACTATCCCCTATATAGACGTTCTCTATCAGGAACTCATTAGCCCCATCCTCGATGAATATACAGTGACAAGTCTTACCTCCCCCATCCTCAGTCTGAATAGAAACATCCTTTACGCCACAGTTAGTTCTCCCAGAGATAACTATAGCGTGTTCCGTAGTGGCCAACCCATCTCCGTTAATGAAACTATCATACCCCGTTCCACAGAGAGTTGTATCGTTACCAGGGAAAGTAATCGAGTCAGCTAAAACAAATGGACCACGTTCAAGGAACACTGTCCCCCCACCTAAACCATTCACATAGGCGAGGGCTGCGTTTATCTGAACATCATCAGCCACACCGTCAATGAGCCAATAATTTGTCTGAGGCTCTCGACAGGTGTTTGTTCCAACATACGCTGTATGTCCTTCAAGGATTGCACATTCTCCCGTTGAGGCGGTTCCACTCGCCATACCTGCGTGGAAATATATTAACGTAGTTGTAACGGCTACGGCTACAGCTTGTACTACGTCAGGTGCTACAGGTGCTACAGCCGTCAGTTCCCCCGGTGTTGTAGATGCATAGAGATCTTCTCCAGGATTCCAATTCCATGATGTATCCCCAATATATCCCTCTAAGAGGATTTCCCCCTTCAACCCTACTCCAATAGCTCCCATAGTGATTCCTATAACAGGCATTGTGGCAGCTAAATCCGCGTCTGCGAGGCTCCATGTGCTGTTGATGTCTCGATACACAAGTTTATGTAATCCAAGGGCTTCTCCAGCTTCTTCGTTAATGAAGTTACCTGAACCATGAACGTCGAAGTGGCGCATATATTTAGTTGACAACGTTATCTAATAGGATAGATGAAACAAGAGTTAAAAACCATTAGACATTTGATAGTTTGTATACAACTATGAGAACAATGAGGGATACTACTCCCATGAAGATTGGGTGTCATGACCCAATGCGGAATATATTCTATATAAACCTCAGCGATGGTCGGGATTTTGTCATGTATCAACCCCGAAAAAAGGATAGGGGGGGTCAGAAAAAGGCGTGGAAACAAATCAGTGATGATAATAAGAGGAGATATAGACGTGCAAACTATATGGATGTAGGGTTATATGATATGAATGAACGATGTAAATTCCCCCTCTACAAGGGAGAGGTTCCTGGAATGATGCCACTATCCGTGGAAGTGGATGAGAGGATTGTGGGTTTCTGTGACTTCTTCTTCCGATATGGTGAGGACTTCCCTAACTTCAACGTAGATCCAGAGGATAAAATAGGGAACGCAAGTATTGTCGCTTTAGATAAATATCAAGGAATAGGAGTAGGACATTACTTCTCTTTATTAACAGAGTTCATCGCACGACACTATGAGTGTCAATGGATCCTCGGAGTAACCTTCCCAACAGGGGGAACGTGGCGTATAAGAAGGAAACATGGGTGGGAAACAATAGGTAGACAGGGAAAGATCATCTATCATAGAAAGCGATTATAAACATTTAAATCATCCATATCCGTATATTGGATATGGAAGAGTTGTTGCGTGTTTGTAAAGAATGTGGAAAAAAAGCATTCACAAAGTTAGATTTGGAGTCTTTCTGCACAGATAAAAAAATGCTTTATGGAAGACAAAACCTCTGTAAAGAGTGTTATAATAAAAGAATACAAAAAGGTGGAAGATATTACGAGAAACAATTAAAGACAAGTCTCGCTTGGAAACATAGAAACAAAGAACAGTTAAAGAAATATGATAAAGAAAGATATGAAAGATTTCCAAATAGGTTTAAAAATCATCGGGAAAGGCGAATTAAATTAGATGATAGAGTAGTCTATGTAGAAGAGAACCCACGGAAGGGTTTTTGTTTCTTCTGTGGGACGGAAAATAATAAGGAAGGTGTCATACAAAATAGTATTCATCATTGGGCGTATGACAAAGATGATTATGTGGCTTATTCAATAGAGTTGTGTGGTTCTTGTCATAAAAGACTCCCCCAAACAGTTTGGGTTGAGTGTGAATGTGATCTAAAATATGATGGATGGCTTTACAACGAATGCCCGAAATGTAAAAAATCAAACCCAATATTTACTGAAATAGATCAACAAAAATATATCTCTAAAATAGTCAAACTATTATAACCTCTCATTACTATTCTATTAGAGAGAAACCATGCCTTATTCCACAGTCGCAGACGTAAGAAGTATAGTAGATACTGACTGCGAGGATGCAGAGATAACAAACATAATAACCTGGGTAGACGCACTCATAGATCTTACAATAGACAGCGGATCAGCGGGGGCAGTATACCTTGAAGCACTCTCAGCAACATGGTCAGCCTACCGATGTATGCTTAAAGACCCTAACAGCCGTAGCCTCGGAGAATACAGTGAAGACCGTGCTAAAGCATTAGAGTTTCTAAAAGAAGAACTTGACTTCATGTTAGCGATATCTGGTGAAGGTTTCAACTTCATAGCTGCAAGGAGTGAATTAGCTTGATAACGATAAATGATTTGATGGATGACCTTGAACAAGAAATCAAGGTAATAATGGTAAACGGAGAACCGAAGACAGTAAAAGAAGTGCTTGATAGTATATTATGTAAAGATAAGAAAGAGAGAAGATTCAGCGAGGGATAGTATCTGTCTGTTTCAACTATTGGTCCTTTTATTGCAGCACGGGGGCAAGATGTAACCCTACATAGCCGTAGCCTCGGCGCACGAGACGTGGAAACGGGGTGGCCAACAGTCACATTCAGCGATTCTACTATTAAGGCTTTAATGAAGAAGTTAGGGGAGATAACGAGAACAACGCCCTCTGGTACAATAGTTGATGTAAGATACCGCATGTTCACCACCTCGTTTGTTCAGATAGATGACGAGGTTACATGGGATAATGTCCGTTGGAGGGTTGAAGATGTACAGACGAAACATTTCACCCTTAGCGACCTTGGATACTATGACGCCACGATAATTAAAATAGAATATGAATTAGATGCACATGCTAACGTAGCCCACACCAACACCCCACATAGTAATACACCCCACGCAGATAGAACTCATAGCAACAGCACTCATGGCAACACGGCACATAGTAATGTCCAACATATCAATGTGGCACATATAAACATAGCACACGGTAACACAGGATACACGGATACAGTACACAGCGACACAGGGCATTGGAATACAGCCCACACAAATACAGCCCACGGGAACTCAAGTCACCAAGACTTCGCCCACCAAAACGTAGCTCATACGAACACAGCACATGGAAACTATAATCATTTAAACACAGCACACCAAAACAGTACTGCACATACAAACACAACGCATCAAAACACACCCCATAGTAATACAAGTCACCAAGATATAGCCCATGGCAACGCAGGACATGTTAATACAGGCTATGTAGATACAGCACACCAAGATATCCCACATGGTAATACAGGACACGTCAACACGGCACACACTAATACTACTCATAGTGACAGTGGACACGAAGACATCGCTCACGTAAACACCGCACACACAGATTCAGGTCACGGCGACTCAGCGCATGATAATGTAGCACATGAGAATGTAGCCCACGATAACACCCCACACCAAAATGATTCCCACGGAGATAACCCACATAGCGATGAAGGACATCAAAACGATCCACATAGCAACGATCCGCATGAAGATGAAAGCCACCAAGATCATGCTGACGGGGGACACGTAAACTCACCTCACGCAGATAGCGAACATAACGACAGCCCACATGAAGATGACAATCATGGAGATAGCCCCCACACAAACTCTGCCCACAGCAACTTAGTACATGGTGATATACCACATGAAGACACCGTTCATGAGGATAATGCACATCAAGATAGCCCACATGGTAACACAGCCCACACCAATACAGCACACACCAATACAGCACACGGTAACACGGCGCACGGAGACGATTCACATAGCGACTCAGCGCATAGTAACAATGCACATAGTAACGTTGCACATGTAGATACCTCCCACGGAGATACAGGACATAGTGACTCAGCACATACAGATACTCCACACGGCAACACTCTCCACAGTGACGTTGCACATGGAGACGCAGCCCATGTTAACGTTGCACATGGAGACGATAGTACTCATAGCAATACAAGTCACCAAAACATCGCTCACAGCGACGTAGCGCATCAAAACTCCGTACACACTAATACAAGCTACCAAGACACAGCACATGGAGATACTGCCCACGGAGACACACCACATAGTAACAGCGGTCACACCAACACCACACACACCGATCAAGCACACGAAGATACAACGCATCAAGACTCTGCTCATAGCAACGTGACACACGGTAATACAGGACACGGCGACACAGCACATAGTAACGTGGCACACGTAGATATACCACACCAAGACGAGGCGAGTAACTGATGAGTGTAGACCATAGATATAGAATAAAAGATATCCTCCTCGGAGTATCAGCTACATTAGATGATGGAGTAACCGCAGCAGATATACTTGTAATGTATAGTGGAGGTCCAGAGAATCTAAGATACCTTTTTGAGGTCACAGATTATGACGCCGTTATCACCATTGATCGCCCTAGAATAACCACAGACTCAGAAACAAAAGTAATACAATGGATACCCATACGTTACCCCTCATTTGTTCCTATTCGCGTCATGGCTGTTGACAAAACAACAGTAACAGCAACGAAACTCCTAGAGAAGATACGGGACAGTATGAATAGCCTTGTTGCGGGTGCTGCTTTAAGTTCAGGATATACCATCATGCATATTAGAAGCCAACCTATGAATCAAGTAATAGGTGGATTTGATCCATTATGGCGTGATGACTATATATGGCGATATCGCCCTGAGTATGGTGACGCATGAGCAGCCTACAAACTAGTTTCCGCTATACTGTTGAAGATATTAATAATAGTGTAAGGAAGACAAATATACTTCTACGTGGAATAAACGCATTACGCCTTAGTATACGTGATATACGGAGAACATTTCAAGAACCAACTATGGCTAACTTCTTTTGGACACTTATACAAATAATGAGAACCTATAATGCGTTACGAAGGCTATATAAGATTACACTCGCTGAGATGAATAAAGGCATAAAGATCACGAAGATGTTTAAGACAATACCCATGGTTGAACCAATGGCCATTCCAGAGGTGACGGTATCATATGATATGCTCAGTTCATTTGATGTAAGAGTAGAAACCTTCAGAGAGAATCTACCTATACCTGTACAGGAGATAGATCTATCTGAACTACCAGAAGAATCAAGTATAATGATACAGGCAATACTTGAGGAAGATGCTGAGATAACTGTAGAAGATGCAAGACAGATACTCACAGAACGTATAATCTATCCAGAACAATCAACGGGTTTCCTAGCGGCGAGTATAGGGTGGATGCCTGAAACATTTGGAACCAGAATATATGCTAACGCATTCTACGCTTGGTGGGTAGAAAGAGGACAACGCACATTTACTGGGCATTGGTATATGAGAGACGCCACAGCACGAGCGCGGCTACGGCTTCCAGAGAAAATAAGGATGCAGATAAACGGCTTAATATTAGGCGAAATATAAGAATAGGTAGAGAACGATGACTGAAGTTTATACGGGAAGAATAACTAGACTTGAGATAGGGAGAACCGCAGGAACCAATACAGATATAGTCAACTGTGTATTGATGAATTGGGATCGTAACCATGATGTACGCCCCAGACTCTTTGCTAACCGTAAATATCCCACAACATATCAACAACCCCACAGTTGGATCGTGGGATCATTCAGCACACTCAGCAACAACGACTCAGCGTTATATAATACATCTGTTAACGCAAGTGGAGACATGGCTCTCGACCCAGATGGAGACAGCGGAGTAATAGACTTCTTCCAAGTAACCTATGAGGATAGTTTAGGGGCGACTAAAACCACAAGGTTTTACTATGCAATCATATATCGATTCACTAAGGAGTTATTGAACTACGATGACAGCGTGTGGATCTACCACTTCCTCGCAGGATACGCAGAAGACGCTTAGTTTAGAAGAAGCCCCCTTCAAAGAATATCTGCGAATCCTCCGTAAGGAAGGGTATGAGAAAGAAGCAGATAATATAGAACAAGAATTCGTGACGTTAATAAAAGAACTCGGTTATACGGAGGAACAGATATACAATACGCCTTACGAGAATATACTTCAAGTGGTTGAGATGTATGCAACTGAGTTGAACAGACAGGTGATGAGCAGTATTCAACCATTAACAATAAGCCCAAATATGTTAAAAGGAGAAGGGGCAGATAAACTCAGCCCAGAACAACTTCAATATATTATGCGTAGACAGATGCAACTACATGACGAGGAGAAACAGAACCAGGGGATAACTTGAGTACCGAAGAAACCATCACCTATAACGTACAATACAACGTGCGGGGAGTAGATGATAGTATAAGAAAAACACAGAGATATCTCTACTTCGTTAACGCAGTACGACTCAGCATAGTAGACCTTCAAGAGGTGATGCGTGGACCAACTCTCTCAAATATCTTATGGACAACAATACAACTTACCCGTGCATGGACACATCTTAACAGAATTGTGAAAGCCACCAATGTAGAACAGGCAAGAGGCGTCGGAGGAATGGCGTTAAGAAGTGCATTAGGAGGAGCCACAACTACCACCACCTCTGCTATGGGAGGTGTGGCTGGAACATGGACAGTAAGTGGAGCATTTGGAGTAGGAACGGGAGCAGGGGGGGGAAGTGTAGCTACAGCCACTAAGGGTTTTGTAACAGCTTTAGCATTAAAGTTAGGCGTAAGCACGGCAGTATTAGGTGTTATGGCTGGTGGCGTTACATTTGGTGCGGGTCTAATGTATCTTAAACATCGACGGGTTAAACAATATAAGGATTGGCGTGAAAGACAACGGGAAATAGCGAGGAGTCAGGGTCTTGAGTTCTAGTCAATTAACATTCATACAAATAGGAAGCGGTAACAGAGCAGATGATTGTCTCCGTGCGGAGATATGGAGAACCGTTAACGCTGTGGGTAATTGTTTACTAGTATTACGTAATACTAATGGAAAGTATAACGGTGTATTCGATGTACAGGACACAATCACAATTACGGTAGTTGATCCTGATGGAAACAATCAGACAATGTTCCGTGGAAGAGTTGATGGACCAAGTGCTGTGAATCTACGTGCTGTAGATGGAGAGTCTGATTGGGATGAATACGTCATAGTTCGTGGAGTAGATCGTTGGCAAGACGTACTCTTCCATAATGACTATGAACACCAATACTCTGATTCAAACATGCAGATAAAAGAACTACTCGGGGATCTCTTCGATATACCTCAAGCAATAGATACAAACATATTCTATAATACCCCCGCAGGAGCAACACCTGTAATAGGAAGCACAGAGTTCAGAGAAGGAACAAGTTTCCTAAGTACATTACAGGACGCCCTACGACGTGCAGAGTGGAATAGTTACGTTGATGATGCCTTAAACCTACGTGCAGGTGCTCCAGGTTTCTCAGCAACTGGGGAGATATTAACTAACGCAGGAGTATCAGCGAATATTATTGACATCGTTGACCTCGTTGAACGTGATGGAGATAAAATTTATAATTATATTAAACTCATCGGGAAAAACCCGTTATTCGATGCCTATACAGAAGAAAACAGTAGTGTATGGACAAGCCTAGCAAACACCACTTTGGAGGACAGCACATCAAACGTAAAAGTAGGCGCATATAGTCAAAGATGTTACAACGATAACCCTGCAAACCGATGGCTTGTACATCAATTAGAATGTCCAATATTTGATTACACTACATGGAACTTCACGAAGGGAGAAATAGGGTTTTGGGGTTATTATGATAACCAAGCCGCAAGTGGGGGGGGAGATCCTGGAGCGGGATCAGGTGGGGCAAATGAACAGGTGGAAATAAGACTAAGGGATTCAAGTGGAGGATTGGTTTCATATTTTGGAGATTCCACCCAACTATATCGTGGAGAATGGGGTTGGGTTAGTGCCAAACTAGGTGAAAGAACACATAACACAGGTATTAGTGCTGACAATAAATGGTGGTATCCATTCGCAGTAGGTGATTTTGATTGGGAAAACGTTACTGAAATGGCGTTCTATATGCCTAAATTTACAGGAGGCGCGGCAAATACACCTAGTAATTTCTTTATAGACGGAATAAGTTTACCCATTCCAGCAATATCTATCAGAGAAAATGGAACAAGTCAATCAAACTATAGGCGACGCCCCCTCGTGTTGAATGTACCTCATCTTCAGACACAGAACGTCATAGATAGTAGAGCCACACAACTTCTCACACATCATGAAGCCACGGGTATAGATTTCCTTAAACTCATGGTACAGGGAAACGTCAACATGTTATACGCGGGGCAAAGCTACACAGTAAACATAGCTGACTTAGGACTCAGCGGATCTATATTCTATTCGACACAGATACATCACGTCATAGAACCACGGGTAGATGTAACAGATGGCTACGGCTTCGACTTCATAACAGAAGTAGAAGGCGCACCCATATTCGGTGTAGCATATGACAGGAGTAGACTCGGAGACAGACAAGTATACAGTAGCACACAAATAGGTCAATTTAGCGGTGGTGGTCTACGTCTCAAGTAAAGGCATGAACCACGTACAGTGGTGTATGGATAGCTGTAGATGGGATAGCTACCTCAGAGCATACACCCCCAATATGGATAGTATAGGGGAACCAAAGATGTTCTACAGCCGTGCAGGTCTTACCCCACTCAGCCTCTTCGGGGTATTCATGAACCTCTCATGGTATGAAAGTAATGGGGCTGTACCTGTTCCATGGATGAAGCGTTGGGTGTGGCTTCCAAGAGATCTACAGAAGGAGGGATATTATACAGTCTTCATAACAGCTAACCCTATGATGAAGCTCTATCAATACAGGTTCAACGAGTTTAATGAATATATAAACTTGAGTGGATGTATGTACCATGCAGATGAAATAGTTAACAAAATAATACAAATTTATCAAGAAGTTGACAACTCAAAATATATATTTGCACTACTTATGGAAACACACCAACCCTACCCGTATAAGAAGAATCATACACAAGAATACCTTAACGCTAACTATAGACCAATAACTAGACAAGTTAAAGCACTTGAAACAATAGATAAAGACTTCGGAAGACTCAAAAGATTCCTCAAGGGAACCAACACAGATGTTCTCTGCTTCTCCGACCATGGAGACTTAGATAAGAAAATAGAGGGATACCAAGGACACGGACCCGCAAAGTTCCATGACAAGCTCTTCGAGATACCCTATATACGTGGCACTCTCTGAAAAGAGATAAATAAGAGTAAGCGTAGAAACAACTGATGACAATTATAGTAGTACCTACCGAGAGATGTAACTATCGTTGCACATATTGTTTTGAACCAGATGAACAGAGACACGGACAACATAAACTAAAATACGATTTTGAGAAGATGAAGAAAAGCCTCTACGAAGTTTGGAGTGGACCATATAGAGGAAGCAGCGTATGTCTTCATGGGGGAGAACCCTTACTCATCGGCCATGAAGAGTTTGAGAACCTCTGTAACTTGATATATAATCTACCATGGAAGGATAACAAAGTTAAGGGAAGCGTCAGCCTCGTAACCAACGGTAGTCTAATCGACAGTAAATATATTGACATATTCAAGAAATATAACGTCTACGTGGGTGTAAGTATTGACGGGAATATAGATCTAAACTTGTTGAGAGGCACATATCCACGGAAACCTGAATACCGCGAACCAGAACATAAAAGAGTTTGGAACAACATCAAGAGGCTAAGAAAATACGATATACCTGTATCTATTATGTGTATAATCCATAAAGCTAACGCCGACAGCACGGAGAAATTAAAGAAACTTGGACAATGGATGATGAAGCTCAAGAAGATTGGGATAACAAGCGGTAGAGTAAACCCTATGTACGGAACCCCCAGTGACGAGTTAACTAACCAACAACTCTACCGAACCTGGATAAACGTCTACAACTGGAATAAGAAACACAACCTCAGATGGAACCCACTCATCGAAATGGAGAACAACCTCAGAGGAGAAATAGGGAACCATAGATACTTCTTCCCCAAACCATGCACCTATAACAACTGTGACCCATTCAACACCAAGACTCTAAGCATCCTACCAGACGGAACTATAGCTAACTGTGACCGTACATTCGCCCATGGATTCTACTGTCGCAGCTCAAGTGGAACCAAGTCAGGAAGATACGAAGCACTCGCACAGACAGAGTGTAAAGGATGTCGCTACTGGGGAATATGCGGAGGAGCCTGTCCCGAGGAGGGAATAGGGGGAGATTGGAGACGTAAAACAAGGTTCTGTGACGCAATATATAAGACATATAACTACATTGAGAGAGACTTAAAGAAACATAACCCTAACATCACGTTAATGGTAAACATAGAAACACCCAAACCAGTAAGTGAAAACAAACCACATGGGGATGACCCACATGGAGATGAGGCACATGGCGATGCACCCCACGGGGATAGCACCCACGGAGATGAACCACACGGAGACGCCCCCCACGCAGACTCAAATCATGGAGACAACCCAGATTGGAGATAAACTAAATGGTCGAAGTATACCCATTCAAAAAGTTCTCATGGAAATCTAAGGAGATAGAACGTAAATGGGATCCATTAAAACGTAGAATCTACTCCGCTGTCCACTTCGCTGAATATGAGATGGTGAAACGGGGGTTACGCCCATGTGACGTATATGATTTCGGTCCAAGTAACGTAATGCATCGTCTAAAGAAAGTAACCTTAGATAAACTACACTTCCTCCCAATGCTTATTAGCCAACAATACGGAGGATACGGACACCGACACTA
>JABAHP010019226.1_pt1 | contig 14394 bp, 11 predicted proteins | sample 7062081 | NCBI WGS metagenome assembly JABAHP01 (sample SAMN14534357, study PRJNA622989) | marine sediment metagenome | biome: marine biome [ENVO:00000428]; feature: marine pelagic biome [ENVO:01000023]; material: deep marine sediment [ENVO:00002113] | place: India: Gulf of Kutch | collected... | reverse complement strand
GATATCCCATCGTGCGCATTTTCGCTTCCATCGTGCGCACGGAACTACCGACACGATTGCCGAAGAGCACGAACTGCCCAAGCTCCGGATCAACGTCACCGGTTTTCGAATCGAGCGAGTTTTTGATCCACTCTTCGAGCTTATCCGTCTTTGCGTTGTTGTGCGTCGTTATCGCATCGAACATTGCCCGCTCTTCGCGGCGCTCCGGTGAACGTTGAAGCGATAAATGCTCGCGGCCCGGCTTCGGTCCCTGCGTCTTGCCCTTCGCCTTGCGCTTCTTTTTCTTCTTCTCTTCATCTTCGCCTTCTTCTTCATCTTCCGCCGTCGTATCTTCTTCTTCGCCGGAATCTTCGAAGCGCCCGGTGAAGTCCCAATCGTCCGCCGCGTAGTAAAGACCCGCCGCCTTCTTATTCGGATCTCTTATCGCTTTCCAACCAACGGGGATTTCTTTCTTCTCCAACTTCCCCGTCACGGGATTGAACCAGTTGTACGTGATCGGCTTTATCTTGCCGGACGGCTCTTCTACGTCGCCCCGGCACGTCATGCCCTCCGGACCGTAATCGGGATTCGGAATCTTGCCACCGGTTTTCAACCACTCGAATCCCGTTGCTGTTTTGTACGCGCCCTTCGATAACGTTTTCAGCATTTCGGGATCGATCTTCTTACCCTCGACCTTCTCATAGGCCACGCCCATGATAAACTCGAAATGCTGTCGCAGCGTATTCAGGTAGCCTTGCGGCAACCGCTTATCTTCAACGTCCTTATCGGTAGGCCACTTCCCCCGCCACTGGTGACGCTTCGTTCCGATCAGATCCTTGTACGGCGGCAGTTGGAACTCTTCGATAACTTCTTTCTCGCCGACCTTTTTGCCGCGCTTGTTCATCACCGATTTGACATGCTTGTACGTCACGTACTCGCGCATGTCCGGCCCCTTGTAAGACGGGCAGTTCGCTACCGACCGCGCATGCGATACCTTCCGCCGCGCTTCCGCGCTCAAACGCTCGCGTTCGTCCAGGCCCAACGCCGCGCTCTCCGCCAACGCTTCGCGATCCTCTTCGGTGAGATGCGCAATCGCCATGCGATACATTCGCGCTTGCTGCCCGATCATGTGCGCCGGGTTATTCTCATCGAGAAGCACGGCGGGCATCGCGTTGCCCTTTACGTCCGCCGCCGTCGCAACGTCTACCAGCGGTTGTAGTATCGCCGCGAACTCGCCGATCTTCATGGGATTGATATCAGTCAACGGCGGATTCTTCATGCCGAATGCACGCATCACAGCGGACGGCGTAAGCCATTCCTTTTCGAACTGTTCCGGCGTACCCATCTGGCGCATGCCGCCCGATACCAGTTCTATCATGCGCGGGATCGTTGATAACTTGTTCGTAACCGGCGTACCGGTCATCGAGACAAACATCTTCATGAACGGTTGCCAACGCTCCACCGCGTTCGATAACTGATTCTTTCGAGCGGTCTTGTGGCCTTCGTCCGCCACCATGCCATCGAACTGCCCGGTCAACCGCAATGCTTCTTCGTTGTCGCGGAAGTATTCGAACGGGATGATAACGTTTTTGCTATCGTCGCTCCACGGATTCCAGATGGCGGGATTGTCCTTTATCAACTCCTGCCAATGCTCCATGACGCGCTTTTTGTAAACGCCCTTCGATTCGTTGTCGCCGCGCACCGGCAGCTTCGGGAGTTGCTGCGCTCCCGCAAGCGTACTCGCGCCGATCAACGCCGGTAACTCCGTGTGGAACTTTTTGAACTCCTGATACCAGTTCTCCGCCGTGTTCAACGGAACGACATGGAGAATGCGTTTCTTTATCTGATTCGGATGGGGGTTACCCATCTCGTCTTTCAGATTGCGCATCATCGCGCCCGCCATTATCGCCGTGAGCGTTTTGCCCATGCCCATGTAGTGCGCGAGCAACAACCGCCCGTTGCCCTTCGCTATCTTCTTCAACGCTTTGATCTGGTGGTCGGCGGGAATGACACCTTTCGTGCCTGTTATCATTCCTTTGAGCAAGCCATCGGGATCGATGGTGCCGTCGTCTTTGACTAGCTCTTCGGTTTTGATAACTTCTTTCTTTTCCGCCGCAAGGTTTTGCTCGCGCTCCAAACGCATCGCGCTATCGAGCATCGAACGCACGCCATCGTCCATCGCGAAACCGCCAAGCTGTTCGCGCATGCGCGGCAAGTCGGTGATCGCAAGCGTTAGGTCGCCCGATATCTGATCCAAGTCCGGTTCCAACTCCGTGACGCCCTGAATACGTCGCAACTGATCACGCGAGATGCTTCCGTCCTTTGGCGGCTTGATCTTGATAACGCCACCTTCGCCGCGACCGAAGCCGTACTTCCCTTCTTCCATCTCATCGGCGTACAGAAGAACGTCGCTCTGCAACGGTTGCACGTGCCGCCGCACTTTGCCCGGCTTGTTGGGGATCTCCGCCGTGGTCATCGGTTGCACGGTGTCCACCGCGACAACGCCTCGCGATAACCTTGGGCCTTGCCCCGGCAACGGTTGCACCATGTAGAACTTTTTGCCCGTCTTTTTATCGCGTTCGATTTTGCTGATGCGCATCACAACCCGGCGTTCCGCCTTCGGATCGATTGCCCATACGTGATCGCCGACGCCCCCGACCTTCTTCTTCTTCGCCGTGCGCATCGTTTCTTTGATCGCGCCGAGCTTGATCGTGTTATCCGCTGCCAGCAATTCATCGATGCGGCATTCGGCTTTGCCCAACCGCTTTGCCCAATAGTCGCCGACCACCTTCGGCGGACCAGCACCATCCCACTCGACCTGAATGTGCGCGATAGACGTGTTGCCGACTTCGGTTCCGCCACCCAACACGCTCACCCACGTGCGACGCGGCGGATCGGCTTCCGCTGCCGCTCGCATCAAGTTCTGCAAATCTTCTTCGTTCCGAATCTCTTGCCGCGACGGATTGATAAGCGCCGTGACTACCGGGTCCATGATCTGCCCGCGCCCAAACTTATCGTTCATGAAGAGCAACTGTTGCGCGGTCGTATCGAACTGGTTTGCCAACCGGTCCGGCTCCAAGGGATCGCCCGGCTTTATCTGATACTTGATCCAATCGATCGCCTTGTACTTCTCGCCGGTTTCCGGATTCGTTTTCTCCACCTCTTGCGGCGCATAGATAGACTGCCCCGCGACGAACGGCGCAGCTTCGCACACGCGCAACCGTGTGAACGTGCCGTCCGGATTCTCTTGCTGATAAGTACTCTCCGCCAGCACCGGGATCTGTTTGCCGGAAACGGGATCGAGGTACGTGCGCGTGACCTTGTTTCCCTTCTTATCGAACTCATGAAGGTACTGTTTCTCAGTCGGTGGCATCTTGCGCACGTCGCCAAACTTGAACGTGCCGGACTTCACCAGATATTCATCCTTCGGGATTTCCACTGGTGCCCAATCGTGCCGCTCTAGATAAGGATTCTTCCCCTTATCGACTTTCTTCTTCACCCGCGCTCGTTCCTGTTCCAACGTTTTGTTGAGCGTAAGCCCCAACGTGTTGAACATGCGCTCGCCCAAACGGTGCGTGTCGGTAAAGCCCTTCTTCGTTTTCTTCTGCTTCGCCAACCACGCGAAGTAATCTTCCGGCGTCACCGGGTCATCGTCCGCGATCTTCATGTCGGTGCGGACCTTATCATCCGACAACTCGATTATCTTCTCGTCGTCTTGCCCGAGGTAAAAGAACGCTTGCTTGTCCGAAAGCGGACGCCCGTTCTCGTCGTATATCTCTTTCAAGTTGCCCTTCGCACGAAAGCGACCGAAGCCCGCCATGTCGCCTTCGTAACGTGGCAACATGGTTTCGGGATCGATCGTCGCGGGCATGCGGTCCCAACCCGGTTCCGATTCTTTATCGGGCGGACCGAAACGGAAATAGATCACGCGCCCGTCTTTCGCGACCTTGTAGAACTGATCCCGCTCCGAATAGTACGGATGAAACTTGTGGGGATAATGTTCCGCGATACCTTCTTCCGCGTCCGGCTTCTTCATGTGCAGATAGTTGAGGATCTTGCCGGGCGGAGTAAGCGGGCGTTCGTTCCACCACGCAAGATCATCGTCCGGCGTATCGAGCATATCGCTCATCGGCGGTAGCTCCGGAATGATATGCTCGCGCATGAACTCGTAACGGTCCGGACATTCCAGCGCGAGTTGCTTCGGCAGAATGTGAGCGCACGCGAACGACTCCGCGAAATCTTCTTTCCAGTTCGTGCCCGCGTACGCGCTTATCTTCTTCCCGCCTTTGCTGCGAAGGCTCTGCCACTTTCGGATAAGCTCCGGATTCTCTTCTTCCAACGCGTAATGAACGTGATGACCAAACTCATGCGTCACGCACAACTCCGTCCACGTCAGCCCCTTGCCGTACTTCGCTTCGCCGACCGGCGTGCTCACCGCACCGTCGCCCAACACCAGATCACCCGACGTGCTCGCGTACGCTGCCACGCCGCCGGGGTTTGCTGATATATACGCATCTTCCGCATTCGACGTTAGCGTGACCTCGCGCAACCCGGAGTAGTGCCGCTGTTCCCTCGACACCNNTCAACTCCGTGCCCTTCACCACGCGGGCGTTCGGCGAACGTGCGCCCTCCCCCGTCTTTGCTTCTTTCTGGACGTACGGATCGTGATGCTTCTCCGACCAGCCGGGCGTTTGCACCACGCGAACGATATCGTCCTCTTTCATCCCCTTCCAACCGAAGAGCTTTTTTATCGCGTCAACGGTTGCTTCCGCCGCCATGATCGCTTTGTTCTTCAAGTTCTCATGCACCATCGACTGATCAGTTATCAAATGGTGCTCATGCTTGTCGCCTGGATCGTGCGTTTTCTTCCCGTGCTCGCGTTCCTTCTCATCGTGATACCAGTAGCGCCACTTCAACTTGCCGTGCGAGAAATACGGCTCGCGCTTGAAGTACTTGTGAAACGCCGCCTTCACACCGCGCATGAACGCGCCCTTTTCCAACAACTCGTCAGGGTTATCGACGGCACGCCGTAACGGAACGGTGCAAATCGGTTTGTTTTCAGTGCTCATGTTATGGCATCCGATAAAAAGGTTTCGGCAACTGCGTCACCGCAACGTTGAAATGCTCTTCGGTTCCCGGCTCCAACTCGACCTTGCGATCGATGATCGCACCCTTCCCATCTTCTTCCCCCCGCAACGCCTGGACGCGATGATCAAAGTGTTGCGCTACCATGCGCTTCTCTACCGTGTTCGGTCCGTCCGTTTCGCTCTCGTTCTCAATCTGCGGACGATTGNNAACGGGCCAACACGCCGCGCTCTTCCGATTCTAATTTTATCCGGCATTCTCTTCCCTGTTTCGTTTTGAACTTGTGGACCGGGCACCACCAACCGAAAACGTCTACTTCTTTACCTTCCGTATTCACGGCGCGATACAGATAATAACGCGTCGCTTTCGCACAGCATACATCCTTCACTAAATTAAGCCCACCATTTCCAACAGATTATCACGCTCCAACGATGTTACCATCGCGAGAATGTCATCGGAGCCGAAAAGCAACTTCGATAACTTAGGCCAATGCGCAACCATTTGAAGCACGCCCATGTCTGGTGCTCGCACCGTTTCCCCATCGGCTTTGCTCATCCGCAACTGCGCTGCGTTATCAATCTTCACACGATCCTGTTTGCCCGTCGCCGGGTCCGTCCGCGTGGCGACAGTCCGGTACAGGCCCCGCGTGCCGGGCACTCGCTCCACAACCGTAGCTTCCGCGCTCCGGAACCATTCAGCACTCGCCGGTTCCCGGCGTAGGTGCCACTCTGCCGTCAGGATTCGCGCCCGGCGCATTCCTATGCCCTTCAACCGCTCGCGGAGCCTACGCGCCCCTTCTGCTCGCTCCGTGTTGCCATCTCGCAAGGCGACTTGCTCCGCCCGCTTCAACACCTCGCGCTGATGCGCCCTCCATTCGCGCACGTCATCCCGCGTCACGGCCTTCGCACGCGCCTGTAGTTGCTGACGGTAGGTAAGCGACGGCTTCGCCGGAAGCGGCTCAGGGAGCGCCCTAGTCGCCGCACGCTCCACAATGCCCGCTGTCTCATCCGTCTTGAACCGGCTCCGCAAACTGATAAGCGTGCGCTCCACAATCGACGGGATCATCTTCCGCACCGCTCGCTCCGCCAGCGGTCGCAGTTCCCCCTTCACCGACCAGAGCACCGGCACATCCTTCGCTATCTTGTTCGCCGATTGCGGTTCGCCCTCCATGCCGAGCACGCGCTTCAATATCTCCGCCGCGTCCATTTGATAAAGATGCTTGCCGTGGAGCATGCGGTACGTCACCAGCGGCTTCAACGCGGTGTCCAGTTCGTGCCGCACCTTCACCTTCTCGTAAGACGTAAGCCCCGCGCCCGGTGTTGACTCTTTATCGTAAAGCCCGATCCCTTCTTCGATATAGTCGCTGCCCTTCGCCGACGCTTGCCCCGTGACGAACTGTTCGAAGTATTCGGCCCACTCGACTTTGCCGGGATGCTTGTCCACCGACTTCGTTCCTGCCGGACCTCTTATCTTGTACGCGCCCATCGGCAGATCTTGATGGCGATCCTCGATAAGCCCCGTGTGAACGTCACGCTTCTTCAACCGCCAAAGCGACGCCACCTGTTCCGTCGATGGCGTAGCTGTTTCGTAAACACGAGCGGCTTCCGCACGCGCCGCGATGTATCCACGCAGCATTCGCTGAAAACGGCGCGGCAACGCGACTCCGCCCGCGAACTCGCTGGCAGCATGTTTACGGCAGTACTGATCGGAAAGGAAACGTGCGTGTTGCTTGAAGCTGACTCCCCCAGGATAATCGTCAATCGCATGTAGCAGCCCTTCCGTCGCCGCGCTCTGCAAGTCCGCCTTCAACGCTTCGTTTTTCTTATCGAGTCCAAACTGTCCCGCCGTGCGGATCGCGCTCCCTCGAATCAACGGCGCGAACTCCTGAATGAGCTTCACCTTATCAGCGTCAGGCATCCACATCAGCGTGCGGTTTACCCTTCGCGGTTTGCCGTCCGCGTCCATTTCGTAATGCCGCGTTTCGCGCAACGGATATTCGCCCGCTTCTATCTTCGCGAGCATCGTGCCCTTCTTCGCCGTGCTCTCCGGATAAGGCGGAGTCTTTTTCTCCGCGCCCGTGAACGTGCCCGGCTTCCATCCCTTCTTCTTCCCCTTGCCGCGACCGCCGGGCCAACTCTTCGGAGCCGGACCTTCCGGTTGCTTCACTCGCGTTTTCGGTCCGTGCCGCACCGGGAACACGCGATCATGCTTGATAAGAACGCGCTCCGTGCCGTTCACGTTCCGCAACCGCGCCCAACCCGGTTCCGCTTCTTTCTCTTCGATCTGATAAAGCACGTGCGGCTTGCCCGCCATCTTCACCGGATGCGCACTGTCGGGATCAACGCCGCCCGCCGTCCACCCGACTATCTCTTCTTTGCCTTCCAACGTGCGCCATTGCCAGTGCGACGGATCTTTATCGAACTTGCCCGCACGCAACTCTTCTTCGGACCAGATTTGCGGTTTGATATCGTACGGCGTTTCCTTCTTCGGTTTCGCTACCAGCTTCGGCTTGCCCTTCTTCTTCTCTGGCTTCGCCGATGTCGGATACCAGTAATCATATCCCTTCGCCGTTTTGCGGCGCATGCCGCCTCTGCGCCCCTTCGGGATCGGTTCCCAACCTTTGCCCGATGGCTTATCAGCTTTGCTCAGACTCGCAAGCTCATCGATGGTGATAATACTCGCGCCGACTCCGCGCATCTTATTGCTCTTGCGCACCGGGTCCAGTGTCCCTTCCGCTACGCCCGTGAACATATCAGCGACCGCCCGCAACACGCGCTTCTGGTTCTTCGGCGTCAGTTGCGGGTACGCTTCTCGATAAACAGTCGAATGCTCCATTGCCCACGAAGCCGGGTCTAGCTTCTCGCCCTTCTTCTTCGCTCGCTTCACCTTGCTGTGCGGAAACGGATGCAATAGCTCGCGCCTTATCTGCCCGATGCGTGCCGTCACTTCGGAAGCCTGATTGATATACTTGTCGAAACCTTCATCGGCTCTTGCCGTCAAACGCGGCTTATCCGTTCGCGCTAACGACGGGTCCGCCATGTGCGTTATCTCATGAGCGAGCACGCTTCGCAGCCCGCGCTTGTACATATTCAAATCGCGAAACGTGTCCGGCGCTTTCACGAATATTTGATGCGACACCTTCCGGTACGTAGGGTCTGCCGGGTCCGTGATAACCGTGCGCGAATCGCTGCCGCTGAATCCTCGCGCCTTCGGCCCAACGATCAACACCACTTCCGCGTTGCCCGCAATCTGTATCGTCTTGATCGGCTCTTTTATCTTTTGCTTGCCGAATCCAAACTTATCCGCTTCGCCTTCCACGTTGCCATGCAATAGCGACTCGACAACCGAATGGACCTTCTCATCGTCTATCTTGACCGCGCCCGTTCTCGCGCCGCCCCGCTTCTCATGCTCTTCGGTCCAGGGAATCGTATGTTGCGGATCGGCCCACTTACCGCCTTTCGGTCCAATGTACGGTCCCGCCTTTTCCAACGCTTTCGATAACTCTTCGATGGTGAGCACGCGCCCCGCCTTGTGCGCTCGCAGATGCTCGCGAATGACGCCTTCCGCATGATCCAGCGTCGCACGCTTGCCCAACCGATAAGACTGCTTATCGATTCGCAGCATCCACACCTTGCCCTCGCGCTCCACCTTCACGCGCCCGTCCATCGCGGTGTAACCCTTATCGGTTTTCTTCCACGTCAGATGCGCATGCGCGTGCGCTTCGTCTTTGTGCGCTCGCTTGCCCTTGACCGGCGTAGCTCCGCCGAAACCTTCACCGGGATAGTAGTACTCCCAACCCGCGCCGGTCATGCGACGATAACCGCCCTTCTTCCCGCTAGGGATCGGACCCCAACCGCCACCGGGCGGAGGCGACTTGATAAGCAACGCCGGGCCTTCGCTCTTGCGCAACCGCATGCCCGTTCCCGCGACGGCTCGCTTCAACTCGCTCCGCCAATAATCCGGCAATGCGCCCGGTCCCTGATCAACGTACAGCCGGAACGCTTCCGCGAATGCCTCGCTCGCATTCGTGCGCCCGTAGTCGGTGAGGTGCTTATCGAATACGCGCTTCGGCGTTCCCGTTTCGCGATCCTTCGTTGTGTTCTGCAACCAATCGCGCAACTTATCGGCGGACCACACCTTGCCATGCAGCATCGCGGGCAGCGGAGTTTTCTCGCGAAGGTACGCTTGCATCGAATCGGCGTGCGTCACCTTCTTCTCGCCCGATATCGAACGCTCTTCGCCGAATCCCAACTTCTCCATCGCGTAGAACATGGAGGTAACGCCGTGCTCATCGTCGCCGACCATGCGCTTCGCTTTCTCAAAGGTAGCAACGTACTTATCGATGTCGCTATCCGTCACGGCACGCGAAGCGCCATCGTAAACGCGCTCCCATGCTTCGCGGTCACGCTCGCTCATGAGCTTGAAGTAAACGCGATGCCCTATCTCATGAATCGTTGTCGCCCCCGGCGAACGGTCGCGGTCGCCCGCTATACCCATCATGTAGACCGAAAGCACGTCATGCTTCGGCTGGTACGACCCCGCGATCAGATAGCCTTCTTCCGTATCCACCTTATCAGCGAGGTGAATACGCATACCCTTTATCGCATCGCCCACGCCCGCGCTTTCGAGCTTGCGCCGCATCTCTCTCGCGTGCGGAAGATAATCGTTCGCCATCTCATCACGCATACGCCCGCTGCGCTCCCCGATAACGAAGTCGAAGCCGTCGCGAGAGAACTTCTCTTGCTGCATCAGTGTCGGCGGAGTCTGCGCATCTTTGATAACCGTGTCGAGCGCACGCAATGCGTTGCGGAACTTGCCTTGCGCACGGCGCAACAACTTATCGTGATCACGCTTCATCTCGTACAAGTCGATTCCCATCGGGTCATCTTCGCTGAAATAGCGCGTAGGGAATACGCTGTGCGCCGCACCGTAAACGTCGCTCACGGAACTCCACAACGTTGCTTTCGCCGGGTGTTCAAACCCCGGTCCCATCAGCTTATCGGATAAGTGCGTAAGGTCGCGCACAACGCTCGCGAACTTTTTGTGTAACTTCTCCGCTTCCGCCAGCACCTTCGCTTTGCGCTCTTTGTCCGCCGCCTTCGCTTCTTCTTCGGGCACGCCAACGTGACGGATATCTTCCCACACCTTATCATGATCGTAATGTTCGAACTCCCGATACTCTTTATAGAGCTTGCGCAACTGGCTTCGGTACGCCTTTATCGTTTCGGACGTAATGCGCTGGCGCGGATCGAATGCCTCGACCTTCTTCGCCCGCGCTCCGTGCTCTTCTTCTTTCCAAGGGATCGTATGCTTCGGGTCTGCCCACTTTCCCCCGCGTGGTCCTATGAACGGACCGCTCTTTTCTATCACCGGGAGATTCAGCATCACATCCGGCATGGGCAACGGTCTTATCACGCTATGCGGACCGACCATGTTGCTCTGCTCGCCCTTCACCAACGGCTTGCGTGGCGTTGTCGATAACACCTTGCGGGCGAACTCCGCGAACGGCATTGCCTTCATGCTGCCGAAGAAACGCTTATCGTCGTACTGTTTGATATACGCTGCCTTCGCTTCGTCTGCGTCATCGAACCCGAGCATGCACTTCTGCTCATCGAATACCTTGAAGTCCGGCGCTTTCATCTGATCGATGACGAACACGTGCGTCGCGTTCTCATTCGGTCCGATATAAACGTCTACGTGATCGCCGTCCGGCCCGATGCTCCCGCGCACGTAACCGTACGGGTAGTGCATCAACGTCTTGCCGCGCTCTTTGTTGTTCTCGTCGTACCAATAACGATAACTGCCCTTGCGATTCTCGATGCTGACTTGCAGCCCGCCGAAGAGCACGCGCCCGTGGAGCTTCCGCGCCTTCGCCAGTTCGCCGACGCTGATAACGCTACTCATAATCCACCGGAGGCGGTCGCATGGGATAACGCATTTCGTTCGTGTTGCTCATCAGCACTTCTTTATCTAGCTTGCATGCGAACCTGCGTCGCATTCTACCGAACAACGCTTTCAGATCCCGCAACGCTTTCTTATCTACCCATCCGCACCGCTGGCACGTGAACTGCTCCGTCGCCAGCATCGCAACCGGCGGACCTGGAAACCGGTGCCCGATGAGAAAGCAAACCAACCGCGTCAGGAACGCCCGCATCAGGCTCCCCCTCCGTCCGTGCGGCATAGGGGGCACAACGCCTTCTCGCCCGGTTTGAAGCCCTCCTGAGCCGTTGTGACGGGCCTTCCGCACTTCGTACAGGGAATGATCCGATTGACCGGCGCTCCGTACTTCGTTCCCGACGCTGCGCACGCGCTCCGCATGTCGATTGTGCCGTTGAGCTTCCGTCGAAAGCCGTGGTTGGCGATAATGCCTCCATACTTTACGCGCACGTTTTTCCCGCACGTAGGGCACTCGACGCGTGCGCTCGTGATCTTGCGCTTCGAAATAACGCCGCTCTTATCTGTCATGCCAATCCGATTCCATTTCGAGAAGTTCTTTCGGCAACCGAAACACACGTATCAAATCCCGGTCTAGCTCTTCCGCGCTTTTCTCTCCCTCGCGCAACGCCTTCTCAATCTCCACGAACGAAAGCGGCTTATCTTCTGGTTTGCTATCCTCTGCCATGACGATCCAACCAAAGCCAAATGCTCACCCAAATGATAAAGAGCACAGCGGACAAGCCGATAATCCACGCAACCGATTGCCAAACGTCCAACATCACTCGAATACCTTTATCTGTACGCGATCGCCTTTCGTCGCGACACGAATTGCGTCCAAAGAGAACGTGCCGCTTCTCAACGCTTTCGTATCATCGAACCAACAGCACACAACCGCTTCATTGGTGTGTATATCCCTTGCTACCCGCAAAACCGTCATCAACGGCCCGCCGCTCTTCAAGACCACAACATCGCCTTCTTTGAACGGCTGCGTAGGCTGCTCGTTACCCTGTTTCTCGCACATTGCTCTTGCCCTTCCGCCAGATGTCTCGATAGGCGTTGTGAAGCATAGCGAACGTTGAAGGAAAATGCAGCATCAACTTTCGCCTGTCGTACAGATAGAACCGCGTCGCTTCCGCCGCGTTTTCGATCGGTAGGATCTTCGCGTACTCGCTCACGTACCCTTCGCGCTTCGAAACCTTCCACAACTTATCGTGCCACGCTCGCACCGCTTTCGTTCCGCCCCACTTGTTCATCAGATGCACGTTGAGCGAATGCGATATCTCATGGCGCAACACGTGCGGCAGACGTTCCGGCTTCAACTGGATCGCAAGCCTTATCTCATTGCCGGTCCAGTACGCGAGATCGTGATCGTCCATCGGGTTTTGCACGCGGGGATGATCGGTCGTTATCAGCGTCACGCCTACGCGCTTGTCGAATATCTCCGCTGGCGTTTCGCGAATGACGCTTTCGATAATCTTGTACTTCGCGGGATCGCCGACGCGAATAGCGCAGCCCTTCTCCGGAACCGTTGGCGTCCAGGTAAGATTCGACTGCGCCTTGCGCAAGTCGTAATCGAGCAACGCGCTCCGGTTCAACTCTTCGGGGATAAGGTTGCCTTCTTCATCGAACTCCCAACCCGGCGGCACCTCGACCATCTCGCATGCGCACCACGGGTGAACCGTGCCGACCACGGCTTTCCATTCCTGTCGCTTGCGCCCTACGTTCGTTCCGTTGTCCATGAGTTTAGATAACGGAAAGATCTTCGGCGGGCTTCCCGGTCCGGCAGTAAGGTGCAATCGAATGCAGTCCGGACACGCATCGGGATTCGGTTGCTTCGCCACCATGATATTCGACGGGTCGCCTTCTTTCTCCACAAGGCCCGCCGCGAATCCCTCTTGCATTGCCGTCTGCTTTTCGGTCGCTGCTACCCTGCCCATGTCTCGCGCCCAATCGCCCGTGCGGTGTCCTAGCTCGCTCCCTAGCTTCCGCCATGCCTCGCGCTTTTTGAGATTCAGATCCAACTCTTCGCGCACCGCTTGTTGATATTCTTTGCGCAGCGTTGCGTCGCCTTCGATTATCTCCGTTGTGAAGTCGGATGATATAACGTTGCCCAACCCCTTCATGCGCTCGCCCGCGCTTTGCTGCGCCCACTGTCTCGCCGCTTGCTCTTGCGGTGATAAAGGCGGCTCTTTTCGCTTCGCGTATTTCGTTGCGCTCATTGCGCTTATCTGTTTGCGCACCGCTGGCGTGCGCCCCATTGTGACGCCGTAGTTGTACGCGTCCGCCACGTACTGCGCAGCGGTAGGGGCAGACTCGCCCGGTAGCGCCTTGAACGTGTGCTGTAGGTCTGCCGGGAGCACGCCCGTGTCAACGAGGCGTTGCACGGTTGCCGCGTCGATTGTGCCCGGTCCTACCTGCGTTGCGATGAACGCGAGGTGGTAGTCTGTGATAATGCGCTGGATTGCCGCAAGTTGTTCCGCCGTTGCCAATGGCGTGTAGACTTGGTTCGCGGCTTTGGTAATGCTGCCGCGAGTTATCGTTTGCTCAACGTATCTGATAATCTCGCTGACAATCTTATCAAGTTGCTTACGGTAGTTCTGTTTGAACTGCGTTGCCCATTCGCGNNGGTCGCTATACTTTACGTGCTCCGCTTTCAGGAGTGTGTGCGGGCCGACGATTGCCTGTGCAATCTCTTCAACGTGGAGGTGTTTCGGCGCTTCTATTCGGATCTTGTCCGTCACGTGGGCAGTCTACCACGCATGCGCCTTTTCGTTCTAGGATTTCGACTGCTTCTCGAATGTACTGCGTGTTCTCGCACATGCTGACTGCGCATACTGCAATGGTGATCCACAGGATTGCTTTTATCAAGTCAACAAGTGCTTCGAGCGTTTCGAGAGTTGTCATTATCTACTCCACGTTTCGAATTGCTCAGCTACCGCCGCACTGAAACTGCGACGAACATACTCCGGTAATTTCTCCCACGGCATACGAGGAACCCGCGCCGGTAAAAGAATTTGGAATCTATCCCATATTGCCTTCGCACGATCCATTGCCTTATCTAACTCCGTTTGTACATCCAATACCTGTCGCTCGCTCATTATCTACTCCCCGCTTCCTTTTTTTACAAAGTGGCGCATCGCAGTTGATAAAGGTGGCTCCACAAAAAAATCTCCGAATTCGATTACAAACTTTTTCCACGCTTCCGATAAAATACCTTGCCGTCGAAAATAGGGATGCAACCAAATCCATTGCATCGCCCAACCGGGGGGAGCATCGCTATATACCCGCCGTCGAAAACAAGTAGCTCCAACGCACGCTATTCTAAATTCAGTGGTGTCGCCGTATGCCCATTTCAACACGCCCGGATGCAACCACAAAAATGCAGCGTGGATT
>JABAHP010001674.1_pt3 | contig 14404 bp, 21 predicted proteins | sample 7062081 | NCBI WGS metagenome assembly JABAHP01 (sample SAMN14534357, study PRJNA622989) | marine sediment metagenome | biome: marine biome [ENVO:00000428]; feature: marine pelagic biome [ENVO:01000023]; material: deep marine sediment [ENVO:00002113] | place: India: Gulf of Kutch | collected... | reverse complement strand
CTCGCCATATCGCCACGAGTACGCCAGTACCAGCGGCGACGGCCTCCGGTTCGACTTCGATATCGAGCTGGCTCAGTATCAGGGCGACTATAATCCCGATCGACAGCGGCTCGCCAGCCTTTTTCGCCATTATCTTTTTACGGAAACGTGTTTTCAGTTTACCCATAATAATTACCTCCGTTAAAGGTTAGATAATCCATAGTCTGGTTTAAAATCCCGTTTATTTTCAGGCGTCGCGCCTATCGCTCCGAGCTCCGGGTTAGCGAGCGTCAACGTGTCAGTGTAAACGACTGGGAGAGGTTTCCGTATAGAGAAACCGTCAGCGCTGGTCGTCGCGGTGTACCCGCAATCGTTACAGGTGTACGTCGACGCTGTCGACCCTGACGCCGTCCACAATCGTATATTTTTAGATCGGCAATTCGGGCAATTTAGCATACTATCCCCCTCCGCTATAACTTAATAATATGGGCTCCTCAATACACGGCGAGAGAACCGGCGCCGATCCACACGGACACGCGCAGAGGTCTTTTATCTCGACCTCGCCGCTCGATTTGCCCTCTACAGGCTGGTATACCCGCTCGTGTGGCTGTACGTGCTGGCACTCCAGCTCTGAGCCTACAGAGCACGCGGCGAGAGAACCGGCCTCTTTACAGCGTAACATTATTCGAGCCCCCTGTTAAAAAACGCGGCGTTACCGTCAGACTCGGCCAGCTCGTTAAAACCGTCCTCCGTCATAGTCACGGCGCTGTAGCGAGTCGACGCAAACGTCGTGTTTTTGATCGGATACCGCTCCGGGATACCATTTTCAGCCCGGTAATGAGCCGCCGATTTCTCAGCGTTAACCACGTCCTCGTTTCCGTTCTCGACACGACGATAAAAGGCCTTTCCAGCCTTACCCTGTGGCGTTAAAAAGGTAACAATCAAAACTCTAAAACGACGAGGCGGAGCGTCTTTTTTTGCCGCCTTTTTCTTTTTAGCCATATATTACGCCCTTTCGTTAATATTTAAATGTGTCCATTCTCGTCGAGCGAGAGGACTGTTTTATAATCAAAAACTGGACACGCTTTCGGCGATACTTCACAATGACCGCGCACTCTCAACGGTGGCACGTACTCCATTTGTATCGAGTAAACCAAATATTTCAGCGTGTTATACTGGAGCTCTGTAAACTTATCCTCGGCGAGACCGTGAACACATATCGCTATTGTCCCCGTGTTGTGTCCTCTTTGAGCCGCCGGGTCAATCTCTAAACTCCGACCAGCGGAGAGCCCGCCGTTTTTATGTATAAAATAATGATAACCGACGTCTGAAAATCCTCGGTTTAAGTGCCACGATTTAATTACGTTAATATCGTCGTGCGCTGGGTTGTCCGTCGCCGAACAATGAATAAAAACCGTGTGGACGTTCCGTTTCGGTTTCTCAAACATCGTCGCCCCCAGCTCCCGCCACTGGCGCGTCTGTCGTGACCTCTGTCCGCTCGTAATCCTCCGGCGCGAGGTTATATTTCTCCTCAATATACTTATCTGTAAACTTAACGCCGAGCGAATTAACGATTATCTGATCCCGCTCCGCCCGTGTTTTGTCGATCTCCTCCTGACGGTAAAACGATATAACCGGCGCGTCGTCCGGGTTACCAAAATTAATTCTATGAGTTAAACGGATCAACGAGTTAAGAGTCCGTTCGACGATACGGCGATCGCTCTCAATTATGTCCCGACGTACCTCCATGTGCACTTCAGCGGCGGCGAACGATCCGCCCTCGACGTTCGTCGTTAAATTCGTCCCCAGTACAGCGAGGGCAATCTCGTTATTCATTATATCAAGAAAAACCTTGTGTACATTATCAGACTTTCCTTTCCCCTCCTTACCCTCGACAACTGTGATCTCGTAATCCTCCGGGACGACCGTAACACCGTCCTGTACTATGTTTTCGAGTATGTCGAGAATCTCCTCCATTCTCTCGGTCTTTTCGCCAGACGGCGCTTTCCCGACGAGAAACGGCATACCGTATTTTTCGACGAATACAGCTAAAAACTTAAACCCGTTACGCCTGAACAATACCGGCCAGAAACACGACGACAGTATCCCGACGCCGTACGGGTTTTTGTACGAGGCTTTCGAGGTCGCGACGATAAATTTATTATCTGGAACCTCCTCGCCGTCGATCATATTCGACTCTGTCAACATTCTCAATTTATTATCGTTATCATACGTGAACCACTCCGGCGGCTTACCGACAAAATCATATGGGATTATTTTCCCGCCGTCAGGTAACCACATTATCTCGTTAGGCTTATAGCCATATAACGGCGCGTCGAGTATCTCGCCGACGACCCTCTCCATATCGTAATTTTTAAAATAATCAAGGTGAAAATCAATCGCGGCCTGGTCGTTCGTCTCGCTGGTAATATCCCACTCCATACCACGAACGGCTGATTTACGCGAGTCAGTACAAGCAATAACCCGCGAGTCGTACATTAAGTCGTTATAGACTTGTATCGTTTCGCCTCTTGCCTCCAGTACCGGGTCAGGGTTCGCCAGCGACGCATATAACGCGGACACAAAATCGATTGATTTCTGGCGAGTCGCGAACATTTCCATACTCACCGGCTCCTTTTTTTCGACGCTCTCGGTCTTATTAACCGCAACAGTCAGGGCGCTCGATTCGAGGCGGTCTTTGAGTCGCCGCTCTTTTCGCCTCTGTTTACTATTAGCCATTTAAATAGCCCTCCAGTATATTAGATTTACTTTTACGGGACGGCCGACGCGTCAGGGCGCCGGGATACCCTTTTGTTATTTTCGATCTCGGTTCGCGGCGTGGCCGACTCACTGGGAGAGGAGACACAAAACCGCTACTCTTAATATAATTCAGAAATTGTGTAACGGCGTCGACTATGTCGTCGGGCGTGTCGAGGAGCGCGTTAAAATCACAGAGTTGGTCGATCGCGTAATCGTTCCACGCCCCAAATAATAACCATATCTGACCGTTGTCGAACCAGGGAGTAACCGCGACGGCGCGGCTCACCTTGTCAGTGTTCGGTGTAATCGCCTTAATAGGAAAACCCGCGCGGCTCCTCAACATTTGAATTAACGACGTCCCGGACGCCTTATCCTCGACGAGACACACGTCAGGGCGCCAGCGATAATAAAACTCTTTCGATTTCTTAAGGAGCTCCGGGAATTCTAATTTCTCACAAAACGTGTCCAGCCAGAGCCAATGGGGGATTTTGTCGATAAAAAATTCCTGAAACACAACGCCCGCGCTATCGTCGTTTTCCGCCCCTTTTTTAAAAGCAGTATCGAGAGACATGATCCGTCGGCCGAGCAAATAGTCGGGCGGTATCTCGTAACGCATTTTATTTGTAAACCATTCAAGTTTAAAAATCTCCTCGTCGCCGAGGTCAATAAATTCGCCGCGTATTTCCTGACGCCGGACAACACGGGGGACGTCGTCCTCTAATTCTTGTATTAATCCCGGTGTGAGTAGCGGGTTATCATAACTCGTATACGTCAACGTCCTATAATTAGGGTGTTTTTTATATTGCTCTGTGAGCGCGTCGGCTGTGATTTTTGCGTCGAGCTCCCGGTTATCCTTTAAAATCTCCTTAATCTCATCCTCTTTATAATCACAGCCTTTGTCTTTTAAGCCGCCCTTAATTGCGAGGTCATAATACAGCGTCGTTTTATGAGGCGCCTCGTCTTTTTTCGCTTTTTTACCTTTCGGAGTTCCGAGAAAATAAACACGGGCGTTGTGGTCGAGTACCATCGGGTATATTGTGTTATACCAAAGATTTCGACCACGTTGACCTTTAAGAACAATACCAGCCTCGTTAATAATAATTACGTGGTACGCGAAACCCTCAATATTCTCCGGGCGCTCAGCGGATCGAAAATCCATTTGTGTGTTCGCTATTATTAAATCTTTTTGTACGCCGCGCCAGCGCCAGTATTCAGTATTAAATTTGTTTAATTCAGGGAGAAAATATTTTGTAAAATACTTATCAAGGTTATTTTGTATTGTGTCAACCCACAACACAGAGAGCCCGTCGAGTAAACACTCAATCGCAAATATCGCGGCGCCGTGTGTAGCGCCGAACCGGCGTCCCTTTGGTACTATGGTAAATTGCTCGTCGTGTGGTTCCCAAAAAATCTCGTCCTGACCAGGTGTATACGCTGGGCTGTACGGCTCACCGTTCAAAGTAAGCGATTTCATATTATATCAAGCTCCCTATTTTCACCGAGGAGTAATTTCGCTGTGGCGCTCCCGACGACTCCGGGCGCCTGTGGTGTCTCAATAGATCGAATAGAGACCTCGTCGTCCGCCACTGGCGCGGGCTCTGACTCAGGGGAATTCTTTAATTTTTCCAAATCTTCCCGCGAGGTTATAACCCGGCGCTCGACGACGACTTTCAGCTCGCCGGACACCTCGGAATTAACTTTAAGATCGCCGAGGACTTTTTTCTCCTCTTTTGTTTTAAGGATCACATTTTCGATTACTTGTAAGAATAGCTTACGGTCACGGCTGGAGCCGCTTTTCGCTTTCTCTGCGAGAACCTCCATAACAGCGGGTGTATGTATACGAGTACGAGCACAGATATAATTAAAATCAATTTTCTTAAAGTGACGGTATATCGTGTTGATAGATAATCCCGTTTTGTCAGCCAGCTCTTTAAACGACGGAGTGTCTCCAGTGACGCCGACAATCTCCTCGTATACCTCTAAAATTTTTCGCTGATTGCGTTCAAAGTTTTTATACGGAGGTTTTACGCCTTTCGTGTTCATTGTTTAAAATCCTCTCAAAACCTGACAAGTATTATACTCTAAATATAAAGCAAAGTCAGCGAACCGTATCAAGAAAAGTAAATTTTTTAAAATGGTGTAATTGTAAAACGTTGATTTAAATAGTTTTGTACACACGGTTAATTATTAGTAATAATTGCGTTTTTTGTAACTCTAATAAAATCGGTGAGAGTAATTTTTTTATTACCCTAAATACACATTGTAATTTATTGATTTTTATATAATAATAATAATATTAATATTAAATACTATATAATAGTTTTATATATATACGTGAGTATTTCTTTCGCATTTGTGTAGTTTTAAATATTAGTGTGTGTATATATCTCTATATATGTATAACTCGTAATAGCGTTTTAAGTATTAAGCAATACGTAAATTGTTAAATAATAAGGTAATCGGAGGCAAAAAAAGAGTAATAAACATTTTACTTTTTATTAAGCGGATATTTATATTACTAAAAAACAGCGGTTTACACCGTAAATATGTAACTAATTGATGAAAGGTGGTTTATAATGAAAGGAAAAAAATGTCGTGTATGTGGGATAACAAAAGCGGTAAATCAGTTTTACGCTACCGGAAAGCGATCTCGACGCTCTGGGGAAAAATTATTTCACGGCGCGTGTAAAGAGTGTTATAATATACTACAAAAACATAATAAGAGAGTTGAATTAAGCTCCCTGTGTGTAGACGAAAGACACACAATTGTAGAAAGTGACCCTCGGTATCGTCGCGAGAGAGTACGGGAAGCACTACGGAGGAGAGGGTTAAGAAAATAAAAATAATTATTGCGCTCTCGGTGTATTTAATGTACATTAGTACATAAGTACATAAAATCACAGAGGTTTACGAGTGCGAATTAATAAATATAGAATGATAGTAATAGCGAGAGGGCGGCGCTTCGGGTACAGTAAAATACTCGGGTTGTGTGATAATTTGCGTCGCGCTAGTGGTGAGTATAAAGATCGCCCTCGGCTCGTTGATATGTTTTTCCCTGACGTAGCGCTCCCGTAAAAATTATTAAAAGTAGCGGAAAGGTTGGAGAATGAGAATCACGAGACCTGAAATGGAGGATTATTGTAAATAAAATTAAACAAGTATTTATATAATTAGAATTCATTAATAAATTAAGGAGTTTTTATTATGGTTATTTATCGTGTAGACTCAGACAAAAAACAAATGTATTTCCGCGAGAAAAATCTCGCCGCCACGACGGCCGAACAGGTCGGCGGGAAAATGGAGACCGTAAAGGTTATATGTGGTGAAAAAAGTTATCAACAGCGTTATAATGAGCTATTGTCGACCGTTGCTTATTTTACACAAGCGTTTTCTAAATTAGCCGAGGTTGTCAGAGATGCGAAAGACAGCTAAATTAAGTCACCGCGAGGAGTTAATTGCCGACGCGCTCGCTGGCGCTTTTAGCCGCCCGGCCGACGTTGTGGAGGGTTTATATAAATTAACACATAGTTTTGATAAAACAATAATAATATTGGAGCTGGGAGACTCTCACGCCGTCAGGGACGAGCACATCCGCGCCTCTGTTTATAAATGGGAAAATGATTGTAAAAATAATTAAATGTAGCTCGCGGATTTTTTGGTATGCGGGATATATCAACTCCCTCGTGAAAGTAACAGAGAGAAACGATTTGTATTATAAAGTAGAACACGGCCAGACGATTAGTAATGGATTTAATTCGATGGAACCTAAATTTAATATGACATATTTAATAGAAAAGGCGGACGCTGTATGTATATCGAGATAGTCGCGCTATCACTGGCGGTTTTGTTTTTAATATTGTTGCCGTGTTTATTAACGACTATTAAAAAACGGAGTGACGAGTATGACATACGAGAGTTTAAAAGCGGACGCGAAAACAAATAAAAATATTAAAATTACGAAACACGGGAATATATTGTTGAGGCGTTACTCGTCCGGCGGCCGGGCGTACTGGGTTTTGTTTTGTAAACCATTTAGGCATAAAACGTGTGTCAGGAAGAAATTACAATAAAAATATTCAAAAAACACCGTCGCACTTGGCAAAAATGGTGTAAAATTAAAAGCAAAAAAAGCGCCGAGCTTATGGCTGAATTAATGGAGGCCGCTCAAAATAAAATTAGATTTGCAGAGTATTTAAAATCATTAACACTAATAGATAATTATACGCCGCCGCTAATAGGTTGTAAAATAGACAAATCGAGAGTATGTATACAAAAAAAGGTTCGGAATTAAGTAGTTATCTGAAATTTTCCGGGCTAAAGACTATAGTTTTTCAGCCAAAGAAAGGATAGAAAATGGGTAGAGAAATAAGAATGGTGCCGCCCGATTGGGATCACCCTAAAAAAGAAAATGGTTCTTACCAACCGCTTTACGATGAAGATTACGAAACTGCATGTGAAGAATGGTATGCAGATTGCGTTGATAAAAATGGTAAATATAAAAGTGGCGACGAAGAATATGTGGGTGATCCCCCTGATAAAAATTATTATCGTGACCGCAAATGGGCCAAAGAAGAGGCTACCCATTTTCAGGTGTATGAAACGGTATCAGAAGGAACGCCAGTAACCCCACATTTTGCCACCAAAGAAGAATTAATAGACCACCTGTGTGAACATGGTGATTTTTGGGACCAGAAACGGAGAAAAAAGGGTTATACTATGATGGAGTGTGGGCCTTGGTCCCGTGAAAATGCCGAAAGTTTTGTAAAGTCAGAATGGGCGCCCTCTTTTATTGTAACTGGTGGCAAAATATGTGGACCATCAGAGCAGGGTGAATTGTTGGGGGCTGAAAAAAGTGATTAATGAAGCCCGAAAAACAACAGATAACAGGCAAAAACAGGAAATGTGGGGTTGGCGTGGTAGCCTGCAATTCCCGGTTCGGTAGGATGGTTCGTGTGGTTCGACTCCACATAGATTGCACAGTAACCAACTGTACCTCACTTCTGCCGTTGCTCGATACGTTGTACGAAATCGCAAACCGATTATAAAGGAATTTTACTATGCAAAAATATGAATTATTGGAAAGTGGCGACAAAATAAAGAAGGGGGATGAATATTGGTCTCCAATCACAGGGGAAGAATGGCGGGATGTACACCCTGAAGATATCGACAAGTTTTGTCTAACGTCACTTAGTCAGCCCATACGCCGTAAAATTCCCAAAGATGAAGTTTGCGACTCTGCGGAATTGGTAAAGATGGTTGAAAAGTGTGAAGAGTGCGGCGGCAAAGGTTTTGACTATGTTGAAATCGAACCCGGAGAAGCCGATAAGGATGTGTGTGACTATTGTTTAGGTTCGGGATATGTTTTAAACGGTGAGAAAAATATCATTGAAGCAATACTCACCAATTCCTTGCCCGATGGGTCGCACAACAAGCGCCAGCCAGCCATTCTAAAAGAAGCAATAATTAATGTTCTGAGGCAATATTATGCAGACGAACACATTAATGATATGGTAAGCCAAATGGAACAGCAGGCGTAGCGCCAACCGTTGGCGCGCCATACCACCACGTGGTTGGCTGAACATTATTATAGGAGATAACCCAAAAATGGAAGACGCGTTAGAAATCTATAACAAAATGCAAGCATCAAGGGAGGCGCTCATGAAACATAAAAAGTTATATAAACGATATAAAGGAAAGTGGTATTCGCACAGGTGGCTTAAGTGGTTTTTTTACAAAGCGTCATGCCATAAAAGAAAGTATAAAAAATTGGGATAACACATTCCCCCGTGCGGAGACGTTGCAGGAAATAAGCAGGGATTTTTGATTATAATGAAAAACACTAAATTAAATTTTAGGCATGTAACACGCAATACCGCGCAATCAATAGGCTGGCTAAATTTGTTCACCCGGTCTAAGGGTGTTCTGTACCGCTGGATGACCAGTAAACTTGCGCCGTGCAATAGGAGGCAGGGTTTCCGTTCCTATATAGATAGACTGCCGTGTTTTTCACAGAGCTTTGGTAATCCCTGCTTACATCGTACAACATGCCAAATGCAGATCATTAAAACGCCTGCACTTTGGCCAATCGTTGTACGCTCATCCGATACGCCTCGCTGAGTACGAACAAAAAAGGAGTGTGTAATTGACTAACGAAAATAAAACAAACCCCGGCCAGGCCGAGGAAATGGCTCAATTAAAAATCAACATCGAACCAGGTTTAAAAAGGCGGTTTAAATNNATAAATCAGACGACGCTATTAACGGCGTATATCGTTGACTTTTGCGACGCCCAGGGCGTTTAAGTATGGCAATAGATTTCGAGCAAATCAACAGGGCGATACTGGTAAACTATCGATCTATAATAACCGAGTGGCTACCTGGCGGACGATTAGAGGGCGAGCAATATGTTGTGCGCAGTCCGTTTCGTGAGGACAAGACTCCGGGATCGTTCAAGGTGAACACGACGAGCGGAGTCTTTAAGGATTTCGCCGACGACTCGGTCTCCGGCGCCGATCCTATAAATTTATACGCAATGCTAAAAGGCATGAGCCAGGGAGACGCCGCGAGAGAGCTGTCGGAGAGGTACGGGGGAAACTACACGCCGCCCCCGCAAACCGAGAAAAAGACTCGCGCCGCGTGGAAAATTATAACACCAATACCGGACTCGGCTCCCCCTCCCCCGCGCGAATTCTATCGTAAAGAGTTCGGTTTGTGGAAAACGTACAAGATATCGAATTATTATTTATATAAAAATATTGCTGGCGAGCCTATCGGGTATACGTGCCGGGTAAATCTCGACGCTGGTAAAAAGGATATTATTCCGTTGACATACGCGACGAACGGGTCAGAGACCCGCTGGAAATTTAAAACGTTCGAGCGCCCGCGCCCATTGTACGGCCTCCACGACCTCGCAAAAAACCCGGACGCGCAAGTGTTGATTGTAGAGGGTGAAAAATGCAGGGACGCCGCCGCGAAAATGCTGGACGGTATAAACGTCGTCCCGATCGCGTGGGTAGGCGGCGGGAAAGGTGTTAAATATATTGACTGGAAACCGATAAGCGGTCGCAAATGCGTTTTTTGGCCGGACGCTGACTCACAGCGCTATAAAAGGGGACACGAGCGATCGGGCGAGGTCATGGATTTTGCCGACCAGCCCGGCACGACCACAATGATACAAATATATAATCTCACGAAAGACAAAATTGACGGCGCGAGATTATTAAAACCGCCGGAGGACTGGCATAACGGGAAAGACGTCGCCGACGTTGCTGGCTGGAGCTCCGAAAAATTACTCCAGTTTATTTCTGAAAACCTTGTAAGTTTTGACACGGTTTCCCAAAAACCGGACGCCTCGCCTATGGTCGACAGGCCGTTCCAGTGTCTCGGATACAACTCATTCCAGGGTAACGTCACGTATTATTATTTGCCGAAAGGTACTCGCAAAATAACGGCGCTGTCAGCTAACGGCCATACAAAAATGAATATGCTCAGTATCGCGCCGGTTACGTGGTTTGAACGTGAATACACGAAATCGACTGGCGCCGATTTTATGGCGGCGGCTAATGATTGTATGAGGACGTGCGAGCACATCGGAATATACGACCCGGCGAGGATCAGAGGGCGCGGCGCGTGGTTTGACGACGGCCGGACGGTGTTACACCTGGGGGATCGGCTGATCGTTGACGGCGAGCAATGTAAAATTGACGCGATAGACTCCCGATATATATACGAGGCCGAAATCCCGACAGAGCTCTCGCCTGATTTTATAGAAAATTATCTCGACGGTGACGCGGCTCGTCGTGTGTTGGATATATGTAAATTGTTGAGCTGGGAGCATAGGACACACGCGCCGCTATTCGCGGGCTGGATCATGCTGTCGACGGTATGCGGTGCGATCGAGTGGCGCCCTCATATATGGCTAACAGGTGAAAGCTCGTCGGGTAAGTCGTGGACGCTGGAAAATGTTGTATCCCCGATTCTCGGAAAAACGCTATTGTCGCCTATGTCAAACAGTACGGAGGCCGGAGTCCGCCAGCTCTTAAAAAACGACGCGTTTCCGATCCGTTTTGACGAGATAGAAACCGAGGATCGACTTGCCGCCGATAGAGTCCAGCGGATTATAGAGCTCGCTCGTCAGTCGTCGAGTAACCAGTCCGGGACGATCGTTAAAGGGACGACGACAGGGAAAGCGTTGTCATATTGTATACGGTCGTGCTTTTTGTTCAGCTCGATTAATCCTCGGTTAATACAACAGGCGGACGAGAGTCGCATTAAAATATTAAACCTCGTAAGACGCGCCGACTACCAGTCCGGGAGCAAATTCGAGGATTTACAAAATTTAGTTCTTGAAACGCTCACAGAGGAGTATTGTCAAAAATTTAGAGCTCGCGCGATCCGAATGATACCATATATCAGAGAGAACGCCAGTATATTTTCCCGGCTCGCGTCGGTTATCCTAAAAAGCAAACGAGGCGGCGATCAGATCGGGACTTTGCTCGCTGGGGCGTATAACATAAAACACGACGACGTTGTTGACGAGGCTGACGCTGGCGATTATATCCGCTCTTTTGACTGGGAAACCGAGCTAAAAGCAACGCCGAAAGCCGACCAGTCGAAATGTCTTGACACAATATTACAGGCGCTAATAATAAACGAGTCTAAAAACTCGGAGTCGATCGGATCGTTAATTCGCAAGGCTGGACAGCCGGAGCCGCCACATTACGCGACGAGCGAAACGGTTGTAAATATTGAGAGAGACCGTCGTATCGCTAGGCGAACGCTCAGAAAATACGGTATAACCACGATATTAAACAAAGAGTCGGGCGGCTATGATATCGGGTTTTGCGCTAACCATAGCCAGCTAAAAAAACTGTTAAACGAGACACCCTGGCAGGATGGATATAAATTAATACTGGCGCGGCTGGAGGGCGCGGAGAAACGGTCGGCTGTTTTTGGTCAGGGTCAGAGAGCGCAGGCGGTTGTTATTCCGTATTCAAACATAATAGACGAGAACGCAATCGACACAGACGAGCCGGTCGACCCTGTTGTTCAGGGAGAGATATTTTGAAAGTATGGCGCGTAAACGGTAAATTAATACACACGCAATATACAAAGTGTCTCGATTGTGAATTCAGCCGGTTAGACGCTGACTATCAGGACGTGATCGTTAATAACGATATGGAGACTCACTATTTTTTGAATTGCCACAGGCCGTATATAGATTGTCCGAAAACGTGGAAAAATAAAAGGGCGACGTTAACCCGGTAAACCGGCGCCGCCCAAAGAAAAGGCTATACTGTTAATATAGTTCAAGTTTTAGAGGCGTGTTTAATTTTTCGATAACGTCCTCCGGCTGGCGAACCTCGTCAGCGATCCCGCCGTATTTATTAACCATCTTGATAAAATTTTTCTGACCCGGCGAAAGAGAGTCTCCGGGCGTTTTCGCGTCGAACGATATAAACCGAGGGACGACGACACGCCCGATCCGCTCGGCCTTAAATCCGATCGTGTCGAGCGTGCCAGCGCCGAGGCCGTATTTAACCGGGCGCGGGTTTTTTAGGATCATATATCTCGACCCGCGATCCGTCCATTCTTTGACGAACGTACCGTTATACGCGAGGCCGTTCGGGTTAGGGAATAGTTTAACGCCCGGAACCTTGCTAGCTTTGAGTCGTATCGATTTAATTAAGTTAGAGTGGTTCATAAATTGTAGACTCCAATAATTTTAATTTACGTCGCCAGGTCCTTAAATAATCCCTGTGGTATTTTTTGTTTTTCTTTCGCCAACGAGATTTATAAAATCTGTGTCGAGCCGATGAGCACTCTGAGCAATATTTTCTATTCGGCGTGTTCGGGCGGTCACTGTTACACCCTGGCGTACAACATTTCACCTTCCAACTCCCTTTTTAAGTTAATAAGATCAATACTATTTATGAGCGCCTGGTTTTCGAGTATAACGATAACCGCCTCGATTAAATCATTTTTTTTACACTCGTGGCACTCTGAACAACAGCCGACACACGCGGCCTCGTCGAACGCCTCGCGGACTTGCTCGACGGTAACAATATTATCCATACGCTTTACTCCTCATGTTTAAGGTTAATCGGAGCCTGAAACCTCCGACGATACTGTTTTCTCATGTTCCAAACAAATTTCGCCCAGTTTTTTTTATATCCCCTCTCCTCTCCGATACGCTGTAAATCCTCCAGCGTATCCGCGTTTTTTACCTCGGCGGATCGAGCCTTTTTCTCGGCCTCCCGCGCTGTTTTAATCTCCCGGAGCTCCGCCTCGACAGTTTTCGGGAGCTCCTCTCCCGCTACGTAAACGTGGCCGCACTCTGGACACGCTGGCGCGGGCGTGTGGACGTGAAAACAGGCGGGACACGTCCGAATATTAACAGCGGTTTCCTCTCCCTGCTTACGGCTCCATTTTACGCCGTCGAGAGACCACTCTCGCGGCGCGTCGGGCATACCGTGACGGAGATAATTTCCGACGTGGTCAAGAATATAGGCGTATTTCTTGCCCGGCGCGACACGGCCAGCACGTCCCCACTGTTGTAAACAAAGCGTTAACGACTGAGTCGGACGGAGTCCGATCGCGGCTCCGCATACCGGGACGTCAAAACCCTCGGACACGAGATCGCACGAGCACAGCACTAAAAATTTACCCTCGGCCAGCCCTTTAAATAAGTATGTCCGCTGTTTTTCGCTCGTTTTACCGGAAACTGGCGCGGCTGGTATACCCGCCGAGTTAAACTCGTCGGCGACGTGCTCGGCGTGTTTAACCGAAACACAAAACGCGATCGCCGGGACACCGTAACATAATTTTTTATAATGAGCCGGTACGGCTCCGTATATTCGTTTTTTGTCAACGCGCTCGATTAACTCGCCCTTGTTATAATCGCCAGCGACCCGCCGGACGCCGGTCAGGTCGACGCCGATATCGGGCGCGTATAGCTTGTACGGCGAGAGATACTCCGGCGTTAAATCGAGTATCTGGGCGCCTTGTATCAGCGTGTCAAAATACCCGCCAGCCTGAACGCCGAGACCTTGGCCCGACGTTCGACACGCGGTCGCGGTAACTCCGAGGATCAGCGCGTCAGGAAAATAACTCGCGATCTTACCCCACTTGTTACCCCCGATTACATGGTGAGCCTCGTCGTATATAATCATGCCGGGAACGGGAACGCGATCGAGGCGGCGGATTAGAGTATCGACGCTCGCGACCTGTATTTTATCGTTAGTTTGCGTATGTCCCGGCGCAATAATCCCGTGTGGAGCTCCGGCCTCGTTTAGTTTCTGAGAGACTTGTTTCCATAAATAAGAGCGATGAACGACGATTAACGACCGATTTCCGAGCGCCGCCGCTTGCGTCGCCACGCTGGTAAATATAACCGTTTTCCCGCTCCCTGTAGGCATGACAAGCAACGGAGCCCGGTAACCTTGACGGAGGCGAGTCCGTATTTCGTTCTCAGCGAATAGCTGGTAAGGTCTGAGGGTATAAAGCATATTTAAATTATATATCAAGACACGAAACAAGTCAATATAAAAAAATATAAAAAAATATAAAAAAATATTGAATAATATGTCGGCATGATATATAATTATAGGTAGAGGTTAACATACAATTTAACGAAAGGCGGTTCGGATGAAAAAATCAAAGGTCGA
>JABAHP010003807.1_pt2 | contig 14409 bp, 14 predicted proteins | sample 7062081 | NCBI WGS metagenome assembly JABAHP01 (sample SAMN14534357, study PRJNA622989) | marine sediment metagenome | biome: marine biome [ENVO:00000428]; feature: marine pelagic biome [ENVO:01000023]; material: deep marine sediment [ENVO:00002113] | place: India: Gulf of Kutch | collected... | reverse complement strand
CCGTGGAGCATAACCCCATCATAGAATTTCAATTACGCCCCGACGTAAAATTTCATGACGGCCACGCGTTTGACGCCAATGACGTCAAATTCACCTACGATGCCATCATGGACCCCCGAAATCTGTCGCCCCGCATCGCCGACTACGAACCGGTCAAAAAGGTTATGGTCATTGACCCGCTCACCGTGCGCATCGTTTATAAACGACTGTACTCACCGGCCGTCGGAACCTGGGCCATGGGGATTTTGCCCGAGCACCTTCTGAATGCCGCCCGGCTAAAAAAAGAAGCGCTGAAGCTGGGCAAAGATCCGCAATCATTTTCGATGCGCCAAAGCGGCTTCAACCGCCACCCCATCGGCTGCGGGCCATTTGTTTTTCGTGAGTGGGTGTCCGACCAATTTATCATCCTCGATCGCTTTGATGACTACTGGGAAGGGCCGCCCCATTATAAAAAATATGTTTTCCGGGTCATCCCGGATCTGCTGACCCAGGAAATGGAGTTTTACGCCGGCACCATCGACAGCTATGGTGTTCAGCCTCACCAGGTCAAACGCCTAAAGGACGATCCCAATTTCCAGAGTTTTTCCGGCACCTCATTCGGCTTTTCTTACATCGGCTATAACATGCGACGCGAACCGTTTGATGATCGACGGGTCCGGCAGGCCTTGAGCATGGCCATCGATGTCAACAAAATTATCGAATACATTCTTTACGACCAGGGTGAGCGCATCACCGGCCCATTCCCCAAACAGACCGATTTTTACAACCCGAATATCGAACCCGTTCCGTACGATCCGCAAGGGGCCTTAAAATTATTGACTGAGGCCGGTTGGACGCGCAACGCTCAGGGGTGGCTTGAAAAAAACGGCAAGCGGCTGCAATTTAAACTGATTACCAACAACGGCAACGACATTCGCAAGGCCATTTTGGCCATTGCCCAGGACTCATGGAAACAAATCGGTATCGATGTGCGCACCGACTTGGTGGAATGGGCGGTCTTTATTCAGGAACGGGTCAACAAATTGGATTTCGACGCCCTGGTTTTGGGCTGGTCGATGGGAATCGATCCCGATCTTTACCAGATCTGGCATTCCAGCCAGACCGGTTATAACCAGCTTAATTTTGTCGGTTTCAAAAACAAAGAAGCCGATCGTCTGATTATTAAAATCCGGCAGGAGTACAATCACCAGCAACTGGTCGAATACTGCCACCGCCTGCATGAAATTATTGCCCATGAACAGCCCTACACGTTTCTGTTTGTCAGCCGCTGGACCGCTATTTTGGACCAACGCATCGTGATCAAAGAATTTGATAACGAGGCCAATGTCGTTTATCGCAAAATTACGCCGACCCAAACAGGCAATTATACCTTTCATTTCAACAAGTGGATTAAACTGGCACAAGCGCCTGAATTTGCGCCATAAACAACCCATAAACATCGGTAGAGCATATGATCTCCTTTATCGGCCGCAGCATCGTCCAAAAAATCATTACGCTGTTTTTTGTTTCGATTGTCTCTTTTTTGATTATTCACCTGGCCCCCGGTGAACCCAGCCAGGTGGATCCCCTGAATCCCAAATTCACACGCGAAATGGTGGAACGCTTTCGCGCGGAATTTCATCTGGACAAACCGCTTTACCGTCAGTATCTCTATTTTTATCGCGACCTGTTCAGCGGCAAGACCATATCCTGGAAAGACAATCAGCCGGTCTTTAAAAAGATATGGGAACGATTTCTCAACAGTCTGCCGCTGTTTATTGTCGGAACCATTCTGACCTGGACCATTTCATTTCCGGTGGGTATCCGATCAGCCATCTTCAGAGGTGGCATCTACGATCGCAGCTCAACTTTTTTCTCTTACCTGTTAATTTCAATTCCCGGATTCTTTTTCGCTTACATCCTGATTATTTTTGTGGTCAATCAATTTCAGGTACCCGTCATCGGGATGGAAACATTTGGCATGGGTGACACCACGTGGATGAATCGAGCCATGGACCGTATCTGGCATCTGGTGTTGCCTTCTCTTCTGGGTGCGACCGGCGGCATCGCCGTGCTGTCGCGCTATGTTCGCAGCCAGATGCTCGAGGTCGAAGGCCAGGATTATGTCCGCACAGCCAAAGCCAAAGGGCTGGCACCGGATCAGGTGCATTATAAACACGCCCTGCGCAACGCCCTGCTGCCGTTTGTGACCATGTTTGGACTGATTCTGCCGGGTCTGATCGGCGGATCGGTCATTATCGAATCGATATTTGCCTGGCCCGGTATGGGCCGTATGGCTTATGAAGCCATTCTGGCGCGCGACTATCCGATTATTTTAACCCTGAACTTTGTCTCCGCGGTGCTGGTTCTGATCGGAACCTTTATTTCAGACCTGTTGTACCTGGTGGTAGACCCCCGAATTCGGTTGTAATGGAACATTTAAACACAGATACGCAATATGACCTGCTGGATGAGCCGCTGGCACCCAAACGGACTCGTCTGGAGGAATTCTGGCGGCTGTTCAGGAAAAACAAGCTGGCCATCGCCGGCATGGTTTTTTTCATTCTTTTTTTCGTTTTGGCCATGGCCGGTTTTGGGTTAACGCGCGGCAACAACCCGGTTTTAGATCCCGCCCTGGTTCGCTTGCAGGATAAATTGCGCCCGCCGCTGGCCAAACCCAATTTCGAGCGGTTACAGCCCCATGAAATCCCCAAACTGGGCGTATATATATTCGGCACCGATGATCTTGGGCGCGATGTCTTCGCCCGCATGCTGCAAGGATCCTGGGTCTCGTTGACAGTCGGGTTTGTAGCGGTCGGCATAGCGGTGCTGATCGGTATATTTTTGGGCGGTATTGCCGGCTACTACGGCAGCCGCCATCTTCGCATTGGACAGCTGCTGGCTGTTGCTTTCCTCATCATCGGTGCCTTGCTGATGATCAGCAAACTGGTATGGGCAGGCGCTGCCCTTTTAATCTGTGGCTGCGGTTGTATTTTTATTTCGGTTCGAATGAAAAAAGCAACCAAAGGTACCCCCCGGTCTGGGGCGGCGCGCTTGTGGTATTTTAAGACCATATCAATTGATACGGTGGTCATGCGCTTTGTCGACATCATGCTGTGCTTTCCCAGTTTTTTCCTGATCCTGACCGTTGTGGCGCTGCTGCCGGCCAGCATCTACAACATCATGATCGTGATCGGATTAACCAGTTGGATGGGCACCACCCGATTTGTGCGCGCCGAATTTCTGTCTTTGCGCGAACAGGACTTTGTGGCCGCCGCCCGGGCGCTGGGACTGAACGATTTTCGAATCATCTTCCGGCATATGATCCCCAATGCAGTGGCGCCGGTGTTGGTTTCGGCAACCATCGGCATTGCATCCGCCATTCTGACCGAAGCCGGTTTGAGTTTCCTTGGTTTCGGTGTGCCGCCGCCGCATGCGACCTGGGGCAATATTTTGTCGGACGGCAAACGTTTTATATTTGATGCCCCCTGGCTGACCTTCGTGCCGGGTATTGCTATATTGATTGTAGTGCTGTCGTTCAACCTGTTCGGAGAAGGTTTGCGCGACGTTTTAAATCCCAAACTTAGAGAAAGGCAATAATCTTTAACAGCAAAATATAGCCTAATGAATAAACATCATCGGTTAGTAGCCCGTTGTTTGTTGTCCGTTGTTGCTGCAAGGTTATCTCAATTCTGCAACGGTCCACTGACAACGGACAACTGACCGTTTCGTTAGTAGGAATTTTGCGGGACACATATAAAACACAAAATTTGACTCGTGACATGGAAGAGAACGAAAACAAACTGCTGTCGGTGGAAGAGTTGAAGGTTTATTTTCGCAGCGAGGATGAAGTCGCCCGGGCAGTGGACGGCGTCAGCTTCGATGTCGACCGCGAAGAAACGGTTTGCCTGGTGGGCGAATCCGGCTGCGGCAAGACCGTGACAGCGCTCAGCGTCATGGGGCTGGTCCCCATCCCACCGGGTGAAATTGCCGGAGGCCAGATATTATTTCGGGATCAAAATCTGCTGGATCTTGATGATAACCAAATGCAGGAAATCCGCGGTAACCAGATCGGCATGGTCTTCCAGGAACCCCTGACTTCCTTAAATCCGGTTTTTACCATCGGCGATCAAATCGGAGAGGCCATTCAGATCCACCAGACAGCGCCCCAGAATGAAGTTGTCCAGCGCAGCCAACAGCTTTTAAAAGATGTCGGTATTGCCGATCCCGCCCAACGCTTAAGAGATTACCCGCATCAGTTGAGCGGTGGTCAGCGCCAACGGGTGATGATTGCCATGGCGCTGGCCTGTGACCCGGAGCTGGTCATCGCCGATGAACCCACCACCGCGCTGGATGTCACCGTCCAGGCCCAGATTTTGCGCTTGCTGGAAACCATCCAAAAAGAGCGTTCGATGTCGGTGTTATATATCACCCACGATCTGGGCGTGGTTTCAAAAGTGGCCGACCGCATCTGTGTCATGTATGCGGGCATTATCGCCGAGCAGGGCAAAAAAGAGGCGGTTTTAAAGACACCCAAACATCCCTATACCCAGGCGCTGCTGGCATCGTTGCCCAATCGCGACAAGAGAGGACAGCGGCTCTACAGCATACCGGGCACGGTTCCCAACCCGGCTTACAAGCCCGATGGCTGTCCGTTTCATCCGCGCTGCCGGCATGCTATCCAAACCTGCCGTGAGCAGTATCCACAAATGTGCGATTATGAAGACGGGCACCGCGCCCGCTGTCCCGTCCTTTTTGATGAACGAATGAGATGATCCAATGAATGCAATGGGTTCAGATAACAACACCATCTTGCAGGTGAAAGACTTAAAAAAGTACTTTCCGATCCGCCGGGGCTTTTTTCAAAAAATCACCGGCTGGGTCCGGGCGGTGGAAAGCGTATCGTTTAAGATCCAAAAGGGTAAAACCCTGGGTCTGGTGGGTGAAAGCGGGTGCGGCAAAACCACGGTGGCCCGTCTGATTTTAAAGCTGTTAGATGCCGATCACGGTAAAATCCTCTTTAACGGGCTGGATATTACCCAGCTCGATGAAAAAGAAATGAAGCCTTTGCGCAAAGAAATACAGATCATTTTTCAGGATCCTTACGGTTCTTTGAATCCACGCATGACCGTCGGGCAGTCCATTGCCGAGGGCCTCAAAATAGCCGGTATTCACAGCCGCGCGCAACAGGACCAGCGCCTTGAAAAACTATTGAAGATGGTCGGCATGTCACCGGCCAGCAGCGATCGCTATCCGCATGAATTCAGCGGCGGCCAGCGCCAGCGCATTGGCATTGCGCGCGCCTTAAGCGTTGAACCCACTTTGATTATTTGTGACGAGCCGGTTTCGGCCCTGGATGTCTCGATCCAGGCCCAGATTATCAACCTGTTGAAAGATCTACAGCGCCAACTGGAACTGAGCTATCTGTTTATCTCCCATGATTTGAATGTGGTCGGCTATCTGTGCGATAAGGTGGCGGTGATGTATAAGGGACATATTATGGAGCAGGCGCCCGCCGATGCGCTCTTTGATCACCCGCTCCACCCCTATACCCATTTGCTGCTGTCCGCCATCCCGGACGCCGAAAGCAGCGCCGACACGGAATTGATGGCAACCGCAGATGAGGCGAGCAACACGTTAAACCCGCCGGTTGGTTGCAGTTTTCAAGATCGCTGCCCGCTGAAAGAAGAGCGATGTGAGCACGACCCGATTGAATTTGAAGAAGTAGGCCCGGATCATCAGGTGCGCTGCTGGAAGGTGACCCGAAACGGTACCTATTCATTTTAAGGGTACCCTTAGAAACGCAACATCAGAAAAGGAATCAGCCTGTGTACGATACCCGCGCGAATACCCCCAAATCGGAAATTGACCAGCGCATCGCCAATTTAAAACGTCAGCTTGAGGAAAACAATATCGGCGCAGCACTTTTGCTTCAGCGGGCCGACCTGTTTTATTTTAGCGGCACCATTCAGGAAGCCCATCTATTCGTTCCGCTTGACCAAGATCCGATTTTAATGGTTTATAAAAACTTTGATCGGGCCATCGCGGAATCGTCATTATCACGCATTGTGCCGCTCACCTCTCCCAAAGCCATTCCGGAAATCCTGCGTCAGTTTGACTACCCCTTACCGCAAACCATCGGCATGGAGCTCGATGTTTTACCCGTTAACCAGTACCGCAATTACCAGCGCATGTTTGATGACCATCAACTGGTCGATGTGTCCCATCTCATCCGCCTGGTGAGGGCACTGAAATCGCTTTACGAAATCGATATCATGCGTCAGGCCGCCCGGTTGTCAGATGCAGTGGCTGAACAGGTTCCCGGCCTGTTACGGGAAGGCATGACGGAGCTCGAGCTGGCCGGTCAGGTTGAAGCCGAAGCGCGCAAACGCGGCCATCAGGGAATTGTCCGCATGCGGCTGTGGGGCAGTGAAATGTTTTACGGGCATCTGATGGCCGGTCCATCCGGTGCTGTTCCCAGCTTCCTGTCCTCTCCCACCGGCGGCACCGGCGCCAGCCCGGCGGTAGCACAGGGCCCGGGATTTCGGCCCATTCAAGCGCATGAGCCGGTGCTGGTCGACTATGTTTTTGCCTTAAACGGCTATTATTCCGACCATGCGCGTATTTTTTCCATCGGGGAGCTCCCGGATGATCTGATGGCGGCGCATGCAGCCATGCTTGAGCTGCAGACCCTGATTAAAGCAGAGGCCAAACCCGGTGTTCCCTGCGGCACTATTTATGATCTGGCCCTGGAGTGGACACGCACCAAGGGATACGATGACTATTTTATGGGCGTCGGCCCGGAACGGATTCGGTTTGTCGGCCACGGGGTGGGTATCGAGCTGGATGAATATCCGTTTTTGGCAGCCGGTCAAAAACTTGAGCTTCAGGCGGGCATGACCCTGGCGCTGGAGCCCAAGCTCATCTTTCCGCAAAAAGGCGTGGTGGGCGTTGAAAACACGCATGTGGTGACGGAGGACGGATTAGAACAATTCGGCCGCTTTCCGGATGAGGTTGTGATTGTTTGATTGCAGGGTCGGGAAGTTTTTTCGATTGAAGCGCTTCATGAATAATCGCTGGCGATAGTCGTGCAAACTCGGACATAAGGGCTCGTAGCAAAAGAACAGATAAGGACACGATAACAATGCGTTGGCTGCCAATGTGACCGCTGTAGCCGTTGGCAGCACCGCACCGGTCCCTGTTCTTTTGCAACGATCCCTAATTTCCTCAAACAGTGCACGAACTTCGCCAGCGATCATTCATTTTGCTGACTGCACGCAATTGAATGCAAACTTTGTCATCGAGCGGCATAAATTATCAGCAGCGCCATCGTGCACTGTCTGAATGTATTAGGGCGCGTTGCGAAACAACTGCCAAGCGCTTCAAAGCCGCTTGTCAGCACACTGTCCAACTTAGCGTAAAGGCCATCTTTAATTTTTGATTGCTGTTGTTTCGTTACGCGCCCTTGTGCATGAGTTTGCACGATGCAGTCGCTGATGATTCATGCCGCGTTCGTGCTGAAAAAACTTCCCGACCCTTCAAGGAATTTGAACCTCAGATTAGGGTCGTGCGATTAGATCCTCACCGCGAGCCCTTATCAATGTTTTCATTGGTTTGATAGCTGGTGTTCAAGCGTCTGCAGTTTTTTTTGCTGCTCCTGATAGAGGGCATGCGCTGTTTCAAGAGAAACCCTTTCAAAATGGATGGTGTCTCCGGGAGTGGCCTGAGCCACACGGGGCAAATCCACCGAGGTAACGGTCACAATCTTGGTATAACCGCCCACCGTTTGCTCAACCATTAAAATAATGGGCTGCTCGTCGGCCGGGATTTGGACGCCCCCCGGCATGGTGGGCTCCGATATGATGCTTTTGGGCATGCCCTCACGTATTTTGATCTTTGGCCCCTGGAGCCGGTACCCCATGCGGTCGGCCTTGGTGCTGACCATAAAATCCGACTGAAAGAGAACCTCCAGCCCCTCCTTAAAAAAATCATCCTGTGGGCCGGGGATCGCGCGGATGGTCAGTTCCGGAGGATATACGGGTATCAGATCCGCCGGCATTTGCCGTGGCCTGTCAGGGTGTTTGCCTTGACCGCATTTGATGATATCCCCGGATTTCAGCAGTCGCCCCTGGTAGCCGCCGATATTTGCCCCCACGTAAGTGGAACGGCTGCCCATCACTTGGGGAACATCGATGCCGCCGGTCACAGCCAGATAGGCCCGGCAGCCGCTCTTTACCTGTTGAATGTCCAGGATGTCGCCCGGTTTGACGCTAAAGGAGGTCCAGGTTTCTATGGGTTGATCATTCAATGTCAAACCGATTTCAGCGCCGGTGACCGCCAGGTCGGTGTGTGACAAAATTTCAAGGCGCGGGCCCATCACAGTGATCTCCATAACGGCGCTGTTCTTTGTATTGCCAGCCAGCAGGTTGGCGCTGTGAAAGGCAAATGCATCCAGAACCCCGGACACCGGAATACCCATTTGCTGGTAACCGAAACGCCCTTCATCCTGAATCGTGGTATAGCCGCCCGGTGTCAGTACCGAAAATACATCCATTATTCCGCCTCCCTTTCAACCCGGCGTGTGTATTCTTCGGCGGAGATGGGTTTGAATTTGATGTGATCGCCCGCCTGATAAAGAAATGGATTCTTTCGCCCGGGGGCGAACAATTTAACCGGAGTCCGACCAATGAGTTGCCAGCCACCGGGACTGGCTACAGGATAGATGCCGGTTTGATTGTTGGCAATCCCCACCGACCCTTCCGGTACAAGCGTTCGGGGGGTCTCCAATCGGGGTGTGTGCAGCTTTTCGGAAAGTCCTCCCAGAAAGGGGAAACCCGGTGTGAACCCCACCATGTAGATCAGGTATTCCGGTTCGCAATGCAGCTCGATGACTTTTGCAACCGTTAATTGGTTGGTATCAGCGACGGTGTCTATGTCCGGCCCGAACTCACCGCCATAACAGACGGGAATTTCGACGGTACGGGGTGGCGGGATCTTTATGTCGCCGAGGTGGGCTTCCAGTGTTACGAGCCTTTTCTCAAGTTCGACGGGGTCGGTCATTGCCGGATCGTAGATAATGAGCAAAGAGCGGTAAGTTGGAATGATTTCGATCACCCCCTTGAGCGGGTCGTCTTCCATAACAATGGCCATGGACCTGACCTTGTTGTTGACAGCCGGATCAATGACGTCGCCGTATTCAACTAAGAGACCGCGATCACCCGCTATGCGAAAACGCGCTTTTTCAAACAGGCCGTCTTGCATGCTGGTTATCATTCCTTTCCCATGGGTGTTACCGCCACCCCATCGGCTTCAAGCATGTCACGAATGCCTTTGACAAGATCCACTGCTTTGGGATTATCGCCGTGCACACACAATGTTTGGGCTTCCAGCGGAATGGTCGTACCGTCCACGGCAATAACGGCATTTTCCTTAACCATTTGCAGCGCTCTTTCGGCAACCGCCTGCGGATCTTTGATGACCGCACCGGGTTGACGGCGCGATACCAGGGTTCCTTCGGGACTGTAAGCCCGGTCCGGAAATGCTTCGTAAACCACTTTGAGCCCCACTTCTTGCCCGATGCGCGTCATCAGTTCTCCTTTGGCACCGGCCAGCGCCACATAGAGCAGATCTGGATTGACCCGCACGATGGCCTCGGCCACTGCCCGCGCAACGTCTTCATTTTCAACGGCCGTCAAATACAACGCACCATGCGGCTTGACATGCTGCAGGCGGGTGCCGTGGGCGCTGCAAAACGCCTGCAGGGCACCGACCTGATAAATGACGTAATTGCGGAGCTCTTCCATAGTGCAATCCATATTGCGGCGGCCAAAACCCAGTAAATCGGGGTACCCCGGATGAGCGCCCACCCCCACGCCATGTTTTACAGCAATGGCAACCGTGTGATTCATCACCGCCGGATCTCCGGCATGCCAGGCACAGGCAATATTGGCGGAAGTGATGTATTGAATGACCGCTTCATCCATGCCCAGTTTATAGGCACCAAAGCTCTCTCCCATGTCGCAGTTGAGATCAATTCTTTTCACTGTTATGTCTCCTTTCGAACACCAACGCTTTGATCCAGAGGGAGGCCTATTTAATGGTCATCAAATTCGGAAGAAACAGGGCGATTTTCGGAAAAATCGTCAGGATGGCCGTTGTCAGGAGCATCAAAAAGAAAAAGGGTAAGGCGTACTTGGCCACCTGCACGATCGGCTCGTCTGTGAGGCCCTGAATAACGAAGAGGTTGAAACCGACCGGCGGCGTAATCTGGCTGACTTCCACCATCAAAATCAAATAGATACCGAACCAGATGGGATCAAAACCGGCGGCAGTTACCATGGGCAGGGCAATCGGAAGTGTCATGACCACAATCGAAAACCCGTCGAGCAGACAACCGAGGATGACGTAAAAGCCACCCAGCAGGATCATGAGCATATAGGGGGAGAGGCCCAATTCAGTGATCGTGCGGGTGATGGCCGCCGGGATGCCCAAAAATCCCATGACCCGGGATAGAAAACCGGCTCCCACCACGATCATCATAATCATGGCATTGGTTTTAACCGCGCCCACCAGACATTCAAATAAAATTTTAAAATTCATCTGACGGTTGAGAAACGCGAACACCGTCGCGCCTAAAACCCCTAAAGCAGCCGCTTCCGTCGGTGTGGCCACGCCGCCGTAAATACTGCCCAATACCATCAAAATTAAAATTAGGGTCGGCGCCAGGTCCTTGAGCCCCACCAGTCGTTCTTTCCAGCTGTAGCTTTCCTGGGTTCGGGGCGCAATCGCCGGATTACGGATGCCGCGGTAGATGATGTAGCAGGAATAAATCCCCGACAGGAGCAAACCCGGCAGGATGCCGGCCATAAACATTTTGCCAATCGACACCTCGGCCAGAATGGCATAAACGATCATGATCAACGATGGCGGAATCAAAAATCCCAGCGTGCCGGCCCCGGCAAGGGAGCCCATGGCCAGGCGTCGATCATAGCCCAGCTTGTCGAATTCGGCCAGCGTGATGCGGCCGACGGTAGCAGTCGTGGCGGCGCTGGAGCCGGAAACTGCTGCAAAAAGTGTGCAGGAAACGATGTTCATCAGCAATAGCCCGCCGGGAAGCCGGTAGAGCCAGGGAACCAGCGACTTGAAAAGCTTCTCGGAAATCCCCGAGCGATATAGAATTTCACCCATGAGAATAAACAGCGGCAGCGCCACATATTCCCATTTTTCAATGGTCGCCCATACGGATGAGGCCATGTTGTTGCCGGCCGGCAGCGGGCTGTAGATAACCATGCCCATAAAGCCGACAATGAAAAGCGAAAATCCCACCCAGATCCCGGATGCCAGGGTCAGGAACAATATCCCAAACACGACCAGAGCCATCATCAGGTTCGCTTCCATCAGACGACCTCCTCTCCGGTCCCGATGGCCTCATAGGTTTTAAGGGTCGTGGCAAACAGCTGCAGCAAAAAACAGGCGGCCCCGATGAGCATGACCACTTGCGGTATCCACAGCGGGGTATTGGTCAGCGTCCCAGAGGTTGAATTATAGCGGATGGCCGACTGCACCATTTTTAAAAGATACCACCACAGATACCCCATAAAGAGGGTGGTGATGCCGGTGGCCACAAAGGTGATGACTCTGGATAATTTTTTCGGCAGGAAGCCCAGCACAAGGGTAATCCGGATGTGTCCTTTTTCCTTAAGGCAGTAGCCGGCACCTAGAAAAATAATGGCGGCCAGTCCATAGGCGCAGTACTCATCAGCAATCAGGGTGGTCTTTGAAAATGCGTTCCAGAGAAAGATTTCAACCAGGATCAATAGGGTCATCAGCCCCAGCATGACCGCCGAAATCCGGGCCACCCAGTTGCTGAGGGTTTCAATCCACCGCACAAGGATGTTCATTTTGACACCATGCCATGACATTGTGAAATGAGCAGGTTTGGCAAATTCTTCGCCCAAACCCGCTCATATGTATGATATGAAAGGCTGACGACTAACGTCCTGTGATCCGGTCATATTCATCTAAGATCTTTTGAGCGTCGGCGCCTGCCTTTTTGGCCCATTCGGTGCGCAGCTGCTTGCCGATGGCATCCAGTTGCATACGGAACTCATTGCTGACGGGTTGGATGTTCATTCCGTTTTCCATCAGTTTGGCCCGGCTTTTGCGGTCCATGTCGCCGGCCAGGTTCCACATATCGTCTTCCATTTGAGCCGCAATTTCAAGGACCGTGTCCTGAATGTTTTTGGGAAGCTTGTTCCAGGCATCCAGATTGACGTTGATCATGTTGACCGGGCCGACGATATTGATGGGCGTAAAATATTTAAGAACCTCCCAGGCCTTGGCATCAACCCCGGAGACAGAGGACGTGTACATGGAATCCAGAAGCCCGGCCTTCATGGCGGGATAGACTTCGCTGAAGGGCATTTTGCGGGCGGCGATGCCGGTGGCCTTGCCAAAGGCCAGACCGGTGCCGTCATAGACCCGCATTTTGAGGCCCTTGAGGTCTGCCTCGGTGTTGATGGCCCGCTGGGTATAAATGCCGGAAAATGGCCATACCGAGGTATACAGGGTGAACTGATTGAATTTTTTCAGAATTTCAGCATAGGTCGGTTTGGCCAGCTGATAAAGAAGGCGCTGCTCGAAGGCGTTGGTGGAAATGAATGGCTGGGCTGTCAGGGCCAGCGTGGGGGCATCACCTTCCACCATGCCGGTTGGAACTTCAGCAATAACGAGCTGTCCCTCAGCCACCGCCCGCAGCAGTTCGGGCCCCTTGAACCCGAGCGCAGCACCGGGGTGCAATACGATGGTCAGCTCCCCATTGGTGGCTGCCTTTACTTTGTCGGCAAATTCTTGGGCGCCCTTGGAGTGAAAATTGCCTGCAGGATAGTTCAAATGTAGATCCCATTTGGTTTTTGCCAAGGCACCCGAGAAAGATACCAGGGTAAAAATGAGACAGAGCGATACAAGCATCAATTTTTTCATTATCGGTTCCTCCTTTTACTGTGATGTAGTAGGATGCTGAACAATTAGACTTTATAGTTGACATATATTCCAAATATGTGTCAAGCGTGTTTTATTGAAAACATATGATATATCATTAGTTTTTTAGAACGGTTATGTGTTAATATCGCAAATTAAACGCGTTACCGTGTTTAAAGGGAACAGAATTCTGAGGAGATTTTATATTATTTCTATGGGTTGAAAGGAGATGGCGGAATGGGATCCAAAACATACACAGTCATATCACCGGTCATGGGTACTTTTTACCGCGCCTCGGCCCCGGGCGGAAAGGTCTTGGTGGAAGTCGGGCAAAAGGTGAATGCTTCCGATGTTGTCTGTATGATCGAATCCATGAAAATTTTCACCGAACTGCGCGCGGATCAGCCCGGAACGGTCAAACGGATCCTGGTCGAAAATGAAGAGCCGGTCATGAAAAACCAGGAGTTGATCGAAATCGAGATCGCGTAATTGCGATCTGCTCAACAGGTCATCATGAGGTGTTAAATGGAAAGGGATCCATTCAACAAAATTTTAATTGCCAATCGAGGTGAAATCGCCGTTCGGATTATCCGCGCCTGCCGGGAAATGGGCATTCAAACCGTGGCGGTCTATTCGGATGCGGATGCAGACGCCCTGCATGTCAAATATGCCGATGAGGCCGTCCATATCGGCCCTGCATTGAGCCGCAAAAGTTATCTGAACATCGATCGCATCATCCAGGCGGCCACGGATAAAAATGTTGATGCCGTCCACCCCGGCTATGGATTTTTGTCTGAAAATGCTGATTTTGCCAGAGCCTGTGCGGATAACAACCTGATATTCATCGGCCCTTCGGCTGAGTGCATCGCTGCCTCCGGCAACAAATCGGCCGCCCGCAAAACGTTAAAGGCGGCAGGTATTGCCATTATACCGGGTAGTGATGACGTCGTTTCTTCACCTGAAGAGGCCTTTGAAATTGCTGCGGATGTCGGCTATCCGGTCATCCTGAAAGCTTCGGGCGGCGGAGGCGGAAGGGGCATGCGTATCGCCTATGATAAAAATGAACTGGCGGATGCCGTCGCGGTGGCCTCCGGGGAGGCCCGGGCGGCCTTTGGCAATCCAGACCTCTATCTTGAAAAATATATCGAAAAACCACGCCATATCGAAATCCAAATAATAGGGGATCATTTCGGCAACTTTATTCACCTCGGAGAGCGAGAGTGCAGTATCCAGATGCGCTACCAGAAGCTGATCGAAGAGTCACCCTCACCTTTTGTCGATGAAGACTTGCGCAATAAATTGGGGGAGACGGCCATTCAGGTCGCCCGTTTGGTCGGATACACCAATGCCGGCACCATGGAGTTCCTGGCAGATAAAGACAAGAACTTTTATTTTATGGAAGTCAACGCCCGGGTTCAGGTTGAGCATCCGGTCACCGAGCTGGTGACCGGA
>JABAHP010002536.1_pt1 | contig 14412 bp, 20 predicted proteins | sample 7062081 | NCBI WGS metagenome assembly JABAHP01 (sample SAMN14534357, study PRJNA622989) | marine sediment metagenome | biome: marine biome [ENVO:00000428]; feature: marine pelagic biome [ENVO:01000023]; material: deep marine sediment [ENVO:00002113] | place: India: Gulf of Kutch | collected... | reverse complement strand
TGTAATTAGAGAATCATTTAAAACTCCTTGTTATAATAAATTAGATTTTTGTAACATTAATCGTGATAAAGCCTCAAAGGTTTCCTCTACATTTTCACCTGTTTTCGAACTGCATTCAATAAATCCATCTACACCCCTAGATTTGGCAATATTAATGCCCTCTTCTCCAGTAACTTCCCGATCATCTAAAAGATCTGCTTTTCCCCCTACAACAATTATAGGAAATTGATCTTCTGCACGAAGTTCTTTTCTAATTACCATTAACCAATCATCTATATGAGCGAGGGAACTATAATTTGTTACGTCATACATAAATAATGCCCCATTTGCACCACGTACATATGTAGGTAATAGAAATCTAAATCTTTCTTCCCCACCGAAATCCCAAATTTGAAGTTTTATCCTTTTTCCGTTGATTTCTAGACTTTTTACTTCGAAATCTACACCAATAGTCATTTTGGAGTCTGATTTAAATAAATTGGTTAAAAATCTTTGGGTTAATGTTGTTTTACCACAACCTGCGTCTCCAAAGATAACAATTTTATATGTTGCATCATACATATTTATTCTCCTCAATCCACTAAGACTTTTGGCTAAACCGCTAAATTAAAAAAACTATAGTATCTTATATTTATATATTTGTTTTATTATAAGAGAGTAATCGTTTTTTTAATTTAATCACTATTAAGATTTCTATAATTAATATCTTTTCTATATATATTAAAATATTTTGATGTTATATATTAAAAAGATTGTAATATATGTTTAAAATTTTTTGTCATTCAAATGTAATGAATAGTTAATAAAGATTCTATGTTTAATCATCTCTAATATATTTTATATTATTTATCTTTGTTCAAGACATATCTACAGATACTGTTACCGCAGCATTACAAACAATTATATTATCTGAAGTGTCTCCTAGTTCTTTAATCATAACTCCTTTAGCAACTAAGCCACCATTCACAACTTTAATAGATTTTTCACCAAAAGGTATTGCCTTTAAAATTTTATTTTCATTAATATTATTTGGATATGGTACACCAATCTTCACATGAACTTTCATTTTTAATAGATCTTTAGGTTCTTTTAATCCACAGATCTCACTTAATCCAATTAAACAATTGTTTGAAATGGCATTTTTAATCGCTTTAATAGCAGCATTGGTGCAATCATTATTATGTCCATGTTGATCTACGCCCATAGCGATTTGAGTTATAAATTCTCTTGTATTAGCCAATCATTAATCACCTTATGTAGATAAATAATAATTAAAATATTATATAGTTAGTTAGATCAAATTATATTATTAATAAAATGTATTGAAAATTTATAGGAATGGAAATAAAACTATGGATACGAAAATCTCAACTAGAAATGTTAATATCTTAGCATTTGCTGGTATTGCCTTATTTTTCATTTTAATTATAATTGCTATGTTTTTCTACCCAGGAGGTATAAGAGATGACCCCTCAATTCAAGGATATTCATTTTGGGGGAATACATTTAGTGATTTAGGGAGATTAACTGCATGGAATGGTGATCTAAACATGATTTCAATGGTTCTTTTCACTTTTGCATTTGGAATCCAAGTTATCAGCGTGATCCCCTTTTATCTTAAATTTATGAATCTCTTTCAAGATATCAAGTTAGAAAGAAAAGCAAGTACAATTGGTTCTTATTTTGGAATCATATCATCAATAGCATTTATAGGAGTTCTCTTCACTCCTGCGGATATTCTTAGTGGCCCTCATTGGATCTTTGTTTTTATTGGATATCCTTCTACTCTCATTATGGGAATCTGTTATTCAATAGTATTAATCCTCAGTGATAAATTTAATAAGATTTTTGCTTTTGTTTTTACTGCGATTCTCATTATATTCTTTATTTCCCTATTAGTTAGTCTTATAGGGATAAGTATTAGTCGAACGATTATGGTGATAGGACAAAAAATTTTGACTTTTTCTTTATTAATAGATTTTTTAATTTTGATTTATAAGATATGGAATGTGCGAGAGAACTGAGAGTCTTAAGTGACAAGAAATTTTATAAGTTTCCCAATAAAAAAAATAATAAATTTTACTTATCTTTTACTTTACATTATATTCTCTGGATAAATTAATATATAGAACTAAAATAAAATGAGATAATGGTTATGGAAAAGGAAAATTATCCTTACGAGATAGATCATAAAACCTATAAACGGTTTAAACAGAAGGATAACATGCTGTTTAGAAGATTATGGGATAAAACATTGCCAACATTCAATCAAATGATAGATACAAATCTTGAGAAACATATTGAATCAAAGAAAGAAGGTTATTCAAGGTTAGATTTTGCGTTGGTAGCGGCAGGGTGGACAGTATATGAAAGATTTCCTTATGCATTTACTTGGGAAAGGAAAGATGCTATTGATATTGGATATGGGGTAAATTGGATGAAGTCTAAATATAATTTTGAAGATTCGAAGAGTATGACAAATTATATAAAAAAAGCAGCAGTATTTTATGGAGCATCTTTAGTTGGTATAGCAGATGTTAATGAAAAATGGATTTATAAATCTGGGTTTATTAGACCCGATAGTGTTAGTGAAGCTGAAGCGAAAAAAGAAGTTCGTGGAGGAACAGTTGCAGATTCAATATATAACCAGCCTATAAGCTTACCAAATGGAATTAATAAGGTAGTAGTTATGGGTGTAGAGATGGATCAGGATGCAATTTCAACAGCACATGCTCAGCCAGCAGCAGCAGCCTCAGCGATTGCGTATTCAAAAATGGCATTCATCATCTCATGTTTAGGTGAATTTATCAGAAATTTAGGTTATAGAGCTATTCAATGTGGAAATGACACTGCTCTTAGTATACCATTAGCAATTGATGCGGGTCTCGGGGCTTTAGGTAGGAATGGATTATTACTCACTCCTGAATATGGACCAAGAATGCGCATATGTAAGGTGTTCACTGATTTACCTTTAATTTCTAATGGGCCAAACAAAGCATTTATAGAGATAGTTAATAATTATTGTAAAAATTGCTCTAAATGTGCTGAAGCTTGCAAAACTGATGCCATTACAAAAGAAGAATATCCTACATTTAAACCTGCTACTATATCTAATAATCCTGGAGTAAAGAAGTATTATGTTGATGTGGAAAAATGTTTTGAATTTTGGGTTGAAAATTCAAGTGATTGTGGAAATTGCATAGCAGCATGCCCGTTTTCAAAAATTAAAAAATTTCTTACTCCCAATGAATTCTGGAATAAGATATAGATAATTAAAAGAAATAAAAATTAATATTGTTTATATTCTCCCTTATACCAAGAACGTTGGGTTTTTCTTAGATTATCTGGCATATCCTCATATGGAGAAACTTCTTCTTCAAGACTACATTCAATACCATATCGTATGGAAGTTTTAGGGTGAACATATCCAGTCTTGGATATACCATTTGCTGCTCTTAAAGCTGTGCGACGTGCTATCAGTGATGCTCCTTTAATATAAAAGTATCTCCATTTATCCTCGTCTTTAACAAGTTCAACGAATATCCCTTCATTCATATCTGCATCAGATTCAATTGGTACAAATTGTCCTTTACCATCGTTCCATTTTAATATGAAATTATCTTTTTTTTCCGTCATTATTTTACTCAAAATTCAATTGAAAATTATACAAATTTAAAATAAATTCGTTTTTAAAATATTTTAACATTTTTATGAATCAAAAATAAAAATTATGTTATTTAATCTTATTTTAACAAATAACTGCATTCTAATATTAAATCCAATACCTTTTGCTTATTAAAATGATACATATTCAATCATAAATTTTATGAGCTATTTTAGATATATTTAACAAAACAGAAAGATGTTATAATCTTTATATTTATAAAATTTATTGATTTTTTCTCGATTTAGAAAATGATAATCATTGATAAGAAAACAATAGCCGAGATTTTAAATGAAAAGATAAAAACGCTTAATGAAGATGAAATTAGGGCGTTATTAGAAATACCTCCTCCAGAAATTGATTTTACTTATGCTTTCCCATGTTTTAAGCTAGCCAAAATTGAAAAAATATCACCTGATCTAATTGCAATAGACTTAGAAAAGATAATTAGAAATATTGATGTTTTTGATGATGTTAAAGCAATTGGGCCTTATTTAAATTTGAAGGTAAAATCAAAATATATTCTAAAGCCAATATTTGAGTTAATAGAAGATTACGGAAGGATTCGAGAGACTATTAATAAAGAAGAAAATAAGAAGAAAAGAATTGTTATTGAATATCCCTCCCCAAATACTAATAAACCTCTTCATTTTGGCCATATTAGAAATATTTTACTTGGTAAATCACTTTCTAATTTACTTGAATATAAGGGACATAAAGTCTTTCAAGTAAATTTATATAATAATCGTGGGATCCACATTTGTAAAAGTATGCTTGCTTATAAAAAGTGGGGGGGTAATCAGGAGCCAAATAAGAAACCTGACCATTATGTAGGAGATTTTTATGTAATGTATAGTAAAAGGGCAGAAAAAGATCCAACTCTTGAGCAAGAAGCGTACGATTTATTAAGATTGTGGGAAAGTGGTGATAAAGATACTATAGAGTTATGGAAAAGAATGAATAATTGGGCCTTAGATGGTTTTGATGCTACTTTCAAAAAACTTGGCATATCATTTGATAAAGTATACTATGAATCAGATCTTTATTTAAAGGGAAAAGAGATTATTTTGGAGGGATTAAAAAAAGGCATTTTTGAAAAAACTGAAGATGGAGCTATTTTTGCAAAATTTAATGTTAAATATAAAATGCCTGACAAATTTTTAATCCGTAGCGATGGAACAACTATTTATATTACTCAAGATATATATCTTGCTTATAAAAAACAATCTGATTTCAAATATGATAGATCTATCCATGTTGTAGGGGATCCACAAATTCAGCATTTTAAATGGCTCTTTGCATTACTCGAAATGTTAGATTTTAAAGGAGACAATTATCATCTTGCTTATGGGATGATAGATTTACCAAGTGGAAAAATGAAAAGTCGAGAAGGAACGGTTGTGGATGGGGATGATGTACTCGAAGAAGTCGAAAACCTAGCACTAATTGAAGTTAATAAAAGATACCCTGATATTGATGAATCAGAAAAGTCAAGAAGAGCAAATTTTATTGGATTAGCAGCAGTTAAATTCTTTATTTTGAAATATAACGCAACTAAAGGATTTATTTTTAAACCGGATGAGAGTATATCATTTGAGGGAGAGACAGGTCCCTATATCCAATATTGTTATGCAAGAATAGAGTCAATCCTCTCAAAGTCCAATCTTAAAGTAGATACAAATATTAATTGGGACTTATTTACTCATAAAAATGAAGTAAGTTTAATCAAACAAATGACTTATTTCCCAGAAATTATAGATTCAGCTGAAGAAACGTACAATATTCATTTAATTGCTCAATACTTATTGACATTGTGTCAAAGTTTTAATTCCTTTTATTCCTCTTGCCAAGTTATATCTGATAATAAAGATTTAGAAAAGGCAAGATTACTTATCATTAGATGTGTACAAATCATCATTAAAATTGGATTAAATATTTTAGGAATAGAAACTCTTGATAAAATGTAAGAAAATAACTAAAAAAATAATGCAAAAAAAATGAAGTTTTTTGATTCTAGTGAAAATATTGATGAAGATACTCAATTTGTAATTTTTGGAATACCTTGGGATTATTTAACTTCAATTGAGTTACCTGACTCTTCGATTGCTCCTAAAAGGATCAGAGACGTCACAAATGATATTGGATGGACATCTGAACAAGGAAAACCAATTACTGATTTCAAAATTGTTGATGTAGGGGATATTCCTATAATACAAGAACAAACTGAAAAAAATCTCATTACTATAAAAGAATTTATAATAAATTTATACCAAAATAATGAAAAAATAATTCCGGTTATGATCGGTGGAGATCATTTCTGTTCATATCCTGTAATAAAGACAATTGGAGATCTATTTGATAGGAAGGATGAATTCGGTGTACTTTTGTTTGATGCACATTTAGATTTTTACCAAGAATGGGATAAAGGGGTCTATTCTCATGCAACTATTTCACATCGAGTTTATGAATTAAATTATATTAATAAAAACAATCTCCTAATCGTAGGAGCAAGAGATATAGATATTCCAGAATTGGAGATAGCAGAATCAGAAGATATTAAATATTTAAAAGCTTATCAGATAATAGAGGGGCTTGATAATTATATAGCAAAAATTATTGAACATTTCAAAAAATCACATATTAATTCATTGTATGTATCTATAGATATTGATGTTTTAGAGCCATCTATTGCTCCGGGTACAGGATTTGCGATGCCTGGAGGATTTACGTATAGAGAATTATGGAAAATTTTGAGAGAAATTGCTAATAATTTTAATATTGTTGGATTTGACTTGGTTGAGGTTGCACCTAATTTAGACTTAGAAAATAAAATGACGTGTAATTTAGCTGCCAAGCTTATCATTGAATTTATTTCATTTATTACTAATAAAAGTGGAAAATAATTTTATGCCTGATAAAAATTTTAAAGATATATTAAGAAAGATTAATCAATTTGGGATAACAAAAAATACTGATATTGTAGAATTGATTAATTCCTTAAAAGATACCGGGTTTAATGCAAAAAGATTAGCAATTGCTTGCGAAATTTATAAAGAAATGGTTAATGCTAAGAATTGTGTTAAATTTTTCGGATTGGCTGGTGCTCTTGTTCCTGCAGGATTGCAAAAAGTTATCTTTGATTTTTTAAATGAAGAATTTATTGATATTTTAGTAACAACTGGAGCTAATTTGACACATGATCTAGCAGAAGCTTTAGGATATCAACATTTGCAAGGAACTCTAGAAAATGCTGAGTTTGATGATAAAATTCTTCACAGAGAGGAAATGAATAGAATTTATGATGTCTATATGCCAAATAAAGTGTATGAAGGAATTGAAGATTTTGTTGCAAAAATAGAAATCCCCGATAATGATATGTCAGTTAGTTCTTTTCTAAAATTTTTGGGAAAGCAACTTCCAGAGAATTCTAATTCTATTCTTAGAGTTTGTTATGATAAGGATATCCCAATTTTTTGTCCAGCATTTACTGACTCTGGTTTAGCAATGCAATTAGGATTTCATAACCAAAATTTAAATTTGAATCATTTTAAGGACATGTTAGATATGGTGAACCTAGCCTGGGACGCTCAAGTCGCAGGGATGTGCATTGTTGGAGGAGGGGTTCCCAAAAATTTTATAATGCAATCATTACAATTTTGCCCAAATTCTGCTACGTTCGCTATTCAGATAACTATGGATCGTCCTGAGCCGGGAGGGCTAAGTGGTGCTTCATTAAGGGAAGCAATTTCATGGGGGAAAATAAATGAAAAAGCAAAATATTCTACTGTTATTTCTGATGCAACTATAGCACTACCTATAATATTATGGTATTTAAAGAAATCGTTTAAATGAAACGGTTATTTATAAGAACCCTCTAAGTTTTTGATCAAGTGTTTGTGTATCAGTACCAAAGATAGTATCAATATTTTTTTTAAAGCCTCTAAATTGAGATACCTCAGATAAATTTTTACCTGCATTCTGCGTTTTAAAATCGTTTAATACTTGTTTCAATAATGGTTGAATTATTTTATGTATATACCGTTCAATTTTTTTTTCCCTGTCTAAAATAGCATAAGAAACCAGAAGTTCAGGCTCAAATCCGTCCTCACTATTAATTTTATCATCAATGAATGTAATTAGAAATTTTTTACCTTCAAAATATTCGACTTTTGAGAAAGTAGATTGTGCAAAATCTAAGATTGCAGTAAGCAAACCGCTCCTTAAGTCTGAATCAATTTTTCCCAATGTTGTTTTGTGATAACTCTTTTTTACTAAAGTAAATCCTCTAAATAATAAACCAGCTTCTCTAACAACCATTTTAAAGAATTAGTATTAATTAAAGTAGTTAATTTTTATTTTCTTCCTTTTGAATTTTCAATTCAATATTTAAATTATACCTATTTATCATAATAAATTCTTTGATTCTTTTACTATTAGTTTCTAATTTGATATTTAATAACAAATATTATTTATCTAACATTCTCAAAGTTATGATTACAAAGAATAAAATTAGGTTATGTGCTGAGAATATTACCAAAAGTGTAAACATAAAAAAGGAAGGCGAATTCATTCTTATAAAAGGAGCTATCTACTGTCAAGAGCTCCTAGAAGAAATAGGCTTATGCGTTCTTAGAAAAGGAGGTGTTCCACATATTACATCTATAAGTGATTATTATGAGGAAACCAGGTGGCAAGATGATCAAATTAGCGCGAAAACATTAAAAATTCCACCAAAACACTATATTGAAATGATTAAAAATATCGATGCTTATATAGTAATTGAGTATCCAGAAGATCCATTAATTCGTAATAATGCTCCAGAAGAAAAACTTAAAGCTTATCAGAAAGCAATTGCTCCAATACGAGAAATATTATATGGTTTCAAAGAAGAATATGCTCCGGGAAAAAAATGGTGTTATGCTGCATGGCCCTCAAAAAAAGCCGCTGATTTCTATAATATTGACTATGATTTATTTGAAAAATTTATTGTTGATGGTATGAGTATACCATCAGAAGAATTGACAGATATAACTGCAAATATAGGAAAATTATTTGATAATGGTAAAAAGGTATATGTCACCGATGATTTAGGTACTGATTTTTGGGTTTCAATAGAAAATCGACCAAAAGTTCTTGATGATGGATTGCTCTCTGATGAACAAATTGCTTTAGGAGATTTAGGCGGAAATTTACCTGCGGGAGAAGTATATTTCCCTCCCAACGAGAAACAAGGAGAAGGTAGAATTTTCTGCCCCTTAACAATTGAAAGATATTCAAATAAAATTCTGAAAAATGTAGATCTTAGTTTTAAAGAGGGTAAATTAATGATGGATAAGGTTTCAGCAGATAATGATCTAGAACTTTTAATAGATGCCTTTAAACAAAGTGAAGAAATAGATAAAAAGAATAAAGTCCCAGAACTAAGAGCGTATAATGTTGGTGAACTTGGCATAGGTTGTAATCCTGTAATAACTAAAGCAATTGGATATATTTTGACAGATGAAAAAATTAATGGAAGTGTTCACCTTGCTTTCGGATTTAACAAATCTTTTGGAGGAACTTCAGCATCTCAAATGCATTGGGATTTTGTCACTGCCCCAAAAGCTAATATAACTGTAGAATATATAGATGGTTCAAAAAAACAAATAATGGATAACGGACAACTTGTAAATTAATAAATATACTTTTTTTCTTTTATTGTAGTCGTTAATTAATGTAACTCTTCTAATGAGTGAATTACTTTCTCTAAGATTTCTTGTTTAAATGAAATACGATCTGTCTTGAAGTTATATTGTTGGATATTCATCTCCTTATCAGTTGAAATACCTACATATACTAATCCTACAGGCTTTTCTGGTGTTCCTCCTGTCGGACCAGCAATCCCACTTATTCCTATTCCAACATCAACTTTGGAAAGTACTCTTACATTATTTGCCAATTGTCTAACGACTTCTTTAGAAACAGCTCCATATTTATCAATACTTTGTGGATCAACATTTAAAAGATCTATTTTAGCTTGATTACTATAACACACAATTCCTCTTTCAAATACTTTCGATGCTCCAGAGATATTAGTAAACATGTGTGAAATAAAGCCACCTGTACAAGATTCTGCGATTGCAATTTTTATTTTCATATCAGTAAAATCTTCTAATATTTTTGAGATTCTTTCTAAAATATCCATAGTTTTACTCATGTAAATATTTAATACCAGTTATTATTATTAATATAAAATAATAACAAATAAAAATAAATAAAAAAATAATATTCTATACTTTTGATAAATATTGCATTAATAACAGAATAAACAAGTGATATAAATGGGAAAAAATGATGTTACGAAAGGATTTGTATTTAAAATAACTGTAATAGGTAATGGAGCAGTTGGGAAGACTTCCCTAATTAAAAAATATACACAAGGAAGTTTCCAAAAGGATTATATTAAAACATTAGGAGCCCAATTCTCGAAATATGATGAAGAGATCGAAGGAGATAATTGTAAGTTATTCTTCTGGGATATTGCTGGACAACGGGAATTTGATTTCATGCGACCTACATTTTATAAGGGTAGTAAAGCTGCAATCATAGTATTCTCCCATACTGATGAAGATAGTTTTAATCACATAGCAGATTGGCATGAAGATATTAAAAAATATACTGGAGAACTCCCAATTGTATTATTTGGTAATAAAACGGATTTAGTTGATGAAGAGAACTTAGATGACGATGAGGTGAAAAAAATCGTAGGTGAAAGAAACTTTCTCGGCTATTATAAAACATCTGCAAAGACAGGACAAGGGGTATTCGAAGCATTCCAAGCTATAATAAAAGAGTTATACAACAAATATAAAGAAGAATAGAAAATGTATGATGATATCGACCAAGGATATCCAAAGATTTTATTTTTCTCATCAAATCATTGTGCACCTTGCATACCAGTTGAAGAAAAGCTAAAAAGAATAAATATTTCTTTGTTTGGAAAAAAATTAAGAATTGAAAAAATCTCAATTGATTTGAAGGAAAATCGTCAATTAACACAAGAATATCGTATTACTTCAGTTCCTACATTAATTATAGCAGATAAGAGATTATCAGTAAATATACAAGAAGAAGAAATTATCGATGCGATTCTTTATGCGTTTATATCTTCAGTTAAAATATAAATTTACATAAATAAAAAAAGTAAAATTAAAATAAAAGAAGTGAAATTTAATGGATAGACAATTACTCTCTAAAATTCTCGCTCAAATGAAAAAGAATTTAAAAGAGGGCAAAGATATTGGTGATATGAAAGTTGGAGCTTTATTAGCTTTAGGACATCAATTAGAGGCAATCTTTTACTATTTAGGGCATGAATTAGGATCAACCTTGAAAATTAAACCTGTTAAGGATGTAACTCAAATTCCAGATGAATTAAAACGAATAATTAATGAGTTCAATCTTGGAAAAGTTGAGATCACAGAAAGTACCGAAGAAATAGTGCAATTAAAATTAAAAGACCATTCATCCATAAAAGATTTAATCAAAAAAGGGATTAAAACAACAGGAAGTTTTTGTTCATTTGAAGCAGGATTATTAGCAGGAGTTGTAGAGAAATTAAGTGATCGTCATTGTTTTGCTCAAGAACTTGGATGTAGTTTACAAACAGGTGAGAATTTCTGTGAGTTTATGATAGTATTTCAATCCCAGGATTAAATAATGTTAAAACATTTTTTTTGTAATTCCTTTTTTTTAATCGTAGGTTTTCTGGAGTAGTTAGGTTCTCTATACGATTTTAAAGTGTAATTAGAAAATTATTAATAAGTATAAACTATACTTTGAATATAAAATAAAATTCTAAGTCTTTTACTGTGTGATAGTTAATGTCATATATTTTAAAAATAGTTTTGCTTGGAGAAGCAAATGTAGGGAAAACATCACTTGTTTATAGATTCATTGAAAATAAATTCAGAGAAAATTATAAAAGTACATTAGGAGTTAACCTTTTAAAGAAGGATATGAATGTTGAAGGGTATGGCGAAGTTTCTGCCCAAATATGGGACTTAGGAGGCCAAGAATCGTTTAAATCTCTAAGAAAGCTTTATTTGGAAGGGGCTAATGGTGCTCTTTTAGTTTACGATATGACAAATCAGAAAAGTTATGAAAAACTTGATGAATGGGTACAAAGTTTTAGAGAAGCTAGAGATGATGCTCCTGTAATATTAATAGGAAATAAATCTGATTTGAAAAAGCAAATCAAAATAAATGAATCTAAATCATCTGATTATGCAGATAACAATAATATGGGTATGATAATTACTTCAGCTAAAACTGGTCAAAATGTTGAGCAGGCTTTTATAAATTTAACAAAACGAATATTAGATCACATCTCCTTAGATTCTTAAATTGTTTTTATGCCAAACTTTTTTCTTTATAAATTTTTGTAAAATTTTTTGTGACTATCAAAATTTTGTGATTTTAGCACTATTTATTTTTAAATCTACCACCTTTATAAAGGAGGATTTATTTAAATAAAATTAACAAAAAAACCTTGAAATAAAGAGTTTTATTATTTTTTTAAATTTAAATCACAATTATCACTTATTTTTATCATGTCAGATGAAGAGTTTGATGATGAGCTTGAAGATTTAGAAGAAGATGAGGAAGAAGAAGACGAACTTGAAGGTGAAGAAGAGAAAGGTGAATACGATTATGAGACAGACTTAGATTATAAAATTGAAAACGTGGTTGCGACAGTCACAGTAGAAATAACAGAAAAAATAGATCTAAATCAAATCGCAAGACGTCATGCAGAAGTAGAATATAATCCTGAACGTTTTCCCGGTCTTGTTATGCGAATTGAAAAACCTCGTGCCACAATTTTAATATTTTCTACTGGAAAAATGGTGGTGACTGGACTTAGACAAGCAGCAGAAGCAGAACGAGTTGTTGATAAGGTTGTTAAAAATATAAGAAAAGCAGGAATAAGGTTGGCAAATCCAGAAATTACCATTCAAAATATTGTAGCTTCAGGAGATCTTCATACAAATATAGATCTTAATATGGCGGCTATAGTAATGGAATATGCTATGTATGAACCAGAAGTATTTCCTGGTTTAATATATAGAATGCAAGATCCAAAAACGGTGTTTTTAATTTTTTCTACCGGAAGAATTGTATGTACTGGAGCAAAACAAAAAGAAATTGTTAGAGATGCTGTCTTAAAATTAAATCAACAAGTTAGAGAATTAGGAGTAGCAAAAAAAGATATTGGAGATTCAGAATATCAAGATATTACTTTTATATAATAATTATTTTTCTTTTATTTTTTTATTATTATCGTTTAGTTAGGAAGATTAGTTAAATGAAATTACATTGTCTGGAATGTAGTTCTGATAAAATCATAGATCTTACTTATGAAGTTGAAGATAATATTGCTTTTACTCTCTATTTTAAGAAATTTATTTATTGTCCTTAATGTGATGAGTTTAAATTTCTCAAAGATTAAAAAAAAGTTTAATGGTACTTCTCCCTTAACAATACAAAAACCTCCACCTAAAAATGGAGCAGGTTCTAAGGCTAGTAATAAATTATGAAGTCTAATATTCCTAGCTTAATTCTAATTTTTTATCAATCGCATTAATAGAATTGATATATTCATTATATAAAGTGTTAATTAATTCATTTTCTTTTGCTTTAGTAATAGCAAAAAGAAATAACTGATTCAAAGTAACTTGATTACTTAATTTATAAATATCCTCTTTTAAACCGATAGTTTCACTATATTGATCAAGGAAATTGCATAAAATATATCTATTTTCATTTCTCATATTAATTTTATTCAATGCGCCAAACATTTTCAAAATTAAAGGTGCTTGGTATTTGATTTGCCTATGATGTATCGTGCGAAATAATTTAAGGTTATCAATATTTTTTAGAGGAACCGACATAAATAAATTAAATCGTAAGAAATTTTTGAAAAGAAGTAATATCAAGGTAATATCAAGAAAGTAAGTGATTTTAATTTTAAACTATCGTGCTAAAATTCGTAATCAAACCCTTTAAATTCATTTGTTGGAGGTATAAACTCATGTTCAACTTTTTCGACTTGAGCATTCTTGGGTCCTCGTTTAGAAAAATCCAATAATTCAAATAATTTATCCTGAGGTCCCTCAGCTTCAATATAAACCGTTCCATCAGGTAAATTTTTAACAAATCCAGTTAATCCTAACTTTCGAGCAACCTTTCTAGTAGTATAACGAAAAAACACACCTTGTACGTATCCAAATACTTTAATTTTAATCTTAGATACTTTCATACTCTTAAATAATAGGCATCTGTCTCAGGGTTATATCCTACAACTTCATTTTTTACAAGGGTTTCAAGGACACTCAATAACCATTGCTTTTTTGTCTTTATTACTTCTTTAAAATCTTCAAGTGAGACAAGATCTTTAATCGCTAATAAAAATAATATCTTACTTTTTACAGGTAAATGATTTGTTTTTGTAATGAAATCGAATTTTACTTCATAATCATATTCTCTTGTTTTAAGGAGAGCAACCTCATTGCTTAATTTTGTTATTACTTCATCAGTAGTACGGAAAGCATCTAAACTGATATGAAACATTGCTTCTAAATTTTCTTTTAATTTCTCCTCCCCAGATAATTTGTCAATCTCTTTATTAAATTTTTCGAGAATCTCTAAATAGTCATTACCATCATCAAATTTACTTAATACTAAAACTATAATTATTTCTTTATTTTCAT
>JABAHP010001244.1_pt1 | contig 14414 bp, 11 predicted proteins | sample 7062081 | NCBI WGS metagenome assembly JABAHP01 (sample SAMN14534357, study PRJNA622989) | marine sediment metagenome | biome: marine biome [ENVO:00000428]; feature: marine pelagic biome [ENVO:01000023]; material: deep marine sediment [ENVO:00002113] | place: India: Gulf of Kutch | collected... | reverse complement strand
CTTATTAATAACCAGTTATTAATAATAATATAGGGTCCTATTTTTCCACTGCAAACTCTATTTTTGAATAGTTATAATGGGTAATTTAATATATTTTAGAATAGAGCCCAGTAAATTATTCATTTATTTTATTTAAATAATTTTATTAAAAAAGAAATAATCTAAACTTCTGAATTTTAACAATGAAATTTAAAAAAATTCCAATCGAAATAAAGGAGTCTAAAAAAAAATTAATGACAATAAAATAAATGACAAATTTTAAATATCACTGAATTATCTATTTTGGGATATAATAGTATTCATTTATACGTTTTTGATGAATATCTTTATTACTACCAATTTTATTTACTCGAGGTCTTTTTGTGATTGTATCTCTTCTAAAAGTTATTCCCATAATTTTTAAAAAAGTATTAAACCCGTCTCTTAGATTTTGGGGTGGTAAAGCGTTACCTTCAAGTCCAGGATTTCCCTCAAATACTAATATTGAATCAGCAATAAAATCTTGAGTTATGATATCATGTTCAACAACAAATCCAGATTTTTTAAGTTCCTCAATAGACTTTCTAAGGAGTTGAGCTACCTGTAATCTCATTTCAACATCTAAGAATGCCGAAGGCTCATCAAATAGATAAATATCAGCTTCACTAGCCAGACATTTGGCAATAGCAACTCGCTGCAATTCACCACCACTTAATTCAGAAAGGTTTCTCTCTTTTATATTTTCCAAATTTAGATTATTTATCAACCTTTTTTTATAAGATTGACTCAAATGAGGTGCCAATTTAATCTTCGTAATGAGATCAGAGACTATTCCTTCCTCGTCTATTTTAATATACTGAGGTTTAACAGCAACTTGTAATTTTGGTTTATACTCTTCATTAATTAACTCATTATTAGAGAGATACTCCTTTTTATTATTAACAATATTAGCAATAGAGTCTATAAACGTAGTTTTTCCAATTCCATTTGGTCCTAGAATTCCAATTATCTCACCAGCATGAATTTCACTCCCTAGAGCCTTTAAATGAAAACTGCCTAAAGAAATATCAATATCATCATAAGAGAACACAACATCTCCAGAATCAAATAGTGAATCTTGAGGTGGTCTTTCATGAAATATAATAGGTTCTTCTCTAAATCTTACATTTTCATCCTTAATATATCCATTCAAATAAATATTAATACCTACCCTAACACCCTGAGGATGAGATATTATTCCGTACACACCAGGTTGTCCATACAAGATCGAAACATAATCACTCAAATAATCTAGAATAGCAAGATCATGTTCGACTACAATTATTGTTTTATTTTTTTCAGATAATGAACGAATTAATTTTGCCATATTAATTCTTTCACTTACATCTAAATATGAACTTGGCTCATCGAATAAATAAACATCCCCATCTTTAAGATACGCAGCAGCAATAGCAACTCTTTGCAATTCTCCACCTGATAACACTGAGATATCTCTATCCAAAATCTCTGTAAGATTAAGATTTTGCACAATGTGGTCTAGTTGATTCCCCTCATCATTTTTGTTTAAAAGATCCACTACTCTACCGGAAACGAATTTAGGTATCACTGTGATGTTTTGAGGTTTGTGTATAATCTTAATTTTATTTTCTTTAAGTTCAATGAAGTATTGATGAAGTTCAGAACCTTTAAAATGATCAAATATCTCTTTCCAGTCAGGTTTTTCTTCTCCAAATCTACCAAAATTAATTTTTAGTTCATTTGAGAGTAATTTTAATAATGTACTCTTCCCAATTCCATTTTGTCCTATAATTCCTAACACTTTTCCTTTTTTTGGGATTGCCATTCGAAAAAGTGAGAATTGATCCTGACCATATCTATAAGAAATCTGATCTTCTAAAGGATCGGGCAAATTTACAATACTAATTGCTTTAAACGGACATTTTTTTATACATATCCCCTCACCCGAGCATAAGCTTTCCGTAATTATAACCGATTTCTCGTCCGGACTTAAAACTATTGTTTTATCACCAGTTCTTACCCTAGGACAATATTTAATACATGGTTTTTCTCCAAAAGGACTACATTTATCAGGTTTACAAAAATCTTTATTTAAAACGGCAATCCTCATTATTTATCTCACTATCATTTTGATGCAAAATTGAAATATATAATTTTATCACCTAAACTAGACAATTTCACATAATAGAAAAATTTTTGTAATACAAAATATTACCTAATTAAAGTAAAAGCTAATTAGTGAAGAAATTTTGAATGAAGATTATCCAGCTCATTGGTTAGAAGAAATTGTTAGGGAGATCTACTCGCGGAAACCTGATGAAATAACACTTTCCACAGGTAAAACTCCATCGGGCCATATCCATTTAGGAATATTAAGAGAAATAATAATATGTGATGCTTTAAGAAGAATTTTTGAAAAAGATGGTAAAAATGTTAATAATCTGTTATTTTTTGATAGCTTAGATGCTGCTAAACGTTTTCCTCCTTATATTGAAAAAGAATTTCAAATTAAACACATAGGAAAACCATTTTCTTTGATTCCATGCCCTTTTGAGGATTGTAAATGCGAAAGTTATGCTCATCATTTTGGAAATGAATTATCAGATGTTTTTCCTGATTTTGGAATTAAATCAAGTATAGTATGGTCACATGAGCTATACAAAATGAAACGCATGCAAGAAAAAATAAAAATTGCTTTAGAACAAACCGAGAAGATTAAAATAATCTTACAAAAATATATAATGCCTACATTGAAAGAAGAAGATAAAGGAGAGTTTATTAAAATGCAGAAAGAATGGATGCCAGTAATGGCGATTTGTGAAAATTGTAACAGAATTCAATCTCGAGATGAAGAAGGCTCTATTAGACCAAATAGGATAAAAAAATATTTTCAAAAGGAAGAAGCAGTTTCATACGAGTGTGAAGCATGCGGCTATTCTGGAAAGATTTCTATTTGGAGTGGGAACTTAAAACTAAATTGGCGTATTGATTGGCCTGCTAAATGGGCTTTATATAAGACTACATGTGAACCTGCAGGCAAAGATCATAGCGTAAAAGGAGGTGCCTATGATACTGGTATTGAATTATGTCAAGTCTTATACGAATATGAAGGTCCTGTTAAAGTTCCTTATGAATGGTTAAGACTTGGTGATCAAGACATGGGAACATCCAAAGGACATGTATTTACTCCAAAAGACTATTTAAAAATCGCAGATCCAATAATTTATAGGATAATGATTTTAAAAACGAATCCAATGAAGCATATTACTTTTAGAATTGAAGAACTACCTCAATATTATGATTATTATCAAAGAATGGAAGATTTTTTTTTTGATTTAGAAACGACAGAAGATCCGGAAGAGAGTAGGTTTATCAATTACATATTTCCCTTAATTCAAATAAATAACGTTCCAAAATCAAAAGTAAATAGACTACCCTTGAAACTTTTGATTTTTTTAACCCAAATTCAGAATATATTAAGTATAGATAGTATATATGAAAAAGCAAAGCATTATATGGAAAATAACAACTTTAGTAGCATAATTACAAAAAAAGATTTCAAAGCATTAATTGATCAAACAGACAACTGGATTCTGGAGGTTAAAAAAATATTAAAAAGCGAAGAAAATCCTAAAATTAGAAATGAAATCAAGAGAAAATTAGAGCTCTTTACAATTCCTGAAGAAGTTGATGAAAAAATTTTGGGTACAATGGATCATAAGCAAATTAAAGGAATTAGTCTTTTAAAAGATTATATTGAACAAAATGAATCACTCGAAGCTGATTCCATTCAAAATAAGATCTTTTCGATGGCTAAAGATGAATTAGATTTACCTCCAAGAAAATTCTTTGAAGCTATATATCAGATAATCCTTGGTAAAAAAAGCGGACCGCGATTAGGACCGTTTCTCTCATTATTAGATAAAAATTGGCTTTTAGAAAGATTAGATATTAAAATTAAATATTAGATATTTAGGATTCTTTCTTTTTCCTTCTAAAGAATCTTCTTTTTTTCTTTTCTTTTAAACTATTATAACAATCGGTACAATATGTAAATGCCTCAGTTATCATCTCTCCACATTTTTTGCAGTGTTTGTGAGGGTAGATATAAGTATCTGCTTTTGTTTTATATCTTTCGAATTTACTCAAGTTAATTCTCCAAATTGTTTTGATAATATAGTTATCAATGAATTATAACTTTTTCACTCCCTCCTTATCAATTATTATTTGATAAAATTGAGTATTTTTTAATTTCTTTATTATTTCCAAAGAATCTGAAGAAAATTTTAAGGTTATTGAGTTTCTAGTTTTATCAAATTCATTTAATTTGTCCCTACAATAATCTATAATCGTTTTTGCTTTATCTGGATTGACTAACGCAAAAACTGAACCTCCTCCACCCGCACCAGTTAATTTAGCAGCAAAAACATGAGGATGTTCTTCTAATATCTCTATTAATATATTATTTGCTAATCCGATCCCATGTTTAAATCCAGCTTCTTTCATAACATTGTTCATAATAGTTGTATTTTCTTTGAATAATTTCCCTAACCCTGACCAATCACGCCGCATTATCGAAAATCTAGATTTCCAGGCGATTTCAGCTAATTTTTTATAACTTTTTAAAAAGAAGGGATTATTCTGTAAATAGATATTCCTTAACTTTCTATGAATATCCCCACTTTCATGATGCACTCCAGAATAACATACAATTATAGGGATCTTATTCAATTCATACACTTTGTCGATTCTATCATAGATTGCTAAAGGTTCTTTAGATAGCTTTTTATGATAAAGTTTCCCGTAATAAGAACAAAAACATAAACCACCTCTGCTTATTACATACCGATCACCATAACCAGCAGTAATTTTTAAATTTTCATTCTCGATTTTTGTAGCCATTTCCGCTATGATATCCTTATTTATCGGGAATTCATAATCATTTAACACAGTAATATTATTATATATATTAAAGAAATTTGCCAACCCAAATAGGACAGCGATAATAATCGCTGCGCTACCCCCAAGGCCACTTTTTTCAGGAATTGTTGTAAGTAATCCAACCTCTATTTTTGAATTTAAGAAAGCCGTTCGAAAATGAGAACTCATTTTACAAAGTCTATAAATACTTGCATAAAATAATTTATTTTTATCCCCAAAGCTTGCTTTGATAATAACTTCTTTTTTTGAGATTATTTCATCAATTTTTACCTCAAAAAAATACTGGTTTTTCAGTTTTTTCCACCTATATACTTTTAATCTGCTTTCTCCTTCGATTTCTTTGATATATAAAAATGCTGAGAGAGGATTTACTAATCCATTTATAGCAACCGAAGGCATCCAAAAATCCCCTTCTACTGCGTCTAAAGGATTTATAAGATTAATCCGTGAAGGAGCTTGAATTATTATATCAGGATTTAAACTCAATAGAAAATTCTTTATGTCTTGTAGCAAATTCATTACCAAAATAAGAGTTTAATTTAAGTTATTATAACATTATCGTGGTTTTAAGTTTTGTTTTAACCTTTTGTTTAACAATTGAAATAGATTTGGGGACTTAACAATAAGCAAATACCATATAGATTTTTTGTGAAAGTCCATACCGAGAAAAAATTAGTGTTTTTATAAATTATGTTTAAAATATTAGTGAAATGGTCAAAAAAAGTAAGTATAAACTTTTTTCATATCTTATAGAAAATAGTTTAATTTACTACAAGAGTACGAAAGAAAAGAGCAAAATAATTTCTTTCGCAATTTTGGAATGTTTAGACTACAAATCAATAATTTTTATTCTAAATAACTTACTAATACGTAGAATAATTCAATACTATTCTATACAAATAGATACAAAAATTAGAAATAGAATAGTCATAATTCTAAATTTTGAAGAAAATGAAAAAGAAAAGATAATTAAAGCTTTTAATGTTGTTCAGCAAAATTTGGAAGAAATACATAAATCAATTAATTTTTTGAAAGAAAAAGTTCTAGAAGAAAGATTTTTAGAAATAATTTTTCAAACTTTTAGTTCTGATACAACAATTACAAAAAGTTCTGAATCAATTTTAATAAACGCAGAGAATCAGCTAAAAGCTCTTGATTTTTATACTGTCGATTTCGATATTATTGACAAAAAATATACATTTATATTAAACTTCTTAAATCTTGTTAACAATATAGGGGAGAGAGGTTATTTGATACTTAATTTCACAATAGATAATACCGAAAACATTAAAATTTCACCTTATTTTGTTTTAGAATCAAAGTCGTTTGAAAAAATTTCTACTCTTGAGAAAAAAGTCAATAATTTTTTCCATTCTAATGTGTTAAAAAGACAGAATATTAAAATAAAGACATTTGCTAATTATTTTTGGAGATTAGGAATTAATCACACTTATTTCTTTTTAAATGATAATTCTGACCTTTTCGATTACAATACCTCATCTGATTCTTTAGACATATTAGAAATGAATAAAGAAATTGAAGAATGTCTTATGAAAAATCACGTAGAATATGTGAGGTTAAGCAAAAACCTACTATTTATTGAGTATAGTTTGGTATTTTTAATATTAGAAAATCTTGACAGTAATACCGTTTATAAAATCATTGAAAAGTATCAATCTAAATATTTCATTTATATTTTAATTTTAAATGATTTAGGAAATAAAGAGTTACAGAAGATAAAATCAATAAAATTAATAGAAAATATTAAAATTCTGAATCCTATAGAAATTAGAGATTTTAATTATTCTGAACTCAAAAGAAATGAAAATTAAAATATCCCTAAGTCAATCGCAATATCTTGTGCGGAGTATTCAGGATGTAATTTTATAAAAGCTTTTTTNNNNTTTTAATTTGATTTTTATTAGCTTTTCTATCAACAATAAACACCAATTTATTCTCTTTTTCGATTAAATCAAAAGTTTTCTCAGTAACTAACGGTTTTTTAATAATTTTATAAAATACTTCCAATTATGCGGACACCTCATAATTTTGCAAATCATTAATCGCAGATTGAGTCCAAATTATTAACCTCCCTGATGATCCACCAGGAGCTAGATTATTAATTGATAAATTCTCAATTTTAACAACATCTGTTCCGGGAATATTTCTTGCAGCTTTGATAATTCCAAAATCATCTTTTATTACAATTAAAATTCCCTTTTTTTTTTTATATTTACGCCCTCTTGATTTTCCTTTCCCCGCTCTTATCTTAATACTTTTCTTAATTTTAATTAAACTCTCCTGTAATCCAAGGTTACATAAAATGGAATAGACACCTGATGTTTTTTTTATTGTTTGGATTTTATCATCAATAACTAATGGAATTTCAGGTATATTTTCTATGATATAACCCCCTTTTTTTACCCAAATTTTATCTCCAGCAGCAGAAATCGCGGAAATTATTGAGAGTTTATTTATTCGTTTATTAATTTTCTTTTTAATGTTTTTTTCTGTTTTTATTGGATGGGTTTGCCTACCTCCTTTAGCAAAAGGTACACGACCTACAGTTCTTGCTGTCATAAACCCACTTCCTTTGATTCTAGGGGCTCTTGATAATCCATGGCCAGTTCCCCAACCTTCAGCAGTGTTTCTTAGTCCAGCTCTTTTATCTCTTCCTTGAGCTTGCTTATTTTTACTTTGAGATATATTACTTGCTATTTGAATAAGATCAGTTCTAGGTTTTACGTCAAATATTTTTGGTTTATCAATAAGTCCTTTCTTCTTTCCATCTAAATTATAAACATTAATTTTTTCCATAATATCACCAGAATTATAAAAATTACCTTCTTTGTTGACTTTCTCGACTAATAAATGTTATTTCTGGAGAATTAACTACAAAAGATTTGGATGGTCTTATTGTTTTTCTTATTCTTATTAATCTTTTTTTAGGTCCTGGAATAGAACCTAGAAGTAATATATAATCTCCACGAATTTTGCCATATCGGATAAACCCACCTTTTGGATTTATTTCTTCTTCATTTTCACCAATTTGCATTATTCTTTTGTGGTATTCTGTTCTTTGATGATATCCTAATTGACCGGCTCGTGGAACTGTATAAAGAACTCTAGCAGGATGCCAAGGCCCAATACAAGCAACAGCTCTCTTTATTTTATTATTTTTTCGAGTAAGAATTTTTATTCCAAACCTCTTAACAGGTCCTTGAAATCCCTTTCCTTTAGTTACAGCAATAACATCAACTAGTTCCCCTTCATTTAAAATATCACGAGCCTTGATTTCTTTGCCTAGGTTTTTATATACAAAGTTAAACTCATCCTTCGGTTGACTTAATGAATTTATCTTTATTTCAATAATATCCGGTTTCTTCCTAGGTATTGAGGTTTTATAGGGTTGAGTTTGAAAAATACCTCTAATCTCACTACTCTCATTTAAATTTTTCAAAATTTCTTTTTTCGTATCTTTTGGTTCCTTTTTCTCTGTAATTGGTATATTTATTTTCCGAGCTAAAAAGTTGTTAAATTCGGTTGTATATAATTCTCCAATTATATACTTGCCATACTCATCAGCATTATAAACTCTTATACCTATTAAAATTAATGGAGGGACTTCAATAACAGTTACAGGTTTCATTAATTCCTTTCCATAATAAGGACTATTTTTCTGGTCTTCAATATAGGTAATATGTGTCATACCTGCTTTAAATCCCGCAAAACCAAGAAAATTAATCTCATCTAAACTATCAAACCAATGTCGGACTCGACCTTTTATTTGTACTGCTCTTTTTCTGGGCAGAAATGCTAATGATCCATGTCTGGGTGCGTGTTTTTTACGATGAGCCATTATCTATCACATTTACTTTTGGAAATGAATTTTTTAAAATAAATAAATTTTTTCATTTAAAACTAGTTTTATAGCTAAGGGCTAAAATAGGGATATTTATATTTTTTTTTTATAAAAAATGTATAGATGACTCTAAATGATTCAAGCTATTTTAAAGAAAAAGAAAATTTGGATGGAAAAAAGGATGTTATTTTAACACTAAATTGTTTTGACTGCCCTCAAAAAGAAAATGACTTCTTTAAATCTGAAAAATGTATTAATTGTTTTTTAGGGACATTATATAATTATAGAAATCGAAGATTTGACTATATATCAATATTATGGAATGACATGGTGATCAATTCTGGTAAATTCAAAGAATTTATTGAATATTTTAAATTGCTAAAAACAGTAAGAAAAACTAAATCTAAAATTGAGAAAATTAGAAAGCAAAAATGTAAATATAAAGAATTTAAATGCAAAGTTTTGCCAAATATTTCTTCACTATATCAAATCAAAGGTAATGAAGATCTCAATCCAATTTTTATTCATAAAATCTATGACAAAGGATTATCAAATTCAGAGAAAGTTAATATTAACAATCCAATCTGCCAAGAATGTAATAATTCAATTAAAACAATCATAAAAAATCTCCTTAAAGAACTGAATAATCTTGCCATTATTCAAAAGTTTAGAAGTTTTCAACAAGATGAAGCATTTTATAAGAAAAATAGAAGTTTTTATGAGCAAATATTCTTAGAATCTTCATTAATTTCAAATGATCTTCAAGATATTCAAGTAAGGAGAGTAATTAAAGACAAGAAATTATTAGATAAATATAATATTGGGAATTCTGATATTTTTAAAGTTTTTATAATCGAGAATGAATATGAAATTGAGAAAAATTATAGCGTCGAGTTCTTCTATAGGGGGGAATCTCAGGAATTTTACATGGAGGAGATAATTCAAGATATTTGTCATAATATTACGATAATAGAACTTACTCAAATTATTCCAATTGAACAATTAATCGAATTCTATGAAAGAGAATCTTCAAAATTTTTAAAATCAAAATATGATTTTTCAGACTCTGTTAGCCAGAAGATTGGATTTTTAGCAGCTATAAAAAAAATAAACCTAGATAAATTATTTCCATTACTTATTGATGATTTTATTGAAGAAATATTCTTAGATTCTCCCCAAGATGAAATTTATATTAATCATCAAATTTATGGTCGTTGCAGAACGAAAATAAGATTTACGCCAAAAGAGATAGAACGTATTAAAGCTTTAATAAGATTATATAGTGGAAAAAGACTTGATTTTAAGAATCCAATTATTAAATTTGTTATTAAGAATAAATATTTTTATTGTAGGTTTTCTATTGATGTCGAACCAATTCAAATCAACAATTTTGCTTTAGATATAAGGAAATTAAATAAAAATATTTTTACTATACAAGACTTACTAAAAAATAGGACTTTAGATCCAATAATTGCAGCATTTTTATATTTCAATATTCTTCATAGGAATAATTTTACAGTTACTGGTGAAACTGATACAGGAAAAACAACATTAATTAATGCTTTAGATTTGTTAACTCCAAAGGAGTTTAGAAAGATTTATATTGAGAACATAACAGAATCATTAAATCAATTTGAATATGGCAAACACCAATTGAAATATAAGGTGGATTCTTTAGAAGAATCCACACTAGAAAAGTACTCAAAGAGTAACCAAATTAAAACTCTTTTACACAGAACTCCTGATATTATATACTTAGGTGAGATTCTTACTAAGGAGGAAGCTGAAGCTATGTTCCAGTGTTTAGCCGCAGGGTTAAGAGGTTTTCAAACAATACATTCTAAAAATATTGAATCCCTTATAAATCGTTTTCTCTATCATTTCAAAATAAATAAATCATGCCTCAATGATTTGGATATTTTAATCTTGATGAAAAAAAAAAAAAATGATAGAAAGGTTGTTGGAATATTTGAAATTAATAAATCTCTTGAATCTAAAGAGAAATTATTTAACTCTATTTTTGAATACAATCCACAAACAGACAAGTGGGTATTATTAAAATCCTTTAGTAAGACCAATATTTATTTAGAACTAATAAAGTATGAGGACTTAACAGAAGAGAAATACTTAGCACTGATTAAAGTATACAATGAAATCTTTGAGTTTTTGACAAATTCAGAAAAAATCGCAAATATTGAATTAATTAACTTCTTTGACAAAATAGCATATTACTCAAGAATCTCGCTTAACTCACTCAAGCAATTTTGGAATATATGGAAAAAGAATCGAGGTTTAAATTTTTAAATCAATATTCAATAGTATGACTAATCTTATTGAAAAATCCTTGCTGTTAGGGTTTGGGATTTTTACACTTACTATTTTTTCTTCTATTGTAATTCCTTTTTTGGGAACATTAGCAGAATTCAATCAAAATGGAAGAAACGATCTAGAATCATACATGTATTTTATTAATGAAATTGATCAAGGAATTATTTATGTAATTCAAAATCCAGATGAAGACTACTTGAAGAAGGTTGATTATCCAACTAATTTAAACACATCATTTTACGATAGCATCGCTAAGTTTGAATTTATTATTGAGGAACAACTCTGTGCCAAAATAAAAGAGTATAATGTAGGTTTTATCAATCAAGTTTATCAACAAATAATCTCTGAGACATATCTTTTGAATATTTCCCGTAGATTATCTTTAATCAATGTTAAATTTAATAACTTAAATTAAGAACTTACAATTTTATGAGAAATCTAAAAAATTATATTAGTTTTTGTAAAAAATTCCATAATTCTAATATTCCTAAACTAAAGTTCAAAGATTTGAATGAAAGATATAGTCAATTATATAGAAATTTATATGAAGTTGATAAAGATGACGTTAATAGAGCGAGTTTTGGAGTAAGCTTAATAACTTTTACGGTTTCCTTCCTTATATCAATAACGATTATAAATTTAAATATTCTAATAATATTTTTATATTCTACAATTTTCTCTTTTTACTTTTCTTATAAATTCAATCTAATTATATTTCGAGATATTAACAAAAAAGAAATGGAAATTAATGCTATGCTATATCTAATTAAAATAGATTTTTCTTTAATTAAAAAAACATTAAGACCAAATTCCGATTTCTATTTAAGTTTTATAACACTAATTAAGGATTATAAACTCCCAATCATAAATCAATTTAAAAACATTTTAGTTAATTTACATGAAGGTGAAACCCCTGAAAAAGAACTAATGAAAGTATTAACTCCATCAAGAGATTTTAATTTATACTTGAATAATTTATTGATTAAAAATTTTGATGATTTTTATTCACTTGATAAGTTTACAGAAACTACATTAGAAAAAAACTTTAAAATCTATTTAAAAGAAATTCAATCAAAAATTAGCATCATATTTTTCATAGGTGTTTTTTTCCCCATTGGTCTATGTTTTTTGATTCTGTTTCAAATCGTTAATATCTTCTCTCTAATAGTTCTAATTCCCTTGTTTTTACTCATNNTATGCCGTAAATTTATAAGAAAGAATTCATACATGATTGGGGTTTTAAATGATTATTCAGGTTTAGAAAAAAAAAAATTTGATGAATTTTTATTATTTTTAAGTGGTTTTGCCGTAAATTTAAGAAATAATCTATCTCCCGAAAAAGCATTTCTAAAATCTTATTCGCAAAACAAAAATTTATTCCTGATTTTAGATAAAACCTTTAAAAATCAATTAACACGCCTTTTAAATTTTAGTTGTTCCTTCTTCGATATGATTCAATTTTTTAAAAAAGAATTAAACTCAATAAGATATTCTGTAATATTAGATCTTATTGAAAAATTTGTATCAGAAAATCCTTACTATTCTACAGAAAAAATCTTTGAAATTTTAAATATACTACGTAATCATCAAAAACTGGAAAGTAAGTTAGAAATTATTCTTAAAGGAGAGAAGTTTAAAATATTCTTCTTTATTTTTCTTTTACCAATATTAATTGGAGCAATTTCAGGAATGTTTCCTTTTTTCAATTTAATCTCAAGAGATATTAACATAATTTCTCCAGTAATTCTAAATGATTACACCTATTTGATGAATTTTTATTACACAATTTTAATTTTTATCGTTTTTACTTCAAGTATATCAATTACTTCCAATTATTTCCTGGAGGTAATTAAATATCGGAAGAAAATTCTTATAATTATTATTTCTAACCTAATTTTTATTCTAACTTTTTTATCATCTTTTATTAACGTACTAAACTTTATCTAAATCTTTTTATTAATTACTAAGAAAAACCGATAAGATAAATAGATTCTACTACCAAAAATAACCCAATAAATACATTTATTAGTGTTGAATAAGAAAAAATTAATTTGAAAAAACTTAGGTTCTCTAAATTATTTGTATATATTATTAGTTCTAATCTTTCTAACAGCAAATAAAATGGAATTAATAAAATTAGAAATATTAAAAGAGAAATGAAAGTGGTAATCATATCTGCAGAAAAAGCAGAATATATGAAAATGAAAATACTAATACTCAAAATTAATAAGATTTCAAATAATAAGATATTAAATTCTAACATTTCTTGAACTATGTGCTCTAGAAATTATTTAAAGGGCTCGTATTATTAATTCTAACTAAATTTATTACTCAATATGGTTTTTATAAATACAACAATTCCTAAAATAGAGTTTTTATAAATTATATTAATGTTAGAAAATATTATATAAGAAAAAAAGCTGATAATAATTATGAGAAATTTAAAATTAAAAGGTCTCAAATATAATAAAGGTAAATATAACCTCTATAGTGATCGATTTGTATTTTTTCCTCCACAAGTAGTAGATATCTTATCATCAATTTATGGAGAAGGTGTGAAATCGTTATTAGTTTGGCTTGGTAAAAAAGCAGGTTGGAATTTAATACAAAATTGGGATGAAAATTTAAAACCTAAAACTTTAGAAGATTTAATAAATCAATGTTGTAATATATTGAGTAGTCATGGATGGGGACGCTTTGTACCAAAACAAGTTACTGAAGATCTAATTATCTTAAATCTTTTTCATAACATCTCTTCACAATTAGAAAATAAATCTAAATATTTTTGCTATTTTATAACAGGATTATTAACAGGAATAGGAGAATTTGCACTTTATAGAGTAAACATCACTGAAACTCAATGTTGTTTAGAGGATCTAAATTTAGATTTCTGTGAATATAAAATTGAACAAATTAAATAAGTAAGATTTTTTACCAAGGATCCCATTCCTCAGGATTTAATTCATCATCCTCATTCTCCAAATCTTTTTCAATTCTATCCGTGTGTAATTGGTATAAATTATTATCTAATTCTGGGAGCCTTTCTTGAATTTCTCTATGCTGATCATCAATTAATTCTAATTCCTCCTCAATTGTAAGAGATTCTTCTCCAATAACTACATCTTTAAAGGCGGAAATTAATGATAGAAAATTAAAAAATTCTTCTTTATTCATCTCAACTTTAACTGTTTTATCATTATTTAAAAGTGCTAATTTTATTAAACGAACTTCACCACTGATCTCTACAGATGTTATCTCAATATTTTCATTTTGGTTTTTTAGTTGA